>R22__coassemble_449_pt1 | contig 27176 bp, 24 predicted proteins | sample R22__metabat2_high_PE_041 | metagenome-assembled genome bin R22 | reverse complement strand
TATAGGAACGATATAAGAACGATATAGGAACGATATAGGAACGGGCGGAGCGGGTGCTGCGGGAAGGCAGGTCAGAACATACCCTCGTTTTCGTCGTTGACGGAGCTGTCGATGTCGCGGTTCATCTTCGATTCGAGGATCACGGCGCCGCCGTTGTCGAAGCCCGTGTTGGGCGCGAGGCCCGTGGCCATATTGTAGCGGCCCTCGGTTTCGCGGTTTTCGAACTTGGCAAACTGCGACACGAACCGCAGTCGCACTTCGCCCGTTTCGCCGCTACGGTGCTTGGCGATGATGATGTCGGCCATACCGAGTGTCGAGCCGTTGGTGTCTTCGTAAATCTGGTAGTATTCAGGACGATAGATGAACATCACGATGTCGGCGTCCTGCTCGATGGCGCCCGATTCGCGCAGGTCGCTGAGCTGCGGCTTCTTGGTGCCGCCGCGTGTTTCGACGGCGCGCGACAGCTGCGAGAGGGCGATGACCGGCAGCGAGAGTTCTTTGGACAAGGCCTTGAGCTGGCGCGAGATAAGGCTGATTTCTTGCTCGCGGTTGCCGTTGCGCGACTGTTCGCCGCCGGCCTGCATCAGCTGCAGGTAGTCGATGAAGACCATCTCGATTTTGTGCTGCTGTTTCAGTCGGCGGCATTTGGCACGCAGTTCGAAGATGGAGAGCTGCGGCGTGTCGTCGATGTAGATGGGTGCCTCGGTGAGGACTTGCGACTTGGCGTAGAGCTGTGTTTTTTCGATTTCGGGCAGTTTTTCGCCCTTCTTGAGGCGGTCGCCCGAGATGCACGACTCGCTGCTGATGAGTCGCATAACCAGCTCGACGGCAGTCATTTCGAGCGAGAAGAAGGCGATGGGTTTCTTCATATCGATGGCTATGTTGCGGGCCATCGTGAGGGCGAAGGCGGTCTTGCCCATAGCGGGACGTGCGGCGAGGATGATGAGGGTGCCGGGCTGGAAGCCTGCCGTCATACGGTCGAGGTCGACGAAGCCTGTGGGGATGCCGCTGTAGGAGCTGTCGCTCTCCTGCGCCGCCTCGATCTGCTCGAAGGCGCTGTGCAGCACATCCTGCATATTGTGGTATTCGGTGTGGAAATTCTTTTCGTCGATGTCCATCAGCGTGCGCTCGGTTTCGTCGAGCAGGTCGAGCACGTCGGTGGTGTCGTCGTAGGCCTTGGTGAGGGTTTCGGTGCAGACGCGAATGATTTCGCGCTGTATGTATTTTTCGGAGATGATGCGCGAGTGGTACTCGATGTGTGCCGCCGAGACGACGCGGTTGGTGAGCTGCGAGAGGTACATTCCGCCGCCGACGGCGTCGAGCATTCCGTCCTTCATCAGCTGCTGCGTCACCGTGAGCAGGTCGACCGGTTTCGACTGCTCGAAGAGGGTCAGGATGGCCTTGAAAATCACCTGATGCTCAGGGCGGTAGAAGTACTCGGTGCGTAGCATCTGTATGGTGTTGTTGAGAGCGTTCTGGTCGAGCATCAGTGCGCCCAGGACGGCCTCTTCGAGCTCGACGGCTTGTGGGGGTGTCTTGCCGTTGAGCGAAAAGGCTTGCTCGTAACTGATTCTTTCTTTTCTTTTTGTGCTGTTTCGCTGTGTAATTTCCATAGTGCAAAATTACTGCATTTTTTTTGAACAAGAAGCAAGTTTCAAACAATTTTTTTTCAACAACCGCGTTTATGTGACGTCCAATGCCTTGCGCGAACGCCCTTGCGGCCAGCTCAGGGCGACGGTCAAACACACTAAAAAAGCAACTGATGAAACTAACGAAGAGAATAATGATTATGGCTGCAATGCTGCTGCTGAGCATCCCGTCGGCGCAAAGCCAGCGCGGTCGCAGCCGCCAGGTGATACGGGCCTATCCTGTGCTTGGCGCCACGGCATCGCAGATACGGGGCGACGAGCTGCGCGGATTCCGCAAATGGGGTTTCACGGCGGGTGTGGGTTCGATAGTGGACCTGAGCGACGAAGCCCGATGGCAGCTGTCGCTGGAGGCCGATTTTTCGCAACGCGGCGCCTACAACAATACGCACGAGCCCTACAGCCTCTTCGGATTCACGATGAATTATGTCGACATACCGCTGACGGTGCACTTCACGGACCCCTACGGCGGAATGACGTTCGGACTGGGACTGGTGTACAGCCGCCTGGTGCAACAGCCTCACGGTCTGATTATTTACCAGCCCGGATACTTTGAGCCCGACACGTCGGATATGTCGTTCCTGAAAAACGACCTCGCGGCAGCCATCGATTTCCGCTTCCCCATCTGGCGCGGCCTGACGCTCAATTTCCGCTATCAGATGTCGCTGATGCCCGTGAAGCGCGACTGGGGTTTTTCGGGCTACCGCAACGAAGGCGACAGGACGCCATCGGTGTGGCAGAACAACCTCTACAACTCGTCGCTGTCGATACGCGTGCTATACGTCTTTGGCGACGACCGCTACCAGAACAAACACAAAAAGGACAACAAAAAGAAAAAGAGATAGTTATATGTCACGCATTGCTGTTTTTCCCGGTTCGTTCGACCCGATGACGACGGGTCATCTGGCTTTGCTGCGCAGGGCCTTGCCCCTCTTCGACCGCATCGTCGTCGCCGTCGGCATCAATACCGAAAAGAAAGGCTTTATGCCTGTCGACGAGCGCGTTGAACACATACGGATGGCCGTTGCCGCGATGCCGAAGGTGGAGGTGACTACCTATTCGTGCCTGACGACCGACCTGTGCCGCCAACTGGGGGCGTCGTATATTCTGCGCGGTGTGCGCGACGCCGCCGACTTTGCCTACGAGCAGAAAATCGCCGACATCAACCGCCTGATTGCACCCGACATCGAGACTGTCATCCTGCTTGCCGACCCATCCACGGCCATCATCAGCTCGTCGATGGTCCGCGAACTGGCCGCCTTCGGCAAAGACATAAACAAATACTTGGCTTAGTTGGGAGTTAAAGGGAAGTTAAAGGGAAGTTAAGGGAAGTTAAAGGGAAGTTAAGGGACAATACATTTTGTATATTCATATTATTAACGAGTTAACGAATTAACAAATTCAAAACGTGCTTTTTGTCGATACTCCGATAGAATACCTGAAAGGCGTAGGCCCGGCACGCGCGCAACTGCTGCAACGCGAGCTGGATATCTACACCTACGGCGACCTGCTGGAGTATTTCCCTTACCGCTACGTCGACCGCTCGCAGGTGTCCACCATACGCGACATCAACATCGACGAGCCTTACGTGGTTTTGCGCGGCACTATCCACGACCTGCACACCATCGGCAACGGCAAGTCGATGCGGCTTTCGGCACAACTGCGCGACGCCACCGGACAGATCGAACTGGTGTGGTTTCAGGGACTGAAATGGATTCGCGAATCGCTCAAACCCGACACGGAATATATCGTTATGGGCAAACCCAGCGTCTTCAACGACCACATAAACATTGCCCATCCCGACCTGGAACGCGCCGACCGCGAAAGCGCATCGAACATCAAGTATATTCCTATCTATTCTTCGACCGAGAAGCTGAAAGCCAAGGGATTGCACACCAAGGGCATCGCCAAGCTGACGGAACAGCTGCTGCGTATGGCTGGCGGCCACATACCCGAAACGCTGCCGACGAGCGTGATAGAAAAATACAAGCTGCCCAGCCGCGCCAACGCCATCGAGGTGATACACTATCCCGTCAGGCCACACGACATAGCGCTTTCGATACAGCGAATGAAATTCGAGGAGCTGTTTTTCTTGCAGCTTGACTATCAATACGCTAAACACGAACGGCAGATGCGCAGCAACGGCTACGTCTTTCCGGTCGTGGGCGAAAAATTCAACCGGTTCTACAACGAGCGCCTCACTTTCGAACTGACCGGGGCGCAAAAACGCGTCGTCAAGGAAATCCGTGCCGATATGAAGAGTGGGCACCAGATGAACCGCCTGCTGCAAGGCGATGTGGGCAGCGGCAAGACGCTGGTGGCGCTGCTGACAATGCTCATAGCCATCGACAACGGCTGCCAAACCTGCCTGATGGCCCCCACCGAAATACTTGCCAATCAGCACTATGCCAATATCAGCAAAATGCTTGACGGTCTCGGCGTCAGCGTCGAACTGCTGACCGGAGCCCTCAAACCGTCGGCAAAAAAGAAGATAAAACAGCGCCTGAAAGAGGGCGAAATCGACATACTTATCGGCACCCACGCCGTAATAGAGAAAGATGTGCAATTCAAAAACTTAGGCTTTGTTGTCATCGACGAGCAGCACCGTTTTGGCGTCGAGCAGCGCTCCAAGTTGTGGACCAAGAGCGCACAGCCGCCCCACGTGCTGGTGATGACGGCAACGCCCATACCGCGCACGCTGGCAATGACAGTCTATGGCGACCTGGACTGCTCCATCATCGACGAGCTGCCTCCGGGACGCAAAGCCGTAAAAACCATCCACGCCACTGACCATCAACGTCTTAAAGTTTTCGGCTTTATCCGCGAACAAATTGCCCGCGGCCGACAGGTATACATCGTTTATCCACTTATCGAGGAGTCGGAGACGATGGACCTCAAGGATTTGATGGACGGATACGAAAGCATAGCCCGCGAATTTCCGCTGCCGCAATACCAGATCAGCATCGTCCACGGGCGTATGGACAGCGAGGCCAAAGACTATGAGATGGGTCGCTTCAAACGCGGCGAAACGCAGATAATGGTCAGCACCACGGTCATCGAAGTGGGTGTCGATGTGCCCAATGCGTCGGTGATGATTATTGAAAATGCCGAGCGTTTCGGCCTGTCGCAACTACATCAGCTGCGCGGGCGCGTGGGACGCGGGGCAGAACAGTCGTACTGCATCCTGATGACCGGCAACAAGCTTTCGAACACCGCGCGCGAGCGAATAAAGATAATGGTCGATTCGACCGATGGTTTCCGCATTGCCGAAGCCGACCTGCGGCTGCGCGGCCCCGGAGACCTGCAAGGGCTGCAACAGAGTGGTATTCTGCAGCTTAAACTGGCCGACATCGTTGGCGACGAAACCATTGTGCGTGCCGCCCGCGAAACCGTGCAGGAGATACTTGAAAAGGACCCGCGTCTGGAATCGCTAGACAACGCCTGCCTGCGCCTATACCTGCAGAAAAACAAGCGCGCCCTGGCGTGGGGGAAGATTAGTTGAAAGTTGAGAGTTGAAAGTTTATAATTGGAAGTTGAAATATGATGAAGATAAAATCTACCTTATTAATTACCTTTTTATTATCGATGTCTTGTTCAGCTTTTTGTCAGAACAGCAACATCGAGAAAGGCCGGAATGCCGAAAAGCTTGGTCTTCAGGATCGTGCCCTCTCCTACTATCAGCAGGCTGTGGCTGACGAGCCCGAAAATGCCCTGCCGCTTTTGCTGGTCGGCAAACTGCAGATGCAGCGCAACCACTATGACGAAGCAGCCATTGCGTTGCAACAAGCTGTTTCGATGAACGATACGATGTCTGAAGCTTTTGAGAATCTGGTGACTTGCTACATCGAGAATGGTGACTTCGACGGTACACGAAGCGGTCACTTCAACGGTGTGGACGAGCTACTGCAACTGGCCGAACGAGCCATCGAACTAAATCCGAACAGCGCCTCCGCATATTGCAATATGGCATTGATTTACAACTTCAAAAAGAATTATACCAACGCCATCAACTGGGCCAAGAAAGCCCTGGAAATCAATCCCAAGCTACCGCGAGCAACAAACACTCTTGGTGTGATTTACTATAACCGCGGCAACGACAACGACGCCCTTGCCCAGTTCCGCAAAACACTGGCCAACGACCCCGACAACATCGATGCCTACTACAACCTCGGTGTGATGTATACCCAGCGCAACAACTACGAAACTGCCATCTCGCACCTGCGCAAAGGCCTGCAGCGCGACAACAAGTCGATAAAACTCTACTATTATCTCGGCATAGCCTACGCCCAGCGCGGCGACGACAAAAAGGCAATTCAATGCTACGAGACCATCATCAGCCTCGACAGCACCTATCTTCCTGCCTACAACCGCCTTGGTGCCGTATACGGAATGAAGGGCAATTACGACGAGGCCATCGCCTACCACCAGAAGGCCAGCCGCATCAACCCCAAGGATGTCGACTCGTACAAATGCCTAGGTCAGGTTTACACTGATAAAGGCGACTATGTCAAGGCTTTACGCAGCTACCAAAAGGCTGTGGCCATCAACGACCGCGACCACGAGACCTACTGCCTCATCGCCAAGCTTTATGCCAAACAAGGCAACAGCAGCCGCGAGACCGCCAGCTACAAAAAAGCCGCCAAACTGGGCAACAAAGAGGCCCAGGCCTGGATGGTGTCGCGCGGAATGGCGTGGTAGAATGCCGACCAACAAAAGGCAGTTTCCGTATCGCGTTTGTGACACAATAAATTTTCAACATTTTTCAACACGCGCGTACATATTAAAAAAAGTGCGTATCTTTGCAGATTGTAGAATTACGCACAAAAATGCCACTAACAATTGATAACGAACTAGTTGAGCGCTTTGCCAGAAACTTGGGCAAAGCACGGAAAATAGTAATAGTGTCGCATATGAATCCCGACGGCGACGCTGTGGGTTCGTCGTTGGCCAGCTACCACTGGCTGCAGAGTGCTTTTTTTGCCGGCGAAAGCAAGCCGGAAATCAGCGTGATTCTTCCCAATCGCTGTCCGATCGATATGCGCTACCTGCCCGGTTCGCAACGCATCATTGATGCCGACAGCAATCCAGACCGATGCAAACAGAAAATTATTGATGCCGATTTGGTTTTGGGCGTCGACTTCAACAATGCAAGTCGGATTCTGCCCCTCGATGCAGCCCTGATTGAGAGCAAAGCCGTGAAGATGCTGGTGGATCACCATCACAACCCCGACACCGAGCTGTTCCACACCGTCGTGTCGGTTCCCGACCTGTCGTCGACCTGCGAGCTGCTGTATTGGCTCTTTGCCCAAATCATCGGAGACAGCTCCATCACGCTGGACACGGCACGCTGCCTGTTCCACGGCATCAACACCGATACGGGCTGTTTCGCCTACGCCAATGAAGACCCATCGCTCTACGAAGCAGCGGCGGCGTTGCTGCATCACCCCGTCGGAGCTGCCGATGTCCACAACCGCACATTCAACAACTACAGTATCAACAAAATGCGCATACTCGGCTTTTTGTTGAGCCAAAATCTGAAGATTTTCCCGGAGGTTGGATTTGCCTATCTGCACATCAATGCTGACGAACTGGCATCGTTTGACGGCACACCCGACGACCTTGAAGGCTTGGTGAACTACACGCTTATGATGCAACCGATGCAGGTTGGAGCAATGGTGAAAGAGACCCAGGGACGCGTGCGTCTTTCATTTCGGGCAAAAGGAGATTTCGATGTCAACGTCTTTGCGCACAAGTATTTCGGCGGCGGCGGCCACACACAGGCCAGCGGCGCCACTTCGCCCTATGATTTCAACACCACACTGAAAGTATTGGAAGACAATATGCTGCGCGAACTTTCTGACCATATAAAAAACACTTCAAACCAATGAAACGGCTGCTCTTGATATATGTTTGTTTCCTCTTGGCTGCTTGCCATAACGACCCGCCGATGGTTGGCCGTCCCACGGTGCAGTCGCCCGACCTGAAAGAGCATATGATCAACGCCAACAAAACCATCGCCAGTTCGGAGGAAACAGCTATAAACGAATATGTTGCCCGACGTGGATGGCAAATGGAGCGCCTGTCGGAAGGAGCACGTGTGTGGGAATACAGAAAGGGCAATGGCAAAAAAATAGAATTTGAGGACAGCGTACATATTCGTTATGATGTCGAAGCAATTAACGGAAAATTGATTTACAAAGAGATAGAAGAAAATTATGTGGCTGGCAGACGCCGACAGATGATTGGTTTGGATCAGGCTGTGATGCAACTGAGCCACGGCAGCCGTGCCAAAATCATTCTGCCATCCAACTTGGCATACGGCATTGGCGGCGATGGCGACCGCATCACCCAGTCGGCAATACTGGTCATTGACGCAGAAGTGTTATAAATAGACAGAACATATTGATTTAAAACGAAAAACAATAATAAATTTAACAATTAAAAAAAATGAAAAAAAGTTTAAAACTTTTTGCCGCACTTGTTATCGGAGCCACAATGCTGGCCTCCTGCGGCGATGGATTCAAAACCACTAAAGACGGTTTAAGATATAAATTTTTGGAAACCAACAAAGATGCCCAGCAAGTGCAGATGAACGACGTGCTGGTCGGCACCTGTGTCGTCAAGCTGAACGACTCGATTTTGGGTCGTATGGACACTCCCGACCGCATACTTATGGTCAATCCTTCCGCTTTCAAAGGCGACCTTACCGAGGGTTTGATGATGATGCACATTGGCGACAAGGCTATCTTTGAAATCGAGGCTGACTCCGTTGCCAAATTCGGATTCAATTTCCCCGAGATCTATAAAGCCGGCACCGGTATGAAGCTCGTCTACGAAATCAACCTTACCGACATCATCACCCGCGAGGAGATGGAACAGGAACAGGCCAATTTCAGAGAGAATCTGCAACAAGCTCAGGCTGCCGAAAAGGAAGCTCTGGCTCAGTACGTTGCAGAAAACAAAATCAAGGCTACTCCCGACGAGGAAGGTCTTTACATCATCGTCAACAAGAAAGGCAACGGCCAGAAGGTTGAAATCGGACGCCAGGTGGCCATCAACTATACCGGTCGTCTGCTCAACGGCAAGGTGTTTGACACCAGCATAGAAAGCGTTGCTAAAGAGAACAATATCTACGATGACCGCCGTCCTTACGAGCCTCTCAGCTATCGCGTTGGCGAGCAATCGCTTATCCGCGGATGGGAAAAGGGTGTCATCAACCAGCCTGCAGGCAGCAAGCTGACCCTCATCATCCCCTCAGCACTTGGCTATGGCCCTCAGGATTTGGGTGCTATTCCCGCCAACAGCTCGCTGATTTTCGATCTCGAAATCGTTTCCGTAAAATAAATTCGTAAAAACATCAAAAAATGCTTAACATAGTTTTATTTGGAGCTCCCGGAGCCGGCAAAGGCACACAGAGCGATCTTTTGGTTGAGAAATACAAGCTTAACCATATATCGACTGGCGACCTGCTGCGCAAAGAAATTGCTGACCAGACGGAGCTTGGCAAACGCATCAAAGGTATTATGGATTCGGGAAGCCTTGTCAGCGACGACATCGTTGTCGAGATGATCGACAACGCCATTGCCAAAGACACGCAAGGTATTCTTTTCGACGGTTTTCCGCGCAACGTAGCCCAGGCTGAGATCCTCGACAAGCTGCTGGCAAAGCACGGCCGTAAGCTGACCTGTATGGTTAGCCTCGATGTGCCTCGCGAGGAACTGATTCGCCGTATGCTGGAACGCGCCAAGGTTTCTGGTCGTAGCGACGACAACGAAGAGACCATCAAAAACCGACTGAAAGAATACGAGGCCAAGACCCTACCCGTAGCCTCTTATTATGAAGGCAAGGGCCTGCACGTCAAGGTCAACGGTTTTGGCGACGTCAAAGAGATTTCTGCCAACATCATTGCCGAAATCGAAAAACGCAAATAAAACATTTGCATATTGAGTGGCAATGGTTTAGCGACCATTACCACTCCTAATGTCATAAAATAGACCATCTATTTCAACCATAAAGCCATAAAAGGATGACCTCAAATTTTGTAGACTACGTTAAAATACTTGTCAGATCTGGCAAAGGTGGCGCCGGCTCGGCACACCTTTTGCGCGTGAAATATAATGCTAAAGCCGGTCCCGACGGTGGCGACGGCGGTCGCGGCGGCCACGTGATGTTGCGCGGCAGCACCAACAGATGGACCCTTTTGCACCTGAAATACACCAAACACGTCTTTGCTGAAAACGGCCAGAATGGTGGCCAGAACCTCTGCACCGGCCGCGAGGGAGAGGACCAGATACTCGACGTGCCACTAGGCTGCGTGTGTCGTGATGCAGAGACTGGCGAACAGCTTTGCGAAATCACAGAAGACGGCCAAACGGCAATCATAGCCAAAGGCGGTCGCGGCGGCTGGGGCAACGACCACTTCAAATCGCCAACCAACCAGACTCCACGATACGCTCAGCCTGGCGAACCGGCCGAAGAAAGATGGGTCATTATCGAATTGAAAGTACTTGCAGATGTGGGACTTGTAGGTTTTCCCAACGCTGGCAAATCGACATTCCTTTCTGTAGTTTCAGCCGCGAAACCAGAGATTGCAGACTATCCGTTCACAACGCTTACCCCCAATCTGGGCATTGTGAAATACCACGACGACCAGTCGTTCTGCATAGCCGACATCCCTGGCATCATCGAAGGAGCGTCAGAAGGTAAAGGACTGGGACTACGTTTCTTAAGACATATCGAGCGCAACTCGATACTGCTTTTTATGGTGTCGTGCGAAAGTATGGACATCAAAAAAGAATACAACATCCTGCTTAAAGAGCTGAAAAAATACAATCCAGAACTACTTGACAAAGACCGCATACTAGCAGTAACAAAATGTGATATGCTTGACAGCGAAATGATTAAACAGATGAAGCGGACACTGCCACGGACCTTGCCTACGATTATGATCAGCGCCGTTTCGGGCTATAACATCAAAGAACTTAAAGATTTGATTTTCGCCAAATTGAATGGAACGGATAATAACGATTGACAAATCAGTTTTCTGGTGGATTAACAACCATCACAACGACTGGCTGGACTGGACAATGTGGACCTTCAGCCAATCGTTCAGTTGGGCCATAGTCATACTTTTAATATTCATTTTCATTACCTTACGAAAAGACCGCCATAGTTGGTTGTGGGTATTGGCAGGCATAGGACTCTGTTTTCTGCTTGCCGACCAAATCAGCAACGAAGCCATCAAAGACGGTGTGCAACGGCTACGTCCCTGCTATGAATTGAATGGCGTGCGAATGTTCCGCACAAGCAAAGGCGGACATTACGGATTCGTCTCTTCGCACGCTGCCAACGCTTTTGCCGTGGCGATGTTTTTAAGCCTGATGTATGGCGGACGGAAAAGAACTGCGATAGAGCATACTCAAACTTCAGAAAGACAATCCTATAAATGGTGGCAGAAAACAGGCAGCGGTTTTCGCAGCAGACCACTACCCTACCTACTCTTTTGCTGGGCAATAATAACGGGCTACAGTCGCGCATACCTAGGCAAACACTATCCTGGCGACATTGTTTGCGGGGCACTTCTAGGACTTGGAATAGGTGCCGCAGTCTATTTTGCCATATCTTCTATCAGACGCAAGATCGCATCCAAATCACTAGCGTGAAGCACTTTGCGTTTACGCTCCTCGCTGCCGGGCAACGCCTTCGACAGCAGACACCAGTATTCCTTTATCTTTCTGATTTTGGCCTGATTAGAGACTTCCATTTGAAGTATGTCACTAACTAAAGAAACGATAAAATCCTGAGCCGATGTCAACTGTATTTGCGACGACAACTCGGCATCATTGAAATCGTCTGGCGATTCGGCACGTATCTGCATAGGCAACAACGGATTATAAAGAGCGCCGCGTCCTATCATCACATCCTTTACCACGGGAAAAAGCGTACGGATTCGACGATAGTCGTATGGAGTGCAGATATCACCGTTATAAACAACATTGTGCTTTATCAAAGGCAGGATTTGGGCAAACTTTTCCAGAAAAACCTGTCCCGAATACATCTGTTTTCCTGTACGTGGATGGACTGTGACCGAAGCGAGTGGATAATCGTTCAGAATTGGGATTATTGCATCTATCTCATCTATCGAATAATATCCCAGCCTGACCTTGACAGAAAGGGCAACTTTCAGTCGAGGAACAACACTATCCAAAATGCTACGCACTTCGTCGGGATAAGGCAGAATGCCAGAGCCACGATGTTTTGCCGCAACACGCCGCATCGGACATCCCATATTCCAATTCACCTCGCTGTAGCCCAATTCGTTAAGACGATTCGCCAAATCAACAAACCCCTCCGCTTCGTGCCCCAGCAACTGAGGAATGACAGGCATAGAGCCTTCATTAGCTTCAGGCAGGACATCCTCGACCTTGATTGTTGCATCCTTAAGATTGCCGTGCGTGATAGAAAGGAAAGGGCTTACGGCACAATCAAATGCGCCAGGATAGCAATGTTGGAACGCCTTGCGGAAAAGCAGTTCAGTAAGACCTTGCATAGGTGCCAGAATAAGCATAGCAAATTATATATCAACGGTTTTCCTGTTGTTCGTGCATCTGTTTACGCTGGGCAATATAGGCATCCATCTTCCCTGCCAGGTGTCTGCCTGTTTGCTCGACAGGTCTATACAACATTGACGTCTGCTTGACATCGTGCTTTAAGACCTTCTCATTCAAATCAATAACAGCGACGTAATAAAGTAATACTCCAACTATGCAAAGGCCCTTCAGCAGTCCCAACAAAGCACCTGCCAAGTTGTTGAAAATACCCACGTGCATCAGCTTGACAAATCTCTCTACCAGTTTAGCCACCGAAAGCGACAAAACAATGACAAGCAAAAAGATAACAAAGAACGAAATAAGGTATGCATTCTGTCCGTCAAGACCAATCAAAGCCGAGAACCAGTTTGCGAAGCGGACGGCAAGGACACAACCGAATATCACGGCCGCAAGCGATGCGAACTCAAAAATCAGACCGCGTCTATATCCCTTGAAAATCAAGTAGCCTAGCGGAATAGCGATTATCAGGTCAAGAAAATTCATTTTTTATTTTTACCAATTTTTGATTATCGAATCTTTTAACAAATCGAACAACAAAACGTAATTGCCCACAAAAAATTGTAACAATGCAAAAAAATGGTTTAAATGCATCAAAAACGTGTTATTTTGCGATATTTTTTTGACACATTAAATATTTTTATTATATTTGTAGTTTGAAAATAGACAGGCAATTTGACATAACTGAAACACTTTCTGTTTTTTATACATAAAATATATAAATTACAGATACAAAAAAGCGTAAAAACAACGAACCATCAGTGTTTTCACAACAAAAATTGCTCCTATTTATAGACAACAAACCTAAAAATTAGTCCGCCACCAAAACAAGGCGGATAGGAACAGCCTCCAATGGGACTGACCATAACGGGAGTGTATACAATGCTGAAATTTTTCAATTATAATATAGCAGAAAGTCTTGAAACCATCAGTTTTGATGGCGGTACAACCGTAGTCAACTGTATGAACCCCCACTCTTTTGTCAAGGCACTAGACGACAATGAGTTCCGTATTGCCTTGGAGCGGAGCGACATACTACTGCCCGACGGTGAGGGCATCTGTATGGCACTGAACCGATGGGGCGGCAAGAAGGTAGGCAAAATAGCTGGCGACGACCTGCACCGCTTCCTGCTTGAAAAGGTATCTGCGCGCAAAGGCAAGGTCTACTATATGGGCAGCACCGAGAGCGTGCTCGGAAAGATATCCGAACGTCTCGGAAACGAGTATCCCGATTTGACAGTCCGCACCCATTCACCGTCATTCTGCGAGAAGTTGTCCGACGAGGAAAGCGAGAGCATCATCAACGACATCAATGCTTTTAGCCCTGATGTTCTGTTCGTTTCGATGACAGCGCCAAAACAAGAAAAATGGGTCGAACTCCACCGTGACAAACTGACGACACCCAAAGTCATAGCATCAATCGGAGCCGTATTCGACTTCTATGCCGGAACCGTAAAACGCGCCCCGCAATGGGCCGTGCGGATGAAATTGGAATGGCTGTTCCGACTGCTGAAAGAGCCGCGACGTATGTGGGAACGCAACTTCGTATCCACACCCCGCTACCTGCGTTGGATCTGGAAGCATCGGTCAGAATTGAGTTTAAAACAAGAATAATTTTTTTAATTTAGCTTTATTATCAACAAAGCAAAACGAAAATTTTAAACACTGATATGAAGAAAAATTTTTACAAATCATTGATTTTCGCCTTTGTGGCGCTTTTGGCAACAAGTTGCGGCACCACCGAAGAATTTGTGCTGCTGAACGACCTGGATGTCGACAGCTACTACAAAATGCAGCAGATGCAAGAATTGAAAATCAAACGTGGCGACGATCTTCGCATCGTTGTGACGCACAAATTGCCTATGCTGGCCGAGATGTTCAACAACAAAATCAACGCCGTGGAAGGTGGCGAGTCCTTGACGACCTACACCGTCAATGGTGACGGATACATCAACTATCCCCTTCTCGACAGCGTCAAGGCTGAAGGCCTCACCTGCTCAGAGCTGGAACAGAAGATGAGCCAGATTATTGCCGACAGAGGTTTGGCATACGGAGCGACTGTCAGCGTGAAAATCACAAACTTCAAAGTGACGGTGATTGGCGAGTCCGGAACCGGCATCTACGAATTTGAAGACGGCCGTGCAACGATTTTCGACCTCGTGGCAAAAGCCAATCTGGTGCAAAGCAACAGCAGCTTCAATGGCGGTATGGGCATCCGCAGAGACAAAATCCTGATTATGCGCGAAGTGGACGGCGTACTCACATCCGAATATGTCAGTCTGCTTTCAAAAGACATTATGTTCTCGCAATACTACTACCTGCAGCAAAACGACATAATCTACGTGTGGCCGTCGCAAACGACGATACGCAACAGCAACAAGATTTTCGATTTCTGGTGGAGCCGCCTGTCTATAGTGACAACAGCAGTAAGCGCAGTGACACTACTCGTCACCCTGTTCGGAAAGAAAAACTAGCACACCCCGGAAACAGAATCAGACACAGCCAACAGCGTGAAACAAGCCAACACTTTTTGACGAACGTAAACGCAAGTAACGCAATATGATAGATCAAGCAAAAGTTGAAAACACAACGGTAAGGAAAAACACCAACCGCTTCATTATCCACAACATAATAGAGCTGTTTTTATCAGCGTGGTACTGGATTGTGGTTTCGATGGTAATATGTTTTGTTTGTGCCTGGCTCTACCTCAAGATGAGCCCAGACACCTACTCCATCGCTGCCACAATGCAGATCAACTCGCCATCGACACCGATGAATCAGGACGTTATGAAGGCGTTCCGTTCACCCAGCACTGCCGAGAAGGAAATCCATTTCTTCAAGTCGCACCAGGTGATCCAAGACGTCATCGAAGATCTGAACCTTACCGTAACATACATCAAGCCGCACCTTTTCCTCGACGAGGATATGTACGACAAGACACCCGTTGACATACGTTTCATCGACAACAGCTACCCCGCGTGCAGTTTCAATATCGAGTGCCGCACCGACAGCTACACCATTTCGACCATCGAGACCGAGAAAGGCAAGACGGCTATGGTCTGGAATGGCAAATACGGTGACACGCTGATAACCCCAAAAGGCGTGATTGTCGTCAAACGCCGCGACGGTTTCGCCCATATCGAGAATGAGGAAATGCGCATCAACTACCGCCCGCTGAACGAAGCCACGGGCTACTATATGGGTCGTATGAACGCCGCCATCATTGACGAAGATGCAGGCAATATCCGCCTGTCGATGAACGACATCAACCTGAAACGCGGCATCGACATCATCAACCTCTGGATCGAATCGTACAACCGCCACACCGTGGAATACAAAAACCGTGTGGCCGAAAACACAGCGCGTTTCATCGAAGAGCGCCTGAAGGTCATCAGCGTCGAGCTTTCCGACGTCGAGGGCGACCTGGAAGAATATATGCGCGAGCACAACATCAGCGATATGAACACCGAGATGGGTTCGAACATCAGCAGCCGTACGCAATATTCGCAGGCACTGGTCGACGACGAGGTTGCCGCCCGTGTGGCCCGCGACCTGAGCAACAAGGTGCGCGAAGCTGCCCCCTACACCATCCTGCCCAACATAGCGCTGGGCGACAACAGCGTCAACGCCCTTATCGAAGAATACAACAAACGTGTTCGCGAGCGTCAGGTGCTGCTTGCCAATTCGAGCAGTTCCAACCCCATCGTTGCCGAGCGCGAATCGCAGATGGAAACGATGCGTGCCACCATCCTGCGCTCTATCGAGAACTACATACAGTCCATACAGATACGCATCCGCGAATACCGCAATCAGACTTATCGTACCACCAGCGCAATCAATATGGTACCCACCCAGCGCCGCGAGATGCAGTCCTTCACTCGCCAGCAGTCCATCAAAGAGCAGCTCTACCTCTACCTGCTCAACAAGCGTGAAGAGAACGCACTGAAACTGACCATCACCGAAGCCGACACGCGCGTCATCGACTACGCCGCAGGCTGGAAGATTTCGCCCGTCCCATCGCACGCATATTCAATGGCATTCATCATTGCCCTGCTGATTCCCATCGGAGTGATCCTGCTCATCAAATTCCTCGACGTGCGCATCCGCAGCAAGAAGGATGTCGAAGCCTACTGCTCCATCCCCGTGGCCGGCATCATCCCGATGATAGAGGGCGACGGCAGCCGCATCATCACCAAGAGCGGCAAAGACCGATTCAACGAAACATTCCGCATACTCCGCAACAACATCCTATTTATGAATGGCGAAGTGAAAGGCGGACGCGTGCTGATGATGACCTCGACAATGTCGGGCGACGGCAAGAGCCTTGTAGCCTACAACATAGCTCTGTCGTTTGCCTATGCAGGCGAAAAAGTGCTGCTCATCAACTCCGACATCCGCAAGCGCGAATCGTGGCACGGCACAAAGGAGAAATACAAACACGGCCTTACCACCTACCTCTCGGCACAGGACGAATCGTTCGAAGAGCTGATTGAAAGCGACACAATCTACCCCGACCTGAAGGTCATCCACAACGGCCCAATACCACCCAACCCTGCCGAGCTCCTTATGAGCAAACGCTTCGACCAACTCGTCGACTGGGCCCGCCAGCACTACGAAATCATCATCATCGACTGCGTGCCTATCGATATCGTTGCCGATGCCACCATCGTCAACCGACTGGTCGACGCCACATTCTTTGTCATCAAGGAAAAGACCTCCGACCGTCGAATCCTGATGGAACTCGAAGAGTTCTACCAGACTGGCAAACTGAAGAATATGAGCATCATCCTCAACAACTACAAGATCCGCAAGCACAGCTACGGCTATGGCGGTTACGGCTATGGCTACGGTTACGGCTATGGTTACGGCTACGGCTACGGTTATGGATATGGCTACGGCTATGGCGACAGCGATAGCGACACCGACAGCAACGAAAATGAAAATGAAAATGAAAACAAGAAATAGCGAAGTAAACTAGTCAATAACAATAAAAAACATCCTACAATTGAAGACAAGAACAATACTAGCACTAGTTTTGATGGCCGGAAGCTGCCTGACAGCACTGGGTCAAAACAACGACAGACGCTATGTGGCACAAGGTCGTGCCTATCATTCCGACGACACTGCCGTGGTCAACGGCCAGCACGGTGTTGGCTGGATACGCGCCCACTTCTTCGACGACTGGTTCCTTGAGATGCAAGGTGGCGGACAACTGTATTACGGCACCGACGACCGCAAGGGCGCCTTTATGGACCGCCTGACAGGCAATGCCGAGTTTCATTTCGGACGACGCATCTTCCCGATGTTCGGTTTCCGCGGCGGTATAGGCTACGGCTATGCACGCGGCTTCCTGAGCAAGGATCTGCTGCCCAACGTCAACACCGGCGGCAATGGCCAGTGCGGCACCGACCCCGTCACTGGCAATCCTATAGGCGGATACTATTACGACTACAACAACGAGCTCTACATCCAGAAGTGGAAATACTACTATGCCGGAGCCGACCTGTTCCTCGATCTGGACATCTTCAAAGGGGCAGAACATTACGACCCCTACAAGCCCTGGAGCCACATCCTCTATGGCGGTGTCCACACCAAGTTCGGACTCTCCGAAGCCGACATCCGCAACCATCGCAGCGAAGCCCATCTGGGATACATCTGCAAGTACAATTTCAAGAGCGGACTCGGACTGTTCCTCGACGCACGCCTGTCGTTCATCGAGCGCCTCTTCGACCGCGAATGGGTGTCGGGAGTCGAATCATCAGGCTTCGGTCTGGACCAGATTGCCAACCTGCACGTCGGTGTGCTCTACAAGTTCCACATCCGTACCGAAGAAGAGCGCAACGAGTTCCGCTACCGCGAATCACACGACACCACGGCACTGGCAGTGACCCACTTCACCTACGTCAAGATGGAAGAGACCTACACTATGAGCCTGATCGACACGCTTCTGAAATACGAACAGGTGAACACCCCCACCCCCGAAATGCAGAAGAAGATACAAGACCTGCTCGACTCGATAGAAGCCGACAACGCCCGTCGCAAACGCAGCCTCGACGGTCAGCCGCTCGACTCCATCCTGCTCAACCAGCTGCTGCCCTACGAGATGGTATTCTTCGAACTCGACAAGTGGGACATCCTGCCCAGCGAGGAGATGAAGATCGACAAGATGGCACGCATAATGAAAGCCTACCCCAACGAGAAATTCATCCTTACCGGTTCGGCCGACTCCAAGACCGGTACCGTCAAGCGCAACATCTTCCTCAGCCACAACCGCGCCGACATCATCTACAACAAGCTGGTCAGCGAATACGGCATCCCCGAAGAGCAGCTGCGCCGCGAATACCTGGGCGGTATACTTGACTACAAACCCTTCTACCTGAACCGCTGCACGGTGATCATTATGGACCACCCCGTCGTGCAGAAAGCCTTCAACGAGATGAAGCAAACCGGCCAGGCAGGCGGCGGCGAAGTGAAGATAGACCGGTAAACACAATCCGGATTACAAGCAAACATACTGATTATTAGACAACGAAAACTCATTTTTAATGAAAAAGATATTGTTAGCATTATCACTTCTGCTGATGGCCGGAACAGCCATTTCGCAAGAAGAATTCTATAAATCGTCGACTGATACCGTACGCAACCGCGGCGAACACAACGTTGGTTGGATTCGTTCACACTTACTGGACAACTGGATGTTCGACATCCAGGGTGGCGGACATCTGTATACTGGTTATGAAGACTTTAAGGGCAAATTCAAAGACCATATAGCCCTCGATGCCGAGATGCACGCCGGCCGCTGGGTTTTCCCGATGGTAGGTATCCGTGCAGGCATAGGCTTCGCCAACTCGCACGGCTTCATCTCAAAAGACAGCTATCTGCAGAATCGCAGCAAATTGACCCAAGACTATGGCAATTGCGAAGGACAGTCCTGGTCGACTATCATCTCGGGCAACGACACCATCAAAGGCGCTCTGGGCGGATACTACTGGACTACCGACGACGAGAACCTGTTCCGCCAGGACTGGCGTTTCTTCAAACTCAGTGCCGACCTGATGGTGAACCTCTCGTTTATGAAAAAGTACAACAAGGTAAACCTCGAAAAGAAATGGAACCACATCCTCTATGCCGGATACAACATCCGCATAGGCCTTTCGGAAAACCATCCGCAAAAGTTCTCGAACTTTATCGGCTATTCGACCTCGGACGATTATAAAGGATTCAAAAACACCAACTTCGCCAACGAGGGACACATCGGCTACATTGCCAAATACGCAATTACCGACCATTTTAACATTCATAGCGACGTACGTCTTTCCATACTTGAGGGCGATTTCGACCGCGAAAGGATTCCCCACGTCGAATTTATGGCTCCCGACCTTGACTTCTCGGTTATGGTTGGTTTGACATACGACTTCAACTTGCGCAGCGAAAGGGCCCGACGCAACTACTATGTCGAAAAAGGCATCCTGCCCTACAACGTCGGCGAACTGCCCAAATATGTGGCTTATGTCCAGATCGAAGACCTTGACGTGATACAGATTATCGACACAATCGTCTTGGTCAACTACGACACCATCGACGACATCATCACGCAGAACCGCTACGACTCGCTGGTAACCTACTACGACACCAGCCACGCCAACCTGGTACGCCCCATACCCGACGACGCTACGCTCGACTCCATCCTCCTCAAGCGCCTGCTGCCATACGAAATGGTCTTCTTCGACCTCGACAAGTGGGACATCCGCCCGCAGGAGGAAATGAAGATAGCAAAAATGGCCCGCATTATGAAGGCCTACCCCAACCGCAAATTCATCCTCTACGGCTCGGCCGACTCCAAGACGGGTACCGTCAAGCGCAACATCTTCCTCAGCCACAACCGTGCCGACATCGTCAAGAACCGGCTCATCATCGAATACGGCATACCCAGCGACCAGATACAATGCGAATATCTGGGCGGCATCCTCGACTACGACCCCTTCATCCTCAACCGTACAACCGTCATCATTATGGACCACCCAGTGGTGCGCAAGGAATTCGAGAAGATGAAGGCTCAACGTAAAGCCGGCGGCAACGTGGTGGAATTCTGATGAAAATACTCATCGTCCATAACGACTACGGACGCTACAGCGGCGAAGAAGCCGTTGTAGACCGGATGATTGCCGACCTAACCCGCAGCGGACACCAGGTCGACACCCTGCGGCGCTCGTCGCAGCACCACCGAGACACCCTGACGGGCAAGGTAAGAGGTTTCTTTGCAGGCATCTACAGCATTTCGGGCCGTCGCGCAATGCGACGCAAACTGCGCGAGTTCCGGCCCGACGTTGTCAACATCCACAACCTCTACCCTTTCCTGTCGCCCTCCGTCCTGCCGCTGTGCCGCAAACAAGGCATACCGGTCGTTATGACAGTCCACAACTACCGCCTGATCTGCCCAACCGGGCTTTTCCTGCGCGACGGACGCCCCTGCGAAAACTGCCTGCAGAAAGGCAACGAACGCGACTGCATACACTACAACTGCGAACACAGCCGACTGCGCTCGCTGGGCTATGCACTGCGCAACGCCGTGGCGCGGCGCACAAGGGTCTACCTCGACAATGTCGACACCTTCTGCTGCCTGACCGAATTCCAAAAGCGGAAACTCATAGCCGCCGGATTCGAAAGCAAAAAGATAGTGGTGATACCCAACTACATAGAGCCACTGCCCCACGCCGTAGCCCGTAACACGAACGACGGATACGTAGCCTACTGCGGACGCCTGAGCGAAGAAAAAGGCTACGACCTGCTGCTCGAAGTGGCACGACGCCATCCGTCAATACAATTCCGCTTCGCAGGCACATTGCGCGAAGGGCTCAAAATCAACCCTTTGCCCAACGTGACATTGTGTGGACAAATCGGCCGCCAAGAGCTGGCCGCATTCTATGCCGCCTCGCGCTTTGTCGTCATACCCAGCCGCTGCTACGAAGGCTTCCCCGTCGCACTGCTCGAAGCGTCGTCGACGGGCCGCTGCTGCATCGCACCCGACCACGGAGCCTTTCGCGACCTGATGACCGAGCCTGACAGCGGCAATGCCGGTGGACTCTTGTTCAAACCATCAGACATTGACGACCTGGAACAAAAAGTCGTTCAGCTATGGGACGACCCCGCCTTGGCAACAACGATGGGCAACACGGCAAAAAGCAATTTCGACAAACGCTTCGAGAAAGAAAAGATCGTCGAAGCCTGGAACACTTTGCTCAAAAACATAGCACAAAAACACGCCAACGCCAAATAACAAACCCACACTCAAACATTTATGTGGTTTTAGTCTGGCGACAAAAAGGACAAGCACTGCCCACCGCCACGCCGGGGATGGGCACGGCTTTGAAACGGACCTGGCAGTGCCGTTCCTATATCGTTCCTATATCGTTCTTATATCGTTCCTATATAAAAATATAAGAACGATATAAGAACGATATAGGAACGATATAGGAACGGGCGGAGCAGGTGGCTCCCAAAAAGCGGCAAAAGCCGGCAACGGGAAGGCAAAAAGTATATAAATCAATGAAAAAGGTAGTAATAGACATCAATTCGGTTCTTCCGCTCTATCGTCGCGGTTGGATTTCGGGCATAGGCCGCACCACCAAAGAACTGGTCGAGCAGCTGGCCAGCATTGCCGACCTGCCGTTCGATTTGATGCTTTACTCGCAGAATGTCAGAGGCATAAGCGGCCGAAAGATGGGCCCCGGCCTTAAATGTCGGCACCTCTTTCTGCCCCACAAGGCTACGGTCAACCAATTGATTGGCAAAACCCACCTGCGCGAGTTGGCCACGGGCTACGACCTGCTGCATATACCACACAATTTCGAGTGGGTCCGCAGGCCGGACCGGACCGTCGTCACAATCCACGATGCGATGTTTTTCGCCCGGCCCGACGAGGTCTTCGACCACGAATATGCCCAGCGCTCCTACCCCACCCTGGCACGTCGCTGCCGAGCCAGCATACCCTGCTCCGCGTCGTCCAAACGCGACATCGCCAACTATATGGATATTGCTGAGGACAAGATATTTGTCTGTCCGTGGGGTTACAACCGGGACTTGTTTTTCCCTCACGAGGCTACCCAAACCGACAAGCCCTATTTTCTGTGCGTTTCGTGCAGTATGGGCCGGAAAAACACTATGGCTGTGGTCAAAGCCTACGAGCAATTAGCAAAGCAAAAACCCGAACATAAACTTATTATGGTTTGGAGCAACGCGCCGAAGGAGGTAGTGGACTTTTGCAGCCAAGACCACCTTCGCGACAACGTCAACATCGTCAACGGCGTCAGCGACGAACAACTTGCCCTGCTCTACAACGGCGCCACAGCTCTTTTTTTCCCGTCGCGCTACGAAGGGTTCGGACTGCCGGTGCTTGAGGCTATGGCCTGCGGCACGCCGGTGGTGACCTGCCGCAACAGTTCGCTGCCCGAGGTTGGCGGCGACGCGGCTCTGTATGTCGACCCCGACGACACGGATGCTATGCTTACATATATGGAACGTTTTGAACAGGGGGAATTGAAAAAGAGCGACTTGTCGGAACGTTGTCTGTCGCAGGCCTCCATTTTTTCCTGGCAGCGCTGCGCCGAACAAACCATTGATGTCTACAAACACTGTTTAGGAATCTGAAATGAATACATCTGTACTTATCGGAATACCCTGCCTGAAGACTGGCGGCACTGAAATCCAGACACTTCATCTGGTCGAAGCGCTGGCCAGCGAAGGATATCATTGCGTGACGGTATGCTATTTTGAATACGAATTCTCGATGGTTCAGGCCTTTGAGCGTGCCGGAAGCCGTGTGGTGTGCCTGTCGGCCTACGGGCGACGTCCCGAAGGCAACCGCGAAGTGTATAAATTCCTGAAAACAGGGCTGAAACGTGTGGTCGACGAATACCGCCCCAAGATTGCGCACATCCAATATATGGCTCCTGGTGCAATGCCCATCGTTATCCTTCATCGTCTGGGAATCAAGACTATCATTGCCACGCTTCACACCGACGCCAGCATCTATAAAAGCTTGCGTATGATACACTTCCTGCAGCGTCATCGGGTCACCGCCTTCACTTGCGTCACCGAAATTGCCGAACGCAGCTTTTTTGGCAACAGCCATCTTTTCGGCGATGAATATTGCCTAAGGAAACGGAACCATCTGACCATTCCTAACTGTCTGCCGTCCAATTTTGTATTTGGCGACCGTGACGAGCACAAAATGACCAATACGATTGGCCTGGTAGCGCGACTCGAATCAATCAAAGGTGCCGATTTGGCAATACCTGCTTTTGCCAAAATATTGGAAACCAATCCAGAATATCGGCTCATCATTGTTGGTGACGGCAAAATGCGCCCATTGATGGAACAGCAGCAACACGATTTTGGCATAGCTAGCGACCGTATTGAATGGACCGGGAAAGTGGCCTACGAAAGGCTTGGAGAGCTTTATAATCAGATGGATATCGTTTGGGTTCCGTCGCGCAGCGAAGGGTTTGGCCTGTCGGCCATCGAAGCGATGGCACAGGGCTGTGCCGTTGTTGCCTCAAATGCTGGAGGCCTTGCGGAGGTGGTACACGACGGCAAAGACGGTCTGCTGTACCAAAGCGAATCGGCCGACGAGCTGGCATCAAAGACGAAGCAGCTGATTTCCAACACAGAGCTGTTATCAACACTGCGACGCAATGCCATCACAAATGCCCAACAATACACCTTTGACAATTACGCAAAAAGAATAAAATCACTCTACGCGAAACTATCCTAACAGTTTGATTTTTAAACTATAATCATTAAACTTTAAACCTTACTTTGTCCGGAATAATAAACCTCATAATCTTCCTGGTGCTTAACGCATACTTTTTCATATTTATGTTTCGTTACAGCGCCCGCATCAAGGATCCCTTGAACAGCAGCAAATACCTGCTGATTGAGGGAACAGAGATGTTTTTTATTCTGCTCTTTGCTACAGGCACGCTGGCCTTGTCGTCGGCTGGCGGTGGACAAGGAACCGGTACCGGTTTCAACCTACAGGCCATTCGACTACTACTACTTGAAGTGGCACTACTTATGTCGTTGTTTGTGTGCACAGAAAGGCCCAAATGGGGCGCAGGAACAGTAGCATATCTGATATATATTCTTTGGTGTGTATATTCACTGACTTACGCTGAATCGTTTGAATTTGGAGTCCGGTACATATTAAAGTACCTATACCCAATGATAATAATGATAACGGCGTCAGCATTAGTTCGCGACGAGCAGATATTCCTATCGTGCTGCGTATGGGCCCGAAGGGTGGCCATCGTCAGCGCATTGATTGGCTACTTCCCTTTCATAGCCCGCTTCTTTGGTGGCACATTTTGGTATGCCACCGCTCTTAACCTCAACTATGTAACGATATCGCTCATCTCGTTGGGGCTCTATTATTTTTATGGAAAGGACAAAAAAGATCTCATACTCGGCATACTTTTTGTCCTGCCCTGCATTTTGATGGTGCATCGCAGCGGTTTGCTGGCATCTTTTGCTGGCTTGGCTGTTTTTATGTTCCTAAAACACAAATGGATATCACTGCCTTATATTGCTGTCGTTCTTGGTATCGGACTAGCAATTGTCTTCTATGTGCCTGCCTTCCACGACAAGATGTTTTGGAAAGACACCGAAAACGAGCTGACCATTATGGACTTGCGTGAAGGAAACATTTCTGAAGATGAAATTCGTAACAATGGACGTGAGGCAATTTGGAAGATGCTTGAACGAGAATTTTATGTCGGTCACAAGTTAAAAGGCAGTGGAATTGGCAGTTGCCAAAAATTCCTGTATGAAAACCCTGCTGGTGTCAAGCAGACACACGGCGACTATGTACAGATGCGCTGCGACACCGGACTGATAGGATTCTGGCTCTATATTATTGTCGGTGCTATGGTGCTGATACATTGCTTCTTGGTCAGTACACGCAATTATGTGCCCGACTATATCAAATGCTGCGCTATGATTACAGGCGGTGCTATAGTTGGTTGCTATGCAGCAATGTACAGTGAGAATGTGGTTACATACACGATGGCGTCAACAGGCTATCCATTTGCACTCTATGGTGTAATGCTAGGGATGATAAACAAAGTGAACAAACCAACATATCAATATTCAGAGCGAGGGCTCAATTTCTGATGATTTCTGTCGTTATTCCACTGTATAATAAGGTCTCAACCGTTGAGCGTGCCATACGGTCCGTGCTAACACAGACAGTACAGGACTTCGAGTTGATTGTCGTTAACAACGGTTCGACCGATGGCAGCGAGAAAGTCGTTGAAAACATCAATGATGTGCGAATAAAACTAGTACATCAGAACAATCAAGGTGTATCGATGGCTCGCAACAGGGGCATCAAAGAGGCTTCGTCGGAATGGGTGGCATTCCTTGATGCTGACGACGAATGGCGGCCGACTTTTTTGGAAACGGTTGTGCAACTTCGAGAAATGTTTCCTGATTGCGATGTCTATGCCACTGCCTACCAACGCTGCGACAATAGCGGCAACTTTAAAAACATAAAGCTGCAAGGCTTGTCCGCCGAGGCAAAAGAAGCCGGTCTGAAAAAAGACTGCTTTTTGTTGGAAAACTATTTTGAGGTTGCCTCCCAATCCGACCCGCCATTCTGCTCTATCAGCGTGATGGTTCGAAAGGAATCACTTATGGCCATTGGCGGATTTCCGAAGGGCATACATCAAGGCGAAGACCTACTGACCTGGGCTCGTCTGGCTGCAAACGGCAGAATTGCCTACAGCCTTAAGCCACAAAGTATTTTCCATACTGGAGAAACCTCATCGATGGGCATTCCCAAACGCATCCCTGCCACTGATGACCCCGTCGGCAAAGGTCTTGAAGAAATATACAATCAACATCCTGAGATCCAAGGCTTGAAACAATATATAGCCCATTGGCACAAGATGCGGGCATCGATCTACTTACGACTGCCCGACTGCTCACGCCAATGCCGCGAAGAAATTCGGGCCGCTCGACACTGGCACCGAAACAAACGATTGGTTTTCTACCAAATCCTGTCGTATATACCTTACCGTTTTCGGATGAAATTAATAAACCATATTTGACTTATTGGTATACGAACATATCTGTCCTATAACCTATAACCTTTAACCCCCAATGTCCCCCATCTGTCTATTCGTCTATAAACGTTTCGAAACGACCAAGCAAATGCTTGAATCGCTGATGGCCTGCCCCGAGTGCAGCGATAGCGACCTCTATGTCTTTATGGACGCAGCCCGTAGCGAGAAGGATATTGAGGAGGTGACAAGAGTCCGCTCTCTGTTCGATGGACTAGACGGCTTTAGACACATCGAAACATTTCCTGCCGACACAAACAAAGGACTGGCCCGTTCGGTGATTGAAGGCGTATCGTATGTGCTGCAAAAACACGACGATATCATAGTATTGGAGGACGACCTGGTCGTTACGCCGGATTTCCTATCATTTATGAATGAGGCACTGAAAGTCTACAAAGACCGAAGTGACATCTGGAGCATATCGGGCTACACGCCAAATCTTGAGGGCATTAATCAGAACAAAAGCAATGGCGTATTCCTCGTTCCGCGCGCACAATGTTGGGGATGGGCCACGTGGCGTGACCGCTGGATGAAAGTAGACTGGGAGGTCGGTGATTATGAGAAAATTGCCAAAAGCAAAGTGCTGCAGGACAACTTTGACCGCGGCGGCGACGACCTGTTCCGCACATTGAAGATGGAGCGTCGAGGCCGCATCGAGTCGTGGGCTGTCCGCTGGGCGTATGCTGCCACCAAAAACAATATGCTCACCGTCAACCCGATGCAGTCCAAAGTCAAAAACATCGGAGTGGAAATCTCTGACAACCACAAGAGTTGGAATGCTGCCCATCACAACGTAGAACTAC
>R22__coassemble_408_pt1 | contig 29056 bp, 20 predicted proteins | sample R22__metabat2_high_PE_041 | metagenome-assembled genome bin R22 | reverse complement strand
CGTTTATGACCCCCTACGTCCACACAGACGACCCCGGCGAGGTAAACATCACGCTTGTGGAGGGTGGAAACGCTTTCGTGGCCTACCCCAACCCATTCCGGCAGATCGTGAAGATAAGAGTTGAAAGTGGAGAGTTGAAAGTTGAAAACGGGGTTGCCACCGCCTGGCTCACCGACCTCACCGGCCGCCGCGAGGAAGTGCGCCTCATTCCAAGCGGAGAGCGGAAAACGGAAAGCGGAGAACGTGTTTACACCCTTGATTTGTCCGGCCGTCCCCAAGCCACCTACCTCCTCACCCTCACCACCGCCGACGGCAAGCAGCACACCGTCCGCCTGCTGAAGCAGTCAGACATCTTCACTCGATAATGAAAACAGATTTATAAACGCACAAAAACAACACGACTATGACAAGAAAGACCCTCACCTTTGCACTCTTTGCGCTGCTGGCAATCACCGCCAACATAAATGTTGTTGCCGGTCAAACCGACACCACGTCCAGCGGCAGGTTTGACTGGGTTACAGGTTTCGGCGGACGGGATGTGTATAACACAGGTAATGTAAACAGGGTCGTCAGTCAGCATATCGATAGCGACGGGAACCTGTATGTGTGTGGGATCTATCCAGGTATGGGCGCACGATTAGGCGACACGCTGAACTTGCCCTTTGGCCCTTACGAAGGTTTGAATCCCAATATGTGTGTGCTATTTGCTAAATTTTCATCCGACGGCAGCCTATTGTGGCATCGCGAAGCTTATGGCAACTATCACGCAGCTTTTTCAGGATTCGCACCGATGGGCGACACAGCATTTGTGCTGGCTTGTTCTTTTTCCGACCCGTCGGGCAACAAATGGATGAACCTTTTCGGCACATTGTACGACGAGGAACATCCAATTATGCTGTGGACCGGCAGCCCGTTCGTTGCGGGCACGCTACACCACACAGTATTTCTTACCATAAACACAGATGGCGACATCGTCCGCCAGCATATTGTCAATACCGTCAGCCTCGATAGCGACGGCAATCCCCTTACGGCCGGCAAAGTCTACAACAACACTTCGCAGGAGTGGATGGAAAGCCTTCTGATGAGTGGAATTTCACCTATGGGTATGACGGTTGACGGTGAAGGCAACGTTGTGATAATGCGTTATGTGAGACAAGATGTTTACCAAGCATTGTGCGACACCTGCGCGGAGGGTTTCCGCTATCTTTCACCACACAGGGGCTCTATCAGCGGTTACAGGATTTATCTTGACAGCACGCAGTTGACGGACATACAATATCCTAACGGAACGTATGATTTCAATTTGCAGATGCTGAAATTCTCGCCTGGGTTCGATAGTCTTCTTTCCTCGCATCTGGTTATCTACGACACCGTTGGCGAAGGCGAGAGCGAATACAGCAATATGGAATATGCAGATATGAACGCAGATGTACAGTGGCTGGAGGAGACAGTGTATATGAATACCGACAGTGAAAACAACATCTATATCAGCGGCACTGTGGTGACCCCCCTGTATGGTCGGCTCGACACCATTATTGCTGTGCGTGATTCGATAACAGGCGGGTGGAACACAGTTCACATATACGACACCACCTTCTACCGTGACTTACTGCTCGACAGCAGCGACCCTTCAATACGGATACACACCCATCATTTATGTCCTGAGACGGGTTTTCTTGTCAAATATTCGCCATCTCTTGACCCGCAATGGGCGAACCATTTGCATTGGGTGAAACGTTCCAACACTGAGAACGGGCTAGCATCAAGCATATATCTCCAAACCGAGATTACTGGCGAAGAAGTGTACGTTTGTACAGGTTTCAGTCAAGGATATTTCGGCGATTCGGTGCGATACTACTCCGTCGTTTGTGGAATGGGCGATACCCTGACAACACATCTTTACAAAGGGGCGGGTTTCATACGGTTGAACACTGAAGATGGCGGATACATAAGCTCTGGTTGTGTCCCTTCGTCCTGTGGCACTGCAAATGGCTATGGATTGGCAGTACAGAACAACCGTGTCTTTATGCAGGTGTCCTATCCGCGCGACCTTATTGGAGTGGACACGGTCTATCAACATAATACTGTCGGGCAGAACGCAACCCTTGCGTTGGTCGGGATGGATAATGAAGGGAGACTGATTTCCGTCTACGACTATGGCAACAATGAGTCGGGTTGTAACTCTTTCTTTACACAGGTATATGACAGCACACTTTACTTGACCGGTCAGGTCTCCAACCCTCTGCATCTTGGTGACGTGGATTATTCTCCGCATTATCCATACTCCTGTTATATAGCCAAATATTGTGACACGGCTTTTATGAGCCCCTACATCCATACCGAAGACCCCGGCGAGGTAAACATCACGCTGGTGGAGGGTGGAAACGCTTTTGTGGCCTACCCCAACCCCTTCCGGCAGAGCGTGAAGATAAGAGTTGAAAGTGGAGAGTTGAAGGTTGAGAACGGGGTTGCCACCGCGTGGCTCACCGACCTCTCCGGCCGCCGCGAGCAAGTGCACCTCACCCCAAGCGGAGAGCGGAAAACGGAAAGCGGAGAACGTGTTTACACCCTTGATTTGTCCGGCCGTCCCCAAGCCACCTACCTCCTCACCCTCACCACGATTGGCGGCAAGACGCATACCATAAGACTAATGAAAATTTCAGACATATTCTCACGATGAAACCAATTAGAAACATTATACTTTCGTTCCTGCTGTTTGGCATTGGTGTGCCGTGTGGAGCTCAGGGAGTCGTCAACAGGATGCTGGGGACGGACTTCTGGATGATGTTCCTGAGGCAATACGAAATGAGTGTTGAAGCAGGAATGGCTGTCGACTGCTTTTTCGTATTGACAGCTACCGAGGAGAGTGATGTAACCCTAAGCTACAGTGCCACAGGATGGGACACTCTCGTTACTGTTCCTGCAGGCGGAGCAGTGCGAGTCTCAGTACCTGACGACCAGTCGCCGACCCACCATTTCGGAGCTAGGATAGACAGCAACGCCTGGCACATACAGGCCACGACACCAATCTCGGTCACAGCCTACAACCACATCAACTACAGCTATGACGCTACAGCCATACTCCCTACCGATGCCCTGCGCACGTACTATATTACGCAGGTCTATCAGGCTTTCCCCCACGGACCTGAGGTGGGCATCGTGGCACCCTACGACAGCACACGCGTTTGGTCGGTGCTGGAGAAGAATATTTGTAGTGACACAGGGTTTCTCGACCGAGTTATCTTCTCTGCTGGCGACACGATTGAGTTTCTGTTGATGAGAGGACAGACCTGCCTGCTGCGCAATGCCGGCTGGACGGCTTCACAAATGACGTGGATTAGTGAGTGCAGTCTGGATGGTTTGCGCATACGCAGCGACAAGCCGATAGCAGTATTTCAGGGCAACAACGCAGCATACGTGCCATACGGCGGTGACAGCCAGGCTCCTGACCATCTCTACGACCAGTGCATCCCTGTGGAATACTGGGGCGATCATTTTGTCATCGAGCCTGTCATTGGACGTCAGCCATCTACAACAAATACAAATCCACAGTGGACATATCATAACTACGGCGATATGGTGCGTGTGATGGCGAAGGATGACAACTGCCACATCAGTCTTGACGGACAGGATGTGGCGGTGCTGCAGTCAGGTCAAATCTACAGTTTTGTGCTTTCAGACCATCCTGCCAACCTGCCGGCATCTTGGGGTATGGACTTCTACCACTCGCCCTGCATTGAGCTTAATGCCACGTCGCCGGTGATGGTATGCTACTACATTACAGGGATATACTTTGGCGGTAATCCTGGTGACCCTGCCGTTATGTCAATGCCGCCGATAGAAAACGGGGTGAGCCACGCCATCTTCCAGCCTCACAATACGCCAATCAGTACACAACATTGGATAAATATCGTCACGCCGTCGGTGTATGCGTCGCAAATCACCCTCGACGGGGCAAATATCGGCAGCCTGTTCTCCACTACTGCGGGCGGCTACAGCTATGCCTGCATTCCCGTGTCGCAAGCTACGCATACCATTGACGCCGGCAACGGCATATTCATCGCCTATCTTTATGGACTTGGCAATGCTGAAAGCTACCTGCACACGGTGGCTTCAAACACAGAGAACAAGGCTTACAGTGTTTGGACTCAACGATATGAAGCCTGCGTTGGCGACACCATAACAGTCGGCCTTTTAAGACTTGTCGACAGCCTGTCGTCCGTATGGTATATAGACGGCACCCTTGCCGGCGAAGCAATAGACTCGATGAACATAGCATTCGACAGTATAGGAACACATCAGATAACGACTGTCGTAACGCCAATAGGCGACACAGTATATACCTATATAACAGTTGGTCAGTATACGACATCACATTCGGTTGAAACTATCTGCTCTGGCGGCACCTATGATTGGCGCGGTCGCACATTGACCGTAGCAGGGAACTATTATGACACACTGTCCGGAATGGGCGGATGCGACTCTCTGTTAGCGCTGCACCTTATTGTTACGCCACCGCCTAAATACACATTATTCGACACTCTGTGTAAAGGTGGCACATATACTTGGCGCGGAAGAACACTGAACGAAGAGGGAGAATATATCGACACCTTGTCGGATGCCAACGGGTGCGACTCCATTCTGGCCTTGAACCTCTCTATGCGTCCATTTCCCGAAGTCACAATATACGATACGTTCTGCACTGGCACTGCTTACCATTGGTACAACCGTTCTATAACCGCTGAGGGAACATACATCGACACCGTGGGCGGACCCGACGGCTGCGACAGCATAGTTAAACTGGAACTGTCATCTTTCGTAACGCCACAGATATCACTTGCTATATATGAGGACTGTAACAGCAAGGAATACACCATTGTATCAGCCGTGGAACCCGACGACGACATATCACCGTTTTGGTATTCTCTGCCGACTGACAGCACATTGGATGGGCAACAATGGGACAGTATTGTCATTTCTCCCATAGCCGCAACGCTCTACACCCTTGCCTTTGAGGGCCGTTGTCCTAACGACACTGTTATATTGCTGAATCCATCGGAATGGCCTGTTGCAGCGATGAAAGTGCATCCGCCAATGCTTGATTTGGACAACCTGCAACTGGTGGCGCAGGATGTAAGCCTCAATGCTACAGGGCGGACTTGGTATGCGGACGATGAAACTGCCGGATATGCCTCGACGCTGTATTATTCTGCCTCTGCTGATGCAGACAGTGTCTTGCTGACTCTTGTGGCCAACCGTGGCGAATGCACCGACACGACATCTGCCACAATACCAATCATCCATAGTGTGATATGGGCTCCCAATGCCTTCACTCCTAACAGCAATAACAACCAACGCTTTATTATTAAAGGCAATGATGTTACGATGATAGACCTGTACATCTATGCCCGTAATGGTACCCTTGTATGGCACAGCAACAATCCGTCGGAAGGATGGGACGGTACGCTTAAAGATGGGACTCCTTGTCCCCAAGCTTCATACACTTGGATATTACGCTATACCCGTAACCATCAACCGGATTTGATGCAGGAAAAGGTCGGAACAGTGACATTGCTCCGATAAAGGGCTATATATCTGTTGCGGCGGATTTGCAATCCGACGCTGCTTAATATAAGGATTTGCAATCCGCAAAACACAAAAACACCTGCAAAAGTGTTAATGTTGGCGGATAAAAAATCCTGATATTAAAGAGTATCGGATTGCAAATCCGATACAACACAGCAAAACCCGATGCTTCGGATTTGCAGCCTCGGCTGTTGGATTTTGACGGAAAAATGGCATTAGGCACTCCTGCAAACTGGGTTTTAAACACGAATAGGAGCAAAAGAACTGTCAGACTTGGTATAAAAATACAATGTATAAACGATTGATAATTATTATTTTACCCCCCCCTATAATAATCGGGAAAAAGTTGACAGAAATTATAGTCAATCCGAAAAAAAGTTGTAACTTTGCACCGTGATTTATTGGCCAGGAATTAGCCAGGGATTCTACTATAGAACGTTAATGCCCGTGAATTGCCATAAACACAAAACCGAATATTCTCATAAACAAATAAAACCAGCAGATATGAAACACCTCAAACCACTTTTTTCGTTCCTCGCGGTGCTGGCATTTGCGGCAAATATGCAGGGCCAATCCGTCTACGACTTTTCTGCTGCTGCGCCGACCGGGCAGACGCTCTACTACAAAATCAGCGACTTGGCACAGGTCAGCGTGGTCAACCCGCGCACCAACAACAGCGACAGCAACTATGTCGCCGGCGACCTGGTCATCCCCGAAACGGTATCCTATTGCGGAACCACCTACACGGTGACCGGCCTTTCGACCCACAACTTTATGATGGGCACTTTCTACAACTGCAAGACCCTGACGTCGGTCTATGTGCCTAACAGCGTGAAAACAATGGGCGATTACGTCTTCGGCTATTGCCCGTCGCTCGTCTCCGTCCACCTGCCCGACAGCATAACGTCCATTCCAAGTATGGCATTCGAAGGCTGTACCAGCCTGCCGTCAATCACCATCGGCCGGTGCGTCAGGAAAATCTTCTCCGACGCATTCCTTCACTGCTACGCAATCTCGGAACTGCATTTGCTTGCCAGCGTCGCGCCCACGGTCGGCTATCGTGCCCTGTGGAACATCCCCGACACCGCCAGGGTCTACATCCCCTGTGGCAGCACCTCGTCATACGCGGCCGTGCCGGAATGGAACAACCATTTCTCCGCTTTCATCGAAGTACCGACATATGTGCTGGAAGTGTCGGCCGATGATGAAACGCACGGAAGTGCCGAGATTGTCAGCCACCCCACCTGCGACAACCCGCAGGCTTTGCTGCTTGCCACAGCCAACGAAGGCTACCGCTTCGAGGGGTGGGGCATCACCCCCGGCTACCAGAACATTGTCACCGACAACCCGCTCACCGTCACGGTGTCGGACGATATGACCGTTGTGGCCTATTTCGCCATCCGTGCTGTCGGCATCGATGAGGCGTCTGCCGACGCTGTCAGGGTCTATTCTCGTGGAGGCGATATCGTTGTCGAAGGTGCCGACGGCGAGCCGGTGCAGGTGTTCGACATCGTCGGTCGCCCCATCGCCAACCGCGCGCTGCGCACAGGCATCTACTTCGTCAAAGTCGGCAACCGCCCCGCCCGCAAGGTGGCGGTAATCAGATAGATTCTTCCATATAATAAGAGCGGCAATTGTGCGTTATTGTCACAAACATCAATGATATGAAACGCATATTGATTATAAGTAAATGGTCAAAAATTAGTTTCATTTTTTTTTTTTTACAGGAATAACAAAAAATTGGCCATGAATTAACCAAAAATTATTTTTTCTTTTACAGCAATTATCAGCAATTAAACAGCAATTTTTTTTAGAACGTGAATGTCCGTGAATTACCATAAATGTCAATAAATGAATATTAATCCTTCGCACTAAAACGAAAAATAGCAAAAACAACAACAGCTCCTCTGGATTCAGGGGAGCTGTTGTTTATAACCTTTTTGCGAAAACCTTTTGAATTTCGCTTGTTATGCGAATCTCTCCTGGATTTCGTTTTTCATAAATTCGATAGCTTCGTCGGTGGGAATCTTGCTCTTGGCGACGCTTTCGAAGATGGCGCCGGCCAGGCTGGTGGGGTCGGCGTCGGCAGGCAGCTTGACGGCGCTGCCGTTAATGAGGTTGATCATCTCCTCCTTGGCTTCGCGGATGCGGTTCCAGCTCTCGGCGCTGAGGTAGACCTGCTGGCTGAGGTTGTGCTCCCACTCGTCGCGGATATTCTTGGTCATTGCCACTTGCAGGGCTTTGATGTCCATTCCAGGACGGAAGGTGCGGAGGATAAGGCTGTTGGGCGATATGCGCTCTAGGTAGAGGGCCATACGCTCGTAGGCCTGTAGGCGGATGGGGGTGACGACCTTGAGCGACTCCTTGTGCTCGTCGATCTTCATCTGCAGCATCTGCGTCTTCTGCTGGTTGTCGAAATAGGTCTGGGCGACCTTGTAGAATATAAGTCCCGTCACGCCGACGCTGAGCAGGGCCGTGAGGACGATGATGATTGCTATTGCAGTTGTTGACATTTTTTCTCTTATTTTATTGGTTTCTAGTATTACTAGTTCTACTAGTATTACTAGTACTACTAGTGTTACTAGTGATACTAGTCAAACTAGTCTAATTTCAGCACGGCGAGGAAGGCGCTTTGCGGCACTTCGACGTTGCCAACCTGGCGCATACGCTTCTTGCCCTCTTTCTGTTTCTCAAGCAGTTTGCGCTTGCGGGTGATGTCGCCGCCGTAGCACTTGGCGGTGACGTCTTTGCGCACCTGGCGCACCGTCTCGCGGGCGATGATTTTGCTGCCGATGGCGGCCTGTATGGCCACGTCGAACTGCTGGCGCGGGATGAGGTCCTTCAGTTTCTCGCACATCTTGCGGCCGATGGGGTAGGCGTTGTCGACGTAGGTCAGTGTCGACAAGGCGTCGACGGGGTCGCCGTTGAGCAGTATCTCGAGCTTCACCAGCTTGCTGGGTTTGAAGCCGTTGAGGTAGTAGTCGAACGAGGCGTAGCCCTTCGAGATGCTCTTCAGCTTGTCGTAGAAGTCGAAGACCACCTCGCCCAGCGGCAGGTCGAAGGTTATCTCGATGCGGTCGGTGGTGAGGTAGTTCTGGTTCTTCAGAATGCCGCGCTTGTCCATACACAGCTTGATGACCGGGCCGATGTAGTCGGCCTTGGTGATGATCTGTGCGTGGATGTAAGGCTCGTAGACTTCGCTGATGTTGTTGGGTTCGGGCATTCCCGACGGGTTGTAGACGTCGATTTCGGTGCCGTTGGTCAGCTTCACCTTGTACTGCACGTTGGGCACGGTGGTGATGACATCCATATTGAACTCGCGCGTCAGGCGTTCCTGCACAATCTCCATATGCAGCAAGCCGAGGAATCCGCAGCGGAAGCCGAATCCCAGAGCCAGCGACGATTCGGGCTCGAAAGTCAGCGACGCATCGTTGAGCTGCAGCTTCTCGATGCTGGCGCGCAGCTCCTCGTAGTCGTCGGTGTCGACAGGGTAGACGCCGGCAAAGACCATCGGCTTGACCGATTCGAAGCCGTCGATGGCCTTGTCGCAGGGCTGCTCCACGTGTGTGATTGTGTCGCCCACACGCACCTCGCGGCTGCTCTTGATGCCGCTGATGATGTAGCCCACATCGCCGGCTTTCAGCTCCTTGCGCGGCTCCATATTGAGGCGCAGCACGCCGATTTCGTCGGCGTGGTAGTCCTTCTCGGTGCTGACGAACTTGACGTGGTCATTGGTTCGCAGCGTACCGTTGACGATGCGGAAATAGCTGATGATGCCACGGAAGGGGTTGAACACCGAGTCGAAGACCAGGGCCTGCAGCGGAGCATTCTCGTCGCCCTTGGGGCAGGGGATGCGGTCCACGATGGCGTCGAGGATTTCGGGCACGCCGACGCCCGTCTTGGCGCTGCACGACAGGATGTCCTCCCTCGTGCAGCCCAGCAGGTCGATAATCTCGTCGGCCACCTCTTCGGGCATTGCGCTGTCGAGGTCTATCTTGTTCATCACCGGGATGATTTCCAGGTCGTTCTCCAAGGCCAGGTACAGGTTCGATATGGTCTGTGCCTGAATGCCTTGCGTGGCGTCGACCACGAGCAGGGCCCCTTCGCAGGCGGCGATGGAGCGGCTCACCTCGTAGCTGAAGTCCACGTGGCCGGGGGTGTCGATGAGGTTCAGCACGTAGGCTTCGCTGCCGCGCTGGTAGTTCATCTGTATGGCGTGGCTTTTGATGGTGATGCCACGTTCTTTTTCAAGGTCCATATCATCGAGCACCTGGTCCTGCATTTCGCGTTGCGAAACGGTGTTGGTCACCTCCAGCAGGCGGTCGGCCAGCGTGCTTTTGCCGTGGTCGATGTGGGCGATGATACAGAAGTTGCGGATGTTTTTCAATGTTGGAAGTCGGGAATTGTGGTTGTCAAATTATTTTTTTGCCGTCGGCTTGGCCTCGGCGTTTTTGGCAGCGGCCTCTTTGCTGCAGGCTTTCTGGCCGTTCTTGTTGCAGGCCTTCTGGCCCTCTTTGTTGCAGCACGGTTTGGTGGCTTCGGGTTTTGCAACCGCAGCCTGTGCTCCGGCAGCCTTGCCGCACTGTTTGTGGTTGGGGCAGTTGCCGCAGCCCTTGTGGGCCACCTGTGCGTCGGCCTTGTCCGATTTTGCCGTTGCGGTGGTGGTTTCAGCCTTTTTGGCGGGTTTCTTCACGGGTTCCTGGGCCATAGCGATGCCTGCGCAAAGCAGCATAGTGCAGGCCAACATAACGATTTTCTTCATAAGTCGATATTTTAACGGTTAATTATTAATAATAGCATAACGCTGTCGGCACGGAAAAATTATGTCTGCCAAAAAAAAATTAAAAAAAAGATAGTTCCACAGTGTGACATTTTGCCATCTTCTGCGTCTACTATGTGAAATAATTCATCCCGAAACACAATAAAAAACTTAATATCACGTTAATCTTTAAATTAATTAAAATCAAACCACTTATGAAAAAAACAGCTCTTTTTGCAGCAGCAGCTGCACTGCTCCTCTTCGGAGCCTGCCAGAAAGACGGCAAGTACAACCCCAAAGAAAAGATTTCCAATGTTTCGGAAGAGTACTGTAGCGTTTATTCCTACTTCAGCGGTGAAGAGTGGGTTACGGATTCCAGCATCACGCCCAAGCACGTCTCCGAACAGTGGACCTGGGACGGCAAGAAGCTGTCGCAGATTGCATACATCGGCTATGACTATGACGACCAGGGCAATATGGTGCCCGACGGCCAGGATCTCGTCAAGTTCAACTACGACGGCAGCCAGATGACAGAGGTCACTACCTCCTACGGCGAGCGGATGACCTTCACCTACGACGGCAAGAAACTGCAGAAAGCCGAACTCTACGACGGCGCCGCAACGCCATATATGACTTACGAATTCGAGCACGACGGCAAGAAGATTAGCTCGATGACCGTGACTATGGCCGAAGATTATTATGACAAAAAAGGTGCCAAGGTCAGCCGTCTGGAGCACTTGCTGCTAGGCAACATAATCCCCCAGACCAAAAGCACCGACAAGTTCGTCTGCCAGCTGCACGCCAAAGCCACCAAAGCCGGCCAGAGCATCCGGATGGACCTCACCTGGGACGGCGACAACGTCAGCAAGATTACTGCAGTGACTCCCTATGGCAATGCCACGATGACCCTTACCTACGACGACAAGAACAACCCCTTCAAGAATTTTGGACCGATGTTCGGATTCTACGGTGAGACCGAAACCGGCGTCGAATTCTGCAACAAGAACAACATCACCAAGATGGTCATTTCCGACATTGAGGGCGGTTCGGACGAAGAAAACTACACCTATACCTACGACGGCAAGTGGCCCGTCTCGTGCACAAATATGTATAGCTACGAAGACGAATACAGCAGGGGAACCAACAGTCGTACAGTTTATTACGAATACGAATAATTCCCCTTTCCGGCAGTTTCCGCTGGCTGCACGCTTAGTCAAGTCAAAAATCGTACCGTGCTGATAATTAGGCTAGAAGCGAAAAAAGAGCACGTTTGTCCGAAAAAAAAACGGCACCGCTGTAAAAAACGGCATCGTTTTGCTACTAATATAAGCGAACCAACAAAAAAATCGTGACCTATGAAACGAGGCAAACGTATCTGCAAGGAATTGAAGGCCGTGCGGCGCTGCATCGCCGACGAGAACGGCATCGCGCTCGACCAGCCCGAATGCACACACACGGGCGACTGCAGCGGCACCTGTCCGCGCTGCGAGGCCGAGGTGCGCTATCTGGAACAGGCCCTCGAGCGGAGGCTCCGCCTGGGCCGTGCCGCCACGGTGGCGGGCATTTCGCTGACGCTGGCGGCCTGCGGCGGTTCGGGCGGCAGCGCCCTTGCCACCGACACGCCTTTGCCGGGCGACACCTCGCTGCCCGCCAGCGGCAGTGACTACCCGGACGACAGCCTTTTTGTTGAGGGCTTTGAAGAGGAGCCCGAAGTACCCAAGGAGTGTGAGCTTACGGGGATTATAGGGCCAACTGACGGCGAGACCATTCCGGTAGTTGGCGATATTGAGGTCATTGATGTGCAGAATGAAAATGATACTGCTGGCGAAGATGATGTGTATGTTTTTGTCGAAGAGTATCCTTCGTTCCCTGGCGGCGAAGAGGCGCTGTACAAGTTCATCGACGACAACCTGCGCTTTCCCGAAGAGGCTCGCGAAGTCAATGTTCAGGGCACTGTCGTCATCCGCTTTGTTGTCGAAAAGGACGGCAGCATAAGCAACGCCACGATTGCTCGCGAGATTGGCTGCTTCTGCGGCCGCGAGGCCCTGCGCGTGGTCAATATGATGCCCCGCTGGAATCCCGGCAAGCAGGGCGGCAAGCCCGTCCGCACGGAATTCACCCTGCCGGTACAGTTCTATCGATAGGCTTGGCGCCCTGTGGCAAAAAACAAAGGTGCCCGTCGGATGGCGGACACCTTTGCTAGTGTACGAAGGTCTGAGAATCAGAATTTCACGATGTCGATCAGACGCACGCCGTCGAGCCAGACGGCTATGCAGCCCACGGCGCCGTCGTCGCCGGTCTCGTCCCACGATTCGATGGGCTGGAGGGTGCGGGCGTTGACGATTTCGAAGTATTCGGGCTCGAACTTCAGCCCGTCGGGGCACTGGTCGGCATTGACCTCATTGTAGGAGCCCAGGGGGCTCATCACCCATTCCTTCACGTCGTCCACCTCCTCGTATTCAGCCATTTCGGCAGCCTGCTCGAGGGTCTCGTGGATGGCCGGAGCGATGGCGCGTGCGGCGGGCGAGAGGCGCATATTGCGGCTGCTGAGGGCCAGGCCGTCGTCGGCGCGCACGATGGGGCAGGGCACGATTTCGATGGGATACTTGATCTGCTCAATCAGGTTGCGGATGATGGCCAACTGCTGGTAGTCCTTCTCGCCGAAGTAGGCGCGGTCGGGCTCGGCGATGTCGAACAGGCGGCGCACCACGACGGCAACGCCCGAGAAGTGGCCGGGACGCTGCGGTCCTTCCATCACCTCCTCGAGGGGTCCGAAGTGGTAGACCTCCTTGACCGGTTCGGGGTACATCTCCTCGACCGAGGGGACAAGGGCGTAGATGGTTCCCTCGACGCCTTCTATCAGCTTCAGGTCGGCATCCACCGTGCGCGGATACTTCTCCAGGTCTTCCTTGTTGTTGAACTGTATGGGGTTGACAAACAGGCTGACAACCACGACGTCGTTCTCCTGTGTGGCGCGGCGAATGAGCGACAGGTGTCCCTCGTGCAGGGCGCCCATTGTGGGCACCAGGCCTATGCTTTTGCCTTCTTTCTTTGCTTTGCCAACGGCCTCTTTGATGGCCGCTACTGTAGTGAATTTCTGCATTATATATTGATAGTTTGATTGACAATAGTTTCGTTTTCTGCAAAAACCGCTTTGGCTTTTTCCCAAAAAACTAATGCATAACGCAAATCGGACATTATTATTATTGCCGACCGCAAAAAAATGTTTATTGTTGACTGCTAAAAAAAGTTTATGGCTGACCGCTAAAAAACGTTCCGGCAGCCGCCTTGCAGCAGCACCAAGCAGAAAGCGGTTTTTTAACTGACACAGAACCATAGTTTTAAGGCACCTTCTCTGCCCGTTGTACGCTATATGTACGCTATTTGTACGGTATTTGTACGCTTTCGAAGCGTACAAATACCGTACATATAGCGTACATATAGCGTACAACGGGCAGAGAAAGAGGCGTTTTCCCCATTCGCAGGCGGGGTGTCTGCTGCGGCACCTGTCCGCGTGGAGTTCACCTTTCCGGTGCGGTTCCGGTGCGGTTTCGGTGTGGTTTCTGTGTGGATTCAGCTGGCGTATCGCTGCGGCTATTCCACCTCTTCGTAGGGGGTGAAGCCGTCGTCGTCGGTGGTGTCGTTGTCGCGGTGGGGCTTGTAGTCGGTGCGGTTCAGCCAGCGGTTGGGGAGCTCGAGCAGGTAGTTGAGGGCGGTGATGATGAGGCTGAAAAGCAGCGCGTAGCCGAACGAGTCGACCTGGAAGGGCCTGACGATGCCTGCTGCCAGCTCGATGATGACGGCGTTGATGATGAAGATGAAGAGTCCCATCGTCACGACCGTGAAGGGCAGCGTGATGAAGATGAGGATGGGGCGTATGAAGTTGTCGAGCACCGAGATGACCAGGGCTGTGAACACGGCGACCCAGACGCTGCCGCCTTCGATGCGGACACCCGGCAGGATGCGGATGGCGATGATGACGGCGAGGGTGAGGACGATGGTGCGCATCAGGAAGCCTAACGGCCCCGACTGGCGCTGCTGATGTGTGGTTATGTTGATTTTCATTTGTGCGAATGATTGGTGAATAGATAAAATGTATTGTCCTACAGTTCTATTTCGCCTTTGCCTTGGCGGACGATTTCGAACTGGCCGCCGCTGCAGTCGACGACGGTCGAGGGAATGTCTTCGCCGATGCCACCGTCGACGACGGCATCGACCTGTCGTCCAAAGAGTTCGTGGATGAGCTCGGGGTCGGTGACGTATTCGCTTTCGCGGTCGGCATCGAGAGTGCGCACGGAGGTGCCGATGAGGGGTGCGCCGACGGCCTGGATGATGGCGTTGCAGATGGGGTTGGCCGGGACGCGTATGCCGATGGTGCGGTTGGGGTTGAGGTAGTTGCGCGGCACGTTGCTGTTGGCGTCGAGGATGAAGGTGAAGGGGCCGGGCAGGCACTGGCGCACGATGCGGAAGGTGTCGCGGTCGAGCGGGCGGACGTATTCCGACACGGTGGCGATGTCGGGGCATAGCATCGAGTATTTTGCCTTTTTGAGCGAGAAGCCTTTGAGGCGCGCAATGGTCTCGACAGACTTCTTGAATTCCATACTGCACACAAAAGCGTACAAAGTGTCGGTGGGCAGAATGACTATGCCGCCATTGTTCAGGATGTCGGCTATATGATTGATATCGTTATAGTTCGGGTTGTTTTGGTATATCTTTAACAGCATTTTTCCGTTGCAATTTGAGGGTGCAAAATTACGAATGTTGTGGATACTGACAAAATATTTTTTTATAATGTGCGTTAATGATTAATCGTAAATATAATTGATGATGAGAAATACTTTGCTTTTTGTCTTTCTTGCAATGGCTGTGTCCGCTATGTGTCAGGACAATGTGCGCTTCGACGAGTGGTTCAGGGATTCCACCTTGCGGGTGGACTACATCAGGACGGGCAACCTGAAAGGCGACAAATGCGGTCTGCGTCGCTATGTGCTGCAGAACGATGTGTGGGCCGGCTCGCTGACGCAGCTGCTGGACCCGATCGACAACGGCGAATACCGTGTGCTGGTGAAGGATGCCACCACGGGCCGCGACCTCTATTCGCGCTGCTACAACACTCTGTTTGAGGAGTATCGCTACACCATTGCCAGCCGTGTGCGCGACAGTGTGGCTGAGTTCGAGGAGGTGGTGCTGGTGCCGATGCCCAAGAAGGCTGTGGAAATCTGCCTGCAGAAGCGCGACGGGGCAAACCGGTTCTTCACTCAGACCACGTTCCGTTTCGACCCCTCGGCGTTCCGCCCCGAGCACCGGCTGCCCGAAAAGAAGCCTATATCGCTGGTTGACAATGGTGACCCGCATAAGAAAATCGATGTTGTTATTGTGGCCGAAGGTTATGGCCGCAAGGACAGCCGCAAGATGAAGAAGGATTTTGAAAAGTTCACCAGCTACCTGTTGGCTCAGGAGCCTTTCAAGAGCCGCGCTGCCGACTTCAACGTCTGGGGTGTGGGGATGCTGATGAACGAGAGCGGCGTGAGCGACCCCGGCGAAGGCCGCTATGTGGAAAGCGCCGTGGGCTCGTCGTACAACACGTTCGATATGGACCGCTACCTGATGACTACCAAGTTGTTCCGCCTGCACAACTTGCTGCGCGGCGTGCCATACGACCACATCATCATTATGGCCAACTGCGACACCTACGGCGGCGGAGCTATCTATAACTACTACGCTTTCAGTGCGGTGCAGGAGATGTCGGGCTGGATTCTGCCCCACGAGCTGGGCCACTCGATTGGCGGCCTGGCCGACGAATATGTGGAGGACGACACGAACTACAACCAGCGCTATGTGGACCGCGAGCCGCTGGAACCGAACATCACTTCGCTGGTCGATTTCGACAAGAAATGGAAATCGATTGTCCCGGAGGGAACGCCCATACCGACGCAGCCTGTCGATGGCCTGGGCCGCCGCGAGAATGGTCCCGTCGGTGCCTACGAAGGGGCTGGCTACCTGCAGAAGGGCTGCTACCGTCCCTGCACGCAGTGTATGATGCGCAACTACGCCGAGTTCTGTCCGGTGTGTATGAAGCGGATGAACGAGGTGTTCGACTTGTATGTGAAGTGACACAAATATTATTTATTAACAATAGAATATCATAATATTGAAGGGGATAAAAACCAATATTGTCGCATTTGTCGCGCTGGCTGTGGTGCTGCTGTTTGGCTCCTGTATCAAGGAGGAACGCTATCTGACCGACAGCTCGGTGCGGCTTGAGTTTTCGGACGACACGGTGATGTTCGACACGGTGTTTACGACGATGGCCACGATAACCCGCCAGATCAAAGTCTACAACCGCTATGACGAACCGCTGCTGATCAATACCGTGGCGCTGCAGGGTGGGGGAGCGTCGCGCTTCCGGCTCAATGTCGATGGCGACACGTCGCGCATTGCCCGCGATGTGGAGATCGGTGCCGGCGACAGCATCTTCATTTTCATTCAGGCCAATATCAACCCCAACGATGCGACGTCGCCGTTCCTGGTCGAGGATGCTGTGGTGTTCGGATTCAACAACCGTCAGCAAAGCCTGCCGGTGACGGCTTACGGACGCAATGCGGTGTACCATCATCCGACAAATCCGCGCAGCATTTATTATCTGCAGATGAACCGGCGTGGGCAGTACGACACGGTGTGGATACCGTACTCCGTGATAGACTGCGCCAACTGGGACCACAGCCGTCCGCACGTGATTTTCGGATATGCTGTTGTCAACAGCAACGAGACTCTGCACCTCACGGCAGGCGACGAGCTGTACTTCGCCACGGGAGCCTGCCTCTGGGTGTACGACAGCGCAACGCTCGACGTCAGAGGCAGTATGGATGCTCCTGTCGTTTTCAGTTCGATACGCCACGACGGCTACTACGACAGCCTGCCCGGACAGTGGGAGAGCGTGTGGCTGTCGACCGGAAGCAAGAACAACTATATCGAATGGGCGCGTATTGAGAATGCCACAATCGGCATTCAGGTGGACACTAACGTTAACAACAGCCCTACTCTGCAAATAGCCAACAGTATCATCCGGAACCATTCGCGGATGGGTATTCTGGGCCAGGGTGCCTGGATCGAGGGCGACAACCTGCTGGTGAGCTGCTGCGGCGAGTATCTGGCGTGCCTTATGTATGGCGGACGATACCTGTTTTCGAACAGCACTTTTGCCAACTATTGGCGCTACAGCAGCCGGAAGACGCCGTCGATAAGGCTCAACAATTACTATATGTACAGCGAGTCGACCGTATTTCCGCGACCCTTGCAGCAGGCCGAGTTCCGGAACTGTATCATCTACGGCAACTACAACGGCAGCGACAATAGCGGAGAACTGCAAATGGACTGGATGGAGGGCTGCGAGATGAACTGTGCGTTCCGCAACTGCCTGATGCGAACCGCGCTGGTAGACAGCAACGCCTGTGCCACTTACAGTCCTTCGCCGACCGTCGTCGGCGGGAACGTGATTGTGAATCGTGACCCCCTTTTCGTTGATGCCGGAGGAAACAATTACGAACTTCAGGACGAATCGCCAGCCAAGGGTGCGGGCAGCAGCAGCTGGCTGAAAACGGGTGTGGACCTGAAAGGCACACCGCGTGGCAACCCGCCGTCGATAGGCGCGTATGAGTGATATAAAACAGAATGTAAAAATATAAAACAACGGTATGTACAACTATATTCGAGGAAAACTGGATGAGGCCACACCGGCCTATGCTGTCATCGATTGCGGCGGTGTTGGCTATCTTTTGGAAATAACAATAAACACATATTCACAAATTAAGGATCTGGACGAGGTGAAGCTGCTGGTGCACGAGATTGTGCGCGAAGATGCCCACTTGCTTTTTGGCTTTTACGCCGAAGCGGAACGCGATATGTTCCGCCTGCTGATAGGCGTGAATGGCGTGGGGGCTGCAACGGCACGCCTTATGCTGTCGTCGCTCACGGTGGAAGAACTGACCCGCGCCATTGCCGACCAGGACGTGAAACGTGTGCAGAAGGTTAAAGGTATAGGCGCAAAGACCGCCCAGCGTATCTTGCTGGAACTGCGCGACAAAGTGGATCCCTTTGCTGTGCCGTCGCTGGATGGTGCTGCTTCTGGCTTGTCGTCAAACAATAAAAATACCGAAGAGGCGTTATCTGCTTTGGTTATGTTGGGATTCCCCAAGGCAGCATCGGAAAAAGTTGTCTCCAAAGTGGCAGAAGCCAATCCTGGTGCTTCGGTTGAGGATATCATCAAACTGACCTTAGCTCACGGAATCTGAACTGATAACGCAAACTTAATTACTAAACGGCCGACTTGAGATTTTTTGGATTGATATATAAGAGTTTATATGGACGTCTGCTAGTCCTGTTGCTTCTTCTGATGGCGACAGGGCCTTTGTATGCTCAAGACGAGCCGGATGTGCCGGACAGTAGCGGAAGCAACTTGCCGTTCCCGATACCTCAGGATGGCGATGCACCGCAAAGTCCTCTCTATCTGGGTAATCCGTCGAATATGACCACTACGGTCGAATATGACGCGGCGAACCATAGTTATGTCAAAATCACCAAGATAGGCACCATTGTCATCAGCCGTCAATTTATGACTTTCGACGAGTACCAGGACTATCAGATGCAGCAGCTGATGAACGATTTCTGGTACCAAAAGCAGGCGGAGAACAACATCAAAGGTGGCGAGGATGGCCTTCTGAGCAAGATACCGGGATTCAACGAGATAAGCCGTAAGCTGGAAAGCCTGATGGACAAGCCGGAAATCAAGATTACACCGAGTGGCAGCGCCGATCTTACATTGCAGGCTATCAACACCTTCACCGACAATCCGTCGCTGGACGAATCAAGACGAAGTGTCACCAATTTCGATTTTGACGAGAATATACAGTTGACCCTCAATGCAAAAATCGGCGACCTTATCAATACCGACATCAACTGGAACACGCAAGCCACGTTCGATTTTGAAAACCAAGCCAAGCTGAAATATGAGGGTAAAGAAGACGATATATTGCAACTGCTTGAGGCCGCGGACATTTCGTTTCCGCTCAATACGACCCTCATCAAAGGTAGCCAACGTCTGTTTGGTGTGCATACGAAGTTGAAATTCGGCAATTTGACGGTCGATGCTGTTGCCAGCCAGAAGGAGACAAGTACCGAGAATATGCAGGTGCAGGGGGGCGCCTCGTCGCAAGAATTCGAAATCAGAGCCGACGAATATGAAGAGAACCGGCACTACTTCATTTCGCAGTATTTCTATGACAACTATAACAAGGCAATGTCGACGTTGCCTATCGTCAACAGCAACATCAAGATTATCCGCCTGGAGGTGTGGCGCACCAACATCGGCGCAGCTGTCACCAACAACCGTGACATATTGGCTCTGACGGATTTGGGCGAAAACAAGCCCTCGTCGCCCGGCGTGTATGGCGGCACTTCGGTCTATCCTAACGGACAGACTTCCAATAATTTGCTGCAGCTTATCAATACCAGCGCCGTCCGTAACATCAACAACGTGAACTCGTATATGGAGGGACTGGGTTTCAGCGGCGGTACGGACTATGAAAAGCTGCAAAGCGCCCGCCTCTTGCCGCCAAACGAGTATACCTTCAATGCCCAGCTGGGTTTCATCACACTTTCGCAACCGCTGGCCAACGACCAGATATTGGCAGTGGCCTTTCAGTATCAGGTGATTGGCGATACAACAGTATATCAGGTCGGTGAGTTGACAACCGATGGCGTCAATGACCCCAATACGCTGATCGTCAAGCTTATCAAGGGAACTACGGTTAACAGCCGCAGTCCGCTGTGGAAGCTGATGATGAAAAACGTCTACTTCCTGAAAAGCACGCAGATCAGTCGTGACAATTTCCGTCTCAATGTGCTATACGAAAATCCCGAGGGAGGTGTCGGTATAGGCTATTTCACCGAAGGTCCCTACGAGGGTACTCCGCTCGTTGAGGTGTTCGGACTGGACCGTATGGATGCTTCGCAAAGCTACTATTACCCTGACGGTGTCTTCGACTGGTTCGACAGTGCTGCTTTCAAAGGTGGTACCATTCAAGCTTCGTCGGGCCGTATTTTCTTCCCGTTTGTTGAGCCTTTCGGCAAGGACCTCCGTCAGATGCTGGGTGACAATGCTTTGGCCAACCGATATTGTTTTGATTCGCTATATACTATGACTCAGACACTTGCCCAGCAATATGCCGACAAGAACAAGTTCTATCTGGAGGGATACTATACCAGTTCGGTAAGTGGCGAGATACAACTGGGCTATAGCGTCACGCCTGGCTCTGTGTCGGTTACGGCAGGCGGTATGCCACTGATTGAAAATGTGGACTATACTGTCGACTATACGATGGGTACGGTTCGCATCATCAACGAGAGCCTTCTGTCGTCAAACACACCTATTAGTGTGAGCAGCGAGAACAATTCGTTCTCGATGATGACAAAACGAATGCTGGGACTGCATCTGAATTATGAATTCGATCCCGATTTCAACCTGGGTGCCACGTTTATGAACCTGCGCGAAAAACCGCTGACGCAGAAAAACAATTTTGGCGACGAGCCGACCAGTAACTCGATATGGGGACTGGACCTTAACTACCGCCACGATGTGCCGTTCATCACCAAGTTTATGGACCGCCTGCCGGGCATACAGACCAAGGCCCCGTCGACGTTGACCCTGCAGGCCGAGTTTGCGCATTTTATTCCCGGTATGGCCAATACGGGCAGTGATGACGGCAAGGTGACCTACATCGACGACTTTGAAGGTGCCGAGAGCAATATCGACCTGAAAGGCTACAGCTTCTGGCATCTGGCATCGACGCCCCAGGATTACCGCAGCAGCCTCTCGCTTTTCCCCGAAACGGCGTTGGGAACGGGTCTTGCCTACGGTTTCAACAGGGCCAAGGTTGCGTGGTATACTGTGGGTAATCTGTTCTTCGAATCCAGTTGCCCGGACAATATCGACGAGAACGACCGCTCGCATCCGTATGCCCGTTTGATTAACCAGAAAGAGGTGTTCCCGAACAAAAGCTTGGCCGCCAGCGAGAACAACAGGGTCTACGAGCTCACGATGGCCTTTTATCCTAGCGAAAAAGGGCCGTACAATTACGATGTGGCTCCCTCTGCCTATAGTGCCGGTATCGACCAGGACGGCAGGCTGAACAACCCCCAGAGCCGATGGGGTGGCATAATGAGGGAACTGACTTATACCGACTTCGAAACGCAGAACATCGAAACTATAGAGTTTTGGCTGATGGACCCCTTTATCGACCCGGCTACCGGCGAGCACGACGACAGCAAAACGGGTGGTAAACTATATATTAATCTGGGCGATATCAGCGAAGACATCTTGCGCGACGGACGTAAAAGCTTCGAAAACGGTCTGCCAACGGCGAACACGGCTCAGGCTTTTCTGGACAACCCTGTCGATACGACGCTTTGGGGACGTGTGCCTAAGATGACCAGTGTCGTGAACGCATTCGACAATGACGAGGCAAGCCGCCGTTTCCAGGATGTCGGCTACGACGGACTTAGCAGTGCCGACGATATGGGCGACGAACAGAGTTTCTTTGCCGACTATCTTGGCAGCATCGCTGCCCTCTATGGCACTTCCTCGACAGCCTATACCGAGGCGCTTGCAGACCCGTCGAGCGACGATTTCCGCTATTTCCGCAGCAGCTATTACGACCAGAACGACGTCAAAATCAACGACCGTTACAAAAAATACAATAACCCTGAAGGCAACTCGGCCAGCAATGCCGACAATACGGAAAGCTATTCGACCGAGGGAAGTTCGTATCCCAATATCGAAGATATCAATAGGGATAATACGCTGAGCGAGAGCGAGAACTATTATCAGTATGTGATTAACTTGTCACCCGACCAGATGGTTATCGGACAGAATCACATTGTTGATATCCAGGAAGCACGTAATGTCCAGCTGGCCAACGGAACGACGACAACTTGCCGCTGGTACCAGTTCAAGATCCCAATTCGCGAACCTGACCAGACGATTGGCAATATCAACGGATTCCAGTCGATAAGGTTTATGCGTATGTTTATGAGGGATTTTCAGGACCCTGTTATTCTGCGTTTTGCTACCCTGGAGCTTGTCTACGGAACTTGGCGCAAATATAGCGAAGACCTACTGCAACCGGGTGACTATCCTACCGGAATGGGCGAGAATACCAGCTTCACGCTATCGACAGTCAATATTGAAGAGAACGGCAGCCGTCAGCCGGTACCCTACAACTTGCCTCCCAAAATAGAACGCGAAACGTGGTACTCCACCTCGTCGGCCTACACGGAATTGAATGAGCAGTCGCTGCAGCTTGACATTCAGGAACTCAACGCCGGCGATGCACGTGCCATCTATCGCAACGCACAGTACGACCTGCGCTACTACGGCAAGATGAAGATGTTTGTCCACGCCGAGAAGAAGTACGAGGTCGACAGGCTCTACGATGGCGACCTTACGCTCTTTGTCCGTCTGGGTAGCGACTATACCAACAACTATTATGAATATGAGTTGCCTCTGACGTTGACTCCGTGGGGCACTTCGGTCGACAGCAAGGATATCATCTGGCCCGAAGCCAACGAAGTGGAGATAGACCTCCAAAAGCTGGTGGAAATCAAAACCAATCGTAACAAGCTGATACGTAGTGGCGAGGTCGATTACAGCAGCACTATGCTCTATAGCGAGATGGTGGACGGACGCCGCTATACTATTATGGGGTCGCCAAACCTGGGCAAGGTTAAGGTGATTATGGTCGGTGTGCGCAATCCTCGCAAGCAGACGCTCGATGACGGGAACGATATGTTGCCTAAGAGTGCCATTGTGTGGATCAACGAGTTGCGTCTGTCCGACTATATCAACAACGGTGGTTGGGCTGCAATGGCGTTGGCACGCACCAATCTGGCTGACGTCGGTAACCTCTCGTTGTATTCGTCATATACTACAAGTGGATTCGGAAATCTGGAAGACAAACTCAACAAAATAGAACTTGTCAATACGCTGAATATTCAGAGTACGCTCAATTTGGAAATGGGAAAATTCTTCCCCGACGAATGGGGTATGCATATCCCTCTGTATATTGACTATAACAACCAGATTGGCAGTCCTGAGTACAATCCCCTCGACCCGGATGTGAAACTGCGCGACGATCTGAAGACCTATCAGACGCAGGCCGAACGCGACTCGATACGCAAAATGACGCAGCAGCGCCACCAGACTACAAACCTGACGCTGACAAATATGCGCAAGGAACGCACGGGCAAGTCGGCCCTCAAGCCTCATTTCTACGATATCGAGAACTTCTCGTTCTCCTATGCCTATAGCGGTGAACGCACCAGCGACGACGACATCGAGTACTATAACAAAGACCAGCATCGCGGCGGATTTTCGTACAATTTCGCCGTCAACCAGCCTAAACAGTTCAAACCTTTCGACAAAATGAAGCCTTTCCAGAACAAGAACCTCAAGTTCATCAAAGACTTCAACATATACTATCAGCCCAAAAACATCAGCTTCACCACCGAGGTCTATCGCGACATCGAAAGTACCCTGCTGCGAAACAAGAGTGCTGCCCTCGTGATAATGAACCCGACTTATTTCAAGCAGTTTACTTGGCGTCGCGACTACAATGTGCAGTACGATCTTGCACGCAGTATCCGCATCACATACGATGCCATAGCCAACGCCCGCATCGACGAGCCGCCCGGAGAAATCGACCGCTCGGCAAGCGATACCATCTGGCAGGCTATGATGCGCGGCGGTACGATGCAGAACTTCCAGCAGAACATCAACGTCACTTGGGATATCCCGATCAGTAAGCTGCCTTATATGGACTTTCTGCGCACACCTTTCACCTATCGCACAACGTACACTTTCAACGGCACCACGCAGGCTTTGGCTTCGCAGGGTAGCGTCATTAGCAACAATACGGTGATGAACTTTTCGCCTCAGGCTAATTTCCAGACTCTCTATAACAAGTCGAAACTGCTGAAGAAAGCCTATGCTCAGAAGCCCAAGAAGAAGACCGACGTCAACAAGAAGGGCAAAGATGCCGACAAGGACCGTAACGAGTTGGACAAGAAGCGCAACCTGGAACAGCGTAAGGCCGATGCGGCTGTTGCCGACTCGCTGCGCCGCCTGAAGCGCGAAGAGACGCTGCGCGAATTGGGCTATTTCGGACTGAGATTTGTGACAGGAATCAAGAACGCTACGATAAACTACAATAATTCGTTCGGCGCGTCAATAGCAGGCTTTATGGGCGAGTCGCGCATCGTGGGACTGGACCCCTCCAATGGCTGGCAGCCGGGATTGGGCTTCGTGCTGGGCATCCCCGAGGCCGATCAGTTGTCGATGGGTGGCACCTCTGCAGGCTCGGGCGGGGTCATCGAGGCGCTTTTACGCGACGACTTGTTGTCGCACGACACTTTGATGAATACGCCCAGCAACGCCTCGCAAAACCGCCAGCTGACTATGCAGGCCACTTTTGAGCCTATACGTGATTTCCGTATCGAAATCAATGCTATGCAGAATTATTCTACACGGCAGGAGTACTACTATAAATACAACAGCTCGACCGACTTGGTCGAGGGACCGCTCAGTTATACTATGGCAGGCAACTACACAACCAGCGCGTGGGCTTTCCGCACAATGTTCCGCAACAGCGACGAGCTGTTCGATGACTTCATTGCTGCGCGCGGAGCTGTTGCCGCCAGCTTGGCGCGTTTGAATCCGGATCCTTACAACGACGAAATGGTGCAGGATACGATGAACGGCGAGTGGTATCCGGCAGGATACGGCGCCAACCAGCAAACGGTTCTTCTGACGGCGTTTCTGGCAACCTATCTCGGGAAAGATGTCGCCGACCAGTCGTTCTCGCCATTCCTGAAGCTCCCCGTCCCCAATTGGAGTCTCAGCTACAATGGATTGAGTAAAGTTGATTTCTTTAAAAAGTGGTTCACCAACATTAGCATTCAGCACAAATACAGCAGCACATACACCATCGGCAACTTCTATACCGATGCGGCAATCAGCGCATTGCTGGATGGATACGACTATGGCACCGAGACGGTGGTAAACAACAACGGCGACTACATTTCGCCGGTGTCGATGGACGGTGTAATTATCACCGAACAGTTCCAGCCGCTCATTATGCTGTCGGTCAATATGGTCAACAGCTTCCAATTCAAACTGGGAATACAGAAAAGCCGTACACTCAACCTGAGTTTCTCGAACAACCAGCTGACGGAAACCTATCGCGACGGAATCACTTTCGGAACGGGTTACCGCTTCAAGGATCTGGAATTCAATATCAAGACCGGCAGTGGCACGCACAACCTTAAGAGCGACCTCGTTTTGCAGGCCGACCTGACCTACAACAACAATATGACGCAAATCCGCAAAATCAACCAAATGTCGCGTCAGATATCCTCGGGTTCCAAAATATGGGTGGCCCGCATCAGCGCAGAATACGCCCTGTCGTCCAATCTCACATTGCGCGCATTCTTCGAAACCAATATCAACAAGCCCTATATTTCAACAGCCTATCCCAACTCGACCACCAAAGGCGGCATCACGGTACGATTCTCCTTCTAGTGCTATTTTATTTGTGTCCAGTCAATTGGCGTGAGACCTTCTGCGGCAAGGTACTGATTGGCTTGCGAAAAATGGCGGCAGCCGAAAAATCCGCGGTAGGCCGACAACGGCGAGGGGTGGGGAGCAGTAAGGATATGATGTTTGCCCTTGTCTATGAAGTTTGATTTGGCAATGGCATAGCTGCCCCACAGCAGGAAGACTATGCCTCTGCGCCGCTGCGACAGCTCACGTATGGCTGCATCGGTGAACAGTTCCCAGCCGTGGCGCTGGTGGCTTCCGGCCTGGTGGGCACGGACGGTCAGTGTGGCGTTGAGCAGCAGCACCCCCTGTTCGGCCCAGCCGCTCAGGTCGCCGCAGGTGAGCGGAATGCTGGTCCCCAGGTCGCTGTTTATCTCCTTGATAATGTTGACCAGCGATGGCGGCACGGCGATGCCCTGCGGCACCGAGAAGCAGAGGCCCATCGCCTGTCCAGGCTCGTGGTAGGGGTCCTGACCCAGTATGACCACCTTCACCTTGTCGAACGGCGTGCGGTCGAAGGCGGCAAAGATGTCGCCACCCTTGGGATAGCAAGTGTACTGCTGGCTTTCGGCAACGAGAAACTGTTTTAGTTCAGCGAAATATGGGGCTTCAAATTGCGGCCGTAACACTTCGAGCCAACTGGAATCTATCTTTACCATATGCGATTGTGTTATTGTGATGCGTAGTCATTTATGCATTCAAGCATTTCCACTTTCACGCATTCAAAAATGGGTTATATTTGCGTTCGTCGCCGATTGTGCTGTGTTCGCCGTGGCCGGGCAGCACCAGGTAGTTGTCGGGCAGCGTCAATATGCGGTCTTTCAGTTTCTCGATCAGCAGCGGGTAGTTGCCGCCCGGCAGGTCGGTGCGGCCTATGCTGCCTTGGAAGAGGGCGTCGCCGGTGGCCACGGCCTCTTCCGAAGGGATGACGAAGCAGAGGCTGCCTTCGCAGTGGCCTGGCACAAAACGGCATTCTATGTCGATATGTCCAGCGTGCAGCAGAGTCCCTTCGTCGGCGTGGACGGTGTCGAGGTCGTCCATCCTTGTAACGTCGAAGCCCATCATCGCACCATAGGCCTCGGCTTGCCGCAACAGCTTTTGGCCGTCGCAATGCATCGTTATTGGCAGGTGGTATTTTGCCGACGTCTGTCGCAGACCGCAGATATGGTCCACGTGGGCGTGCGTCAGCAGCAATAGGGAGGGGGTGAGTTCCTTGCGTTCAACGAACTGGAACAGCTGTGCATCCTCGTAGGTGGCTTCCATCGCGGGGTCGATGATGGCGCACACCTTTGTCGTCTCATCATAGACGATATAGCAGTTGACTCCGAAATGATTGAATGTGAATTGCTTTATCATAAACTTGCGCGATAATCCGTTTTGCAAAGATACGCATTTATTTCGTCTCCGCCCGCTATTTCTTTTCGCCAATCCGAAAAATAGTTGTATTTTTGCAAATCGAAAACAATAGAATCCAATATATCAGCCCTGCAAAAATGATTGCCCGATGGAAGATGCTGTTATTAACTCACTGTTTTTCCCCACGGATTGCACAAGTAATCGTCGGGTCGGGATTTTTTTTGAACTCAAAATATAAATCAATATGAGAAAGGTGTTTTTACTTTGCGCGATGATATGTGCCCTCGGAATGTTGACTGCCAAGGCACAAACTAACGACACGTTGATTGCTGGTTTCGTCAGCCGTGCAGCGACCGATTTCGTTGAATATTGGAATACGGAATTTCCAAACTCCCAGCCCAAGCGAAACATCACACTTATAACCACCATCAGCCCCAGTCCTCTGCCCAATACTATAAACGGATTGCCAGTAAGGGTGTTCCCTGACTTCTATAGCCTCCTCAAAAGGAAAAACCGTAAACTGACAAAGGAGAAAATCTATAGAGTAAAAGTAGACACAATTGCCGCAGACACCATAGATGTCCTAATAATCGGATGCGAGGTTACTATAAAGCGGAAAAATACAAACATTGCTGTTGATTGCGGTGGTACTATGGGATATATCCCTACCGGACGGCTGGTCTATGATGCAGCGTCAAAACAATGGCATTACTTTTTTTTCAGAGAGTTATTGGAAGAAAAAGAAAGGAACCTACCTGTATGGGCAAGATAGACCGTCGCGCCCACGTGCCATTCCCAAACGTGTTTGAAAACGGCTGTCGCGAGTTGCGAAAAGGCCTTTCTGAATGAAAACAGGGTTTTGCAGGGTTGCAATTTTTGAACACGAATTATAACGAATTTGCTGTCAATTCACGGAAAATTATACGTCAATTCGCGTTTTATATCACCGTCTGGCAAAGTCGCCAAGATATCGGTCGCCTGAAAAAACTCATCAAAAAAGAATTAGAATAGGCATAAAGACATATTTTCAAACCAAGCCTTCGGTTGTATTTTTGCAGCCGAAGGCGTTTTCTTTTTTGCCAATCCGAAAAATAGTTGTATTTTTGCACCGTGAAACCAAAACAGAAACTATGGCATAAAACAAAGAATTAGAATAGACATAAAGACATATTGAGCTGACGCTCTTGTTTCCTCTGGTAAACGGTCTGGAAAACTTTTATCAAGATACGGAAATAAGATTGCGGATTATTTCACGCGCTGGCGTGGATTCTTTCCCACTTATTTGTATCGAGGTATTCCAGACCACCCACCAGAAAATAAGTGGCTATCAAAGAAAGAGTTTGCGCCTTTCTTTATGCCCTTAAACATCGGCTTTCGGCTCAAAGGCTGGAAGCCGAAATTTGTTTAACAATTATAAAACTGAAGAGGCGACAGGATAAAACGGCCACAAAGAAAATGAAAAAAAACATTATTGTATGTTGCTCATTGTTTATGTTTATATGTGCAGCATGCGGGCCAAGCAAACAAGAGTTAGCTGAAAAAGCCCGTCAAGACAGCCTTCTTCAAGACAGCATCAAAAAGGCAGAAATCCTTGCAAAGGTAAAACAAGAAATGCAAGCGGAACACCTAGAGGACGTCAAAAACTCTATCAAAATCACAAAAGCCTATATTGCAAGTCGCAATAGTGATGGGGGTGTCGAGGCTTA
>R22__coassemble_390_pt1 | contig 29713 bp, 26 predicted proteins | sample R22__metabat2_high_PE_041 | metagenome-assembled genome bin R22 | reverse complement strand
ATAAGATATATATAGGATATATATAAGAAATATATAGGAAATGGCGGAGCGGGTGTATGGCGTTGAGCACTATTTCTTGACGAACTTGCGCACAAGGCTGACGCCTTCGGCCTGGATGCGAACGAAATACGAACCTTGCGGCAAAGCGGAGATATCCAGGCGGATATTGTCCACGCTGTCACTGTTGCCCTCGGCAATTGCCGTCTGGCAGGTGCGGCCGCTGAGGTCGATAAGTGCGACTTCATAGTTGCGCATCGCGCGGTCAGGATTCTGTATTTCAATGCATACCACATCGCTGGCTGGATTGGGATAGACGTTGATGGCGGAGGCTTGGGCGCCGGGATTGGCGATGCCCGACGTCTGCTGGAAGTTGGCAGTATAGGTCGTTGCCGCCGTTACGATTATCTGGCGCGGATTGCTATGGTCGCCGTCACTCCATCCGGCAAAGACGTAGCCCGGGTTGGCGTGCGCTTCGATTTCGATGGTGTCCATATAATGGTATGTGCCGCCGCCGCTGACGGTGCCGCCCTGCGTGGGATTGGCAGCAACATTGATTGCGATGTCGCGACCCTGAAAGAGGGCACGGATTGTTGAGGCCTCGACAGGCTGGAAGGTAAAAACATAAGTATCAACAACATCGCCCGTATTGAGATGGACATCGCTCATACGGTCCACACCATTCACATAGAGCGCTTCGAGGTGATACTCAAACTTTTGGCACTTGATGTAGACATTGGTTGTCTGCTCCGAGCTCAGGCTGACCTGCTGTCCGCAAAGCGAATTGTCGGAGTCGGCGGACGTAGTGACCGTGCCGACAATATTGCCTTCGCACTCAAACGTCACAGGATAAGTACTTGGTTGCTGCATAGTTATCGTAATGTCGTCGATTTTCATCCAATACATATCCTCGATGTCGAAGTGGCGGAAAGCGATGTAGACGTGCTGTCCGGCATAGTCGTCGAGGTTGATGGTTTTCTGCACCCAGTTGACGGTTGTGACGTCATATTCCTGCAGAAGGACGAAGTCGCTCTGGTTCATTCCAGTAGTGGAGATGTAAACGCCGTAATGCTCAGCGTAATAGTTCTGGTCGACGGCCCCGACATAAAAGGAGAGGGAGAATCCGTTGCCCTGCGGCAGATATATCTGCGGCGAAATGAGCCAGTTGTCCGGTTCCAGGGCACCCGGTCCGTTGATGTAGGAGGCCGAGCTGATGCAGCCCGAGCCCGTGTGGGCCTGTTCGGACGAGGAGAACACCGAGGGGTTCCACGTGTAGCCGTCGCCGTCGGCATCAAGCACCGTCCAGCAAGCCACCGGGTCGGTACTTTCGAAGCCCATCGTGTAGGGGAACGAGCTGATTTCGGGGCAATCCACAACGCTGAGGACGACGGTGTCGCGCGACGTGCCGTTGGCGTTGGTGGCCGTGGCAATGACGTTGTATGTTCCCGGGTTGTTCCATACGGCCGTGGCCGTATTGCCCGTGGCCGTCGACGGGTTGCCACCATTGAGCTGCCAGCTGACGGTGGCGCCGGTACTGGCCATAGCGTTGAATGTCAACTGCTGGCCGACAGCGGCCATCGTCGGGCCACTGGCAATGACCGTGGGGGCGGCGTTGGCCGAAGCTTTGGTGACGCACTTGATGAGCCACGAGAAGCTCTGGTTGAGTCCGACATCGGGGGTGGCGTGCGACCACGAGGTGCCGTTGGTCGAGAGCCAGTTGCTGTTAGGATCATTGACGTAAGCACAGGCTGCTGCGGGATAGAGGACATCGGTGTTGGAGACGATGACCCAAAGGTTTTGGCTCGAGATGATTGCCGCAGGCGTAGTCAGAGCGCAGTTGACATAACCTCCAGCCAACGACGAGCCGATGTAGTAGGTCTGTGAGCACACCTGTGTCTGCGGGGCCGTTGTCCCGCCTTGATAGAGCGTGACCGTGTAGGTCCCCGTGTCGCTCGTAGCGACATAGAGCAGGACGCTCATCACCGAATCGCGCCCCGCCAACTGGCTTGCGGGCAACATAATGCCCCAATAGATTGTGGTTGTGGTGTTGTTGACACCGACGCGGGTCTGCAAAGCGCTGTTCCCGCAATACGACAGCGTGTCGCCCACATCAGCGACAGCCCTTCCCGACGCCAAAAGCGCCAGACAAAACAGAAGAAATAACGATTTTTTCATAGTTTTATGGATTTGGATTTCGAGTTGCAAAGTTACAAATTATTTCCGTTCCGACAAAATATTTTTTGAAAAATTTACAAAAAAAGTCCAGAATACAACCGTTTCGCTAGTGTTATCAATATCTATAAACGCGTCTTTGTTTTTGAAAAATATTGTAACTTTGCAATCGACTTGAAAACAAATCCGGCACCTGCCATACATTCATAGCTCGCTACACAACAATTTGATACAACCAATCCAATACCCACTATGCTGCAAACATCAGAGACCATCAACACATCACGAAAAATCAAAAAAACAACTCCCTTTTCGCCCATACCGCAACAACCAACAATAAAAAACCGCAAAACTAACCCCCTAAAAACAACTGAATAACAACATATTAAAAGAATCTTATCCCAAAAGGCATCAGCATTTAAAAAAAATACTTAAATTTGCAGCCCAAATCGACGCGAGTAGTCGTACGATGCGAAGAAAGCATTTGTATTGGTCCGCTAACGAAATTCGCCAAAATTTTAACACAAGGACTGAGATACTGATGCCTTTTTGCTTTGCCTTTATGTTTTGGGCCATAGGCTGCTACATACTGGGGGCATAGGATAAGGTTCAAAGTTGGTTTTACTTGTGTAAGGCGTTTGGCGATGCCTCGTTAGCGTAGAACAAACAACGCGAGTTCTATGCTTTTTTTGTATGTGTAACTGTCATCCAATGGGAACTCGGGAAGACAAAAAAACGAAAAAAAAGATGCACACTGGTAGGAAAAAGCCTTAGCTGCATTCTATACTGATGAACTGAAAAAAACAAACAATATGAACAAAGCAAGTTTATCCAAACAAAGCAAAAAAGCCGTCGCTACTGTTGTAACCGCGATAGCAGTCTTGACGATGTGCGCATTCAGCACATCGGAGAAGTCAACAACCGATCCTCCCAAGGACAAGAAACCCGTGGTGGCATTTGCCCACCTCAACTCGCAACCGGATAGCGTGACGGTATCAATACTGGGCGAAGACGTTGCAACGATTGTCTTTGGCGCCAAGAAAGCCACGCTGAGTCATCTCAATCCGATGGAGTCCCCCGCCGATGGCGAACCCACCATTGGTGGCGTTAAAGTGTCGAGCACACTTGGCACACTGAACAAAACCGATCTGAGCACCATTCAGTTTCTGATGGCCGACAGTGCGTTTTACAACAACGGCCCAGTGACTGTCACTTCGCCCTATGCACCAAACTACGCTCTATCATTCGCAAAAGGGAAGCAGAAAGTAGACTTGGTATTCTCCCTTGTCAGCTTCGAAATGGGCATCGTCAAAGACGGCAAACTCACCAAAGTCGTCCGCTACAACAACGCCCGCCAGGTGACACGGTTCTTCCGTCTTGTGTCGCAGAATAACACATATGATATGCTCATTAATATTCAATAAAAATACTTAATTATGAAAAAATTTATTTTTATATTTATTGCACTGATTTTCACCTTAAATATAGACGCCCAGGAGAGACCAGCAATGCACGCAATTGTTTTTGCAGATACAGACGACGGAAAGATCGGCAAGGGTGAAGCTGTTAGCTTAGACGAATTTAAAGATTTTTTGCAGACAGTGTGCAACACAATAAACCACGAGCTTATTATCGATCCTTACTTATACACTGGCACCATTTGTAGAAGCAAGGAACTAATAGATCTATTGGATGAATTTGAATGTGACACAAACGACATTGTGGTGTTTTGTTATCTCGGTCACGGCACAAGATCACATCAAGACACGTCTGTTTTTCCGCAAATGTGCCTGCACGAACAATCTCAAAGCAAGTATGTACCATTGATAGATGTATCAAAAAGTTTGGCTCAACATCGAGCCAAACTGACCGTAGTTATAGGCGATTGCTGTAACTATCCCGGAGAATTTGTTTTGCCTAAAGTCTCTAAAGATCAACCCGCCGCTGCCACAAAAATTCCATCGGCCACAATATCATTATTCAAAGAACTCTTTACAAACACAACAGGAGTTATAACTATGTGTGCCACAAAGCCGGGCACATACGGCTGGTCAAATTCAGCAACAGGTTCATATTTCTTAAACTCGCTTATGCAAACAATCGAGGAGACCCCTATTAATTCAATCAAGCCTGGTAACCCTTGGGAATCCATAATGGATATTGTAATGAAGGATTTATGGCAATACAACTTTAAAGACAAAAACAATCCTTCAAAAACGCACAAAATGTCTCCGTGCTATAGAATTGAGCCACGTAAGAAAAAAACTAAACCCAACGGAATCATTCCTCCGAGAGTCAATAACTTACAGCAGTTGATAAGCGATGTGGCTAATGCAAATCTACAAGATTCCGAAAGAAGTGAAAGGAAAAAACAAGTATTATTGGAGTTAACCCCAAATTCATTGATTAGAACAGTTAGTTCTGATGGTAGTGTAGCATTCAATAGGCCCTACAAGGCAGAAGCTTATCTGGACAGAATTATAAAATTACGCGATATCATTAATATAAACATAAAAAACATTCACAGAGATAATTCGGGCAAAATAACCCTTCTTGAAGTTCACGAAGTATACAAAATAAACCAATAACAAAATGAAACGTATTGTATTATTAGGAACGGCGATACTTTTCGCGTCTCTAACCTATGCTCAGCGAGAAGAAATAATACCAGCGACAAAGGCTGATAGTGCATTCTTTACTGTAGACAAAGACGGAAAGATTTATCGCGATAGTTTTAAAGCCATCCTTGATGCCAACCAAATCAAAGGACTTGAAGAGGCTTCTATCCAGCAAGTTGTTGATCTTAACCTTTATTTGGGTGAATTATGGAAAACCTGGACGGACGTCAAAGGACAGGGAAAGTATTTCTCAGAAGAAGATTTTTATGATGAAAAGAAAGAATATGCGAAAAAAACATTAGGTCTGATTATATACGATGGCGAAAAGGGAATAGAAAATATTCTACAGTTATATCGAGCATTTCTCGGCACTAATGGCTCATATTACCGCTGGAAAAAGAAACCTGGGAAGACTGATGAGCATTACAAAGTTGCCGCATTGCACGTCGGTCACGACGAGAGTGGTGTATTAAGAGATAGCGTCTATGAAGACATCACTATTCCCGCCGCAAAAATCTGGGTGACTAACAAATATTCGTCTTGGAAAAATTCTCCTACAGTAAAACAGTATGTTGCAAACATACAAACATCTTCTAAAAAAAACAGAGGAGGACGAATAGAATTTAATGGAGGAGAATATGTTTTTACTGATAAATTAAAGTATAATGCTAAAACGAATAGATATGAAGGTGCAATAGACTATTGGCAAGAATTTAGAAAAACAACCCCTGAAGGATATGAGTACTCCGACCGGACTCATCGGAGGATTATTGTACACGTAATCCCAACAATCGATGTTATAGATGGTAAAACCTACGTTGGTTGGGTTCTAAAATTTGGAAATATAAAGGCACTAGAAACGACCTCGCTAAAAAAATGAAACGTATTTTTCTTGTATTGGCAACATCACTCTTTGTTGCAAATGCGATGGGGCAAGCAATAACGTTCCAAGTACCGGATTTTTTTAAAATGCGAATTAAAAGCATCGACGAATTCAGGGAACGGTTTAATCGAGAAAAACTTCCCCCATTCTTAGATTCGACAGACGCCGACCTCGCATACAAACAAGTTGTTGCTTGTTTTTATAGAGATTCTGTTATCGACAGAGCCAATGAGGTAGTGGAATTTGCATACAAGATGGTTGACAGCAATGTATTATTATCTTATGGAGATTCAGACTATTATTGTGAATTATATTGTAATGCTCACTATAAAGGGAAGAAGACCACAATAATAATACGAATGTCCGTTGAGCAGGATAACAGGGGTTATTTTTCTTGGGTGATTTCAGAAGCAGAAGGCGAAATCCTTAGAATGATTCCTGAAAAGACTTCTCCATATATGAGATTATCACCTATTGACAACCTGCAAGATTTCGCCGAACTTCAAGAAGTACTTCATTCGACGCCAGCTGATATCTCAAACTATGTCAGGAAATCCTTCTCGGTAGACCAAACCTCTGTCTTCCTATCGATGGTAAACAGCAGGTTGCTGAAATTTGACGAAATCAAAGATATGATTTACGTTTTCCACAAGGGAGGCTATGAGTTTAAAGTGAAGTTTTTCAACAAGGAAACAAACAATAATGGTTGGTTAATCTATGATTTTTCTAAAAATGAATAAAATAAGATCTCTAATAGCACTTGCCATACTGATATGTTTGCCTTCTTTTGTAATGAGTCAGGATAAAAATGGCATATCCAGCTGCATTAGCGAAGCCGACGCTATTAACCAAATAAAAAGCTATTACAATAGTTTAAATGACTATCTGGATGGGATTCGCAAAAAACAGGGTCAGGGAACCGCAAGAGATAATATAAAGTATTTGTTTGGATACCAAGACCCTCAGACCATCACAGAGGATTATAGATTTGTCTTAGAAAAAGGTATTTCGGAATTGTCAAGCAAAATAAAACTATCAAGTTATCTCGAAAATTTTGCAAACCCAATATTTGAAGTTTATAAATCGGTCAAGAACGGACTGTCTTATGAATTAAAGGACACATATGATTATAAAACTATCGACGATAGTACAATCCAATTAAATGCCGATATCATTATTGACCGAACACCCTGTACAGCAAAATTCCGCTTTATAGGGAAACGTATCAGAAGCATCACCGTGAATAAAAAAATGCCCACCAGTCCTATTCCCTTTGGTTGCAACCTTTCTGCAGGATGGAAAATCACAAATGGTTTAAACTTAGGGTTTGGCGTGGATGGACTATCCAAGAATTGGTTTTGGAACAGAATTAGGTATGGTATAGATTTTAATAAATTATGGGGCAATTACGATGCACATTATCCGTCATCTGACGGTAATCCTGCCACGATGACGTATAAAACCCAAAACAAAGACTGGGCTATTGGTCCGAAAATAGGGTATGCTTTTATTGGGAAATACTCGAATTATGACATAGACGACGACTTCCGATTTTCGTTGTACTTGGGGGTTGGAGTAGTTCGTTACAACTTTTGGTTTGAGAGAACCGGGAATAATAGTTCAGAACCGCATTCTAGCACAGTTCCCTACTTTAAACCTTCAGGCAGATTTGAATGGGGACACCTTGGCTTCGAGGTTGGCTGGTATTTAAGCGCCAAAGACAGCCCCATAAATGGCCCCACAATTCAATTCATTGTTAATATTCCATAAGATTGATATACTATGAAAGAATTTTCTAAAACCTTTCTGACTATATGCCTAATGGCATTTTTCAGTTCCTGCAGTACAGAGACATTCCATTCGGGTGCGGTGGTCCTGGATGGCACAACGGTAACGTACCTTGTTAGCGAGAGCGACCAATCACTGATAATAAACGCAGATGGTATCACACCGAATGTCACGATTTATGTGAAGTTGCTGGCTGTGGAAGCATCTACATTCACGGAGAATGTTGTGGACAGTATCATCACAATACCGCACGAGAACATAGTCTCACTGAATAAAGGCATAGATTACAGCCTTTTCTTGGAGAAGAATGGGGAAACAATAGGTTTAGGACAGTTTAATCTACAATAGGGAGGAGACTACGATGAAATACACAATAATTTCAATTATAACCGTATGGCTTTTATTTTTGGTCGGATGTGAACCCGAGCCTTTCTCGAATCCCAGCAATGAGATTCCATCTGGAGTGAGTTTTATAGTTGGTAACAATAATTCGCTCGGCGTTGGGAATGACGGGTGTATAACCATCAATGGCAAGGACAGCTGTCTCGTGGAACTTAACGACGGAAATGATATTGTTGAGTTGGAAACTGTGTATACAATAGGTGATAAATATTTCTATGGAGGTATCACTACGTATATTAAAACACACCCTTTGGCAGAGGGGAAAGCTCAATGTCGATTGTATAATACCAAATATGGATTTGACACGACAATTTGTATAGTCGTTAGTAATGGAACAAATCCGGGAGGAGAAGACCCCTCTGGCTATATTATTTCACCAAACAATACCCAATTCTCTATCTCAGAAGGAACTATCGAAATAACAGTAACGGGGCCCAAACCTATGGGTACTAAAAATCTGAACACATTTGTATTATTTGATTACGGCGGCAATGTCATTTACGACAATACAACAGGAGTATATATACGCAAACAAAGCCTACAATTGAGCCACGTGGGTACTGCAGGATATAAGTTTTACAATGAAGAATGGGATACTACAATCCGTATAGAAGTTTTGCCACAATATAGTACATATTCAGAACCCGATTTGGATTTTGACGACACGCGCGATTCCATTATATTAAAAATTGGCACCCCTGATTCTGAAAACGAGTCAGAAAACACCTTCACATATTTACTTGATGGTCCTGTTTATTCATATACACTGACCATACGTCTGCAAAATGAAGGGACCTTAAAAGATTACGACATTTCATTTTCTGACGAAGCTGCAAAAGAAGAACTGCGTAAATTTGTTGCCGAAAGGTACTTCCGTTGTGGAACCCATAACGGATATTATATTTATACTCGCGGTTTTAATCAAACAGCACCTAGTCCTTATTCTGAAGATAATACCGTTCTGATTGAAAATTTCATACAAGGAACAGTATCATACAAGAACCCGGTGAGGAGCTGGGAATGGTAATACCTGGAAATAATTAATTATTTGTAATAAAATGAAAAAATACATTGTCCCATTTTGTTTAGCACTGGCATTCCTCATTGTCAGTTGCGAGGAAGAACCTGTAGTGGAAAGCACCCCCGACACTCCCCACACTTGGTCTGACTGGTTTTCAACAGATCTTGAGTCAGATAGCATTATCCTATTTGTAAGTGATATTGCACGTCAATTTCAAATCAAATGCAGTATTGAAGGAATTACTGTCGTGAATGACGACGAATTTGTCGCAAAGTTGTACAATCCTAGCAGTTCAAGTATATCTGTAGGTTCATCATACTCATATACGGGACATTTTTCAATTGCACCTGTTCGAGTAGGAAGAACCAATCTTCACGTCTCAGCCCAAAACCACAATACAGACATAAAGGTTGTTATTCTTGGAGAACATTATACTTATACCGAACCCGGAATAGATTTTGATGATACCGAGGATTCTGTTCGTTCCAAGTTGATAAAATCATTCTCCTATTATGCATATAACTCTGCAGATCAATATTATCAAGTAGGCGATTCTCGAGGAAAATACAACCTTTACATCAATTATTCCAATAATGGAATGATAGACAACTATGTGGTTGATTTGTATCAAGGAGAGAGTGCGGAAGAGATTACCGGATTTATTAGTGAGCGTTACTACAAAACATCCGCCTATTCTAACGGGCTGCCTGTATACATCAAAGCCTACAATCTTGCAAACCCAAGCATTTCTGATGCAAGTATAGTTATTATTCCTAATCCGACACACCATAAAGTGACATATAAAAACCCCGCAACTTACGGCACTAAATAAAATCAATATGACAAACCCTCCTATCATTCAGTCTTGGTGGCATCAAAGAATTATGAGGGCGCAAAAAACAAGGGAAGTGTTTTGAATATATTTATGTCGAATATTCGGATAGTTATTTAAATAAAAGAGATAATCACATATGTTACTAATAAATTAAGATTAACAGATATGAAGCAGAACGAACCACTAACAAAAAAAGGCTATTGCGTGAACGTTGTAAATTGTCCATTAGCTGACAACGGTGAAATACAAGAAGTTCCCATTGGAAACGATTTCAAATGCAGTATCTGCGGGAAAGAGCTTAAAGAAGTGACTCCCAAACCAAAAAAACATTGGATATGGATTCTTGGATGTGTAGTCGTAATTGCCGCCATAGTACTATTGCTTGTACGCGGCTGCCACAACAAGAGTCCAGAACCAGTAGAAATAACAGATACAACATACAATGAATGCGGCGACACTATTGTTGTAAGAGGAAATGACACTACTATTTTTAAGAATACCAAAATAGTCACATTTGTCGAAGAAAATGGCGATACGGTGACGACACAGGGCTGTGAACTGTTGGAAATTAAACCATACAAAAAGCCAGAGTCACGCAAACGCGACAAAAGTGGCAATAACGACGATGAGGAAATCATCGTTGTCACGAACAGTATGCCAGCTTATGGAAATTATTCGGGGCCAAAAAACAGTGCCGGTGAGCCTCACGGCAAAGGAGGTCGTGTCACAATTACGACGGAATACCACTGGAATATGCGCATATTCTCGCCTGGCGACGTGATAGAAAACACAACCTACGAAAACGGGCAACTGAAGCACGGTCGCGTGGTGAAGAAAAATGGCGAAACGTATGACATATAATAGTACAACATTTTAAAACCTTATAAGGATAGCGATGTACACAGGTGCATCGCTATGCAAATAATAACAAGACAAATGAAGAAGATCGTTTTAACTATGTTTTTAGTGTGCGTAAGCGCACTGTGCCTTGCAAATCCTGTTTCTGAAAAAAAGGCGCACCAGGTTGCTTTTAACTTCTTGAATAATAAAACAAATACATCTTATGATGAGATAAAGCTGGTCTATAGTCAACGCTTCCCCATTGGTGAGGATACTGCATATTATGTTTATTCATCAGGGAACTCTTCGTTTGTCATTGTTGCTGGCGACGATATAGCGAAACCTATTTGGGGGTATTCCTTTGATAACGGATTTAGAGAAAAAGTGCCAGAAAACGTCAAAGGCTTACCCAATGGAGCCTATACAATAAAGATAGTCACTCCTGGAAGTCAGTGTATCAGAAAAATAATCAAGCATTAAACAGTATGAGATTACCCATTCCTTTCCCATATATCGCTCTCTGGCCGGACAAGAAAATTGTCTTCTCCATATTGCATTTAGAACAGCTGCCCACCGCCGAATTCTTCTATGGCAAATCGTACCCCGTCCTCAAATCGCTCTACGACCGTTACACAACCAATTGTGCCGAGGTGATAGACTTCATCCACGAAATCTACATCGACATCCTCAAACCACGCCAAGTGGGACGTCGCTGCAAGCTGGAGACATTCAACTACAAATGCACCCTGAAAAACTGGGTTGGTGTAGTGGCCATACGCTACTGCTACCATCAGTTCAAGAAGTTCATACCCACCAACGATATGGGCGATGATGATAGATTATCCGTTTCCGAGCCCTCTATACTGACAGATATGGGAACACTGAACCGCGAGGACGTAGAGACTATCATCAATATGATGCCCAACGAACGCTACCGGCAACTGATCCGCTACCGTTACCTGGACGAATTGGACAACGAAGAAACAGCGAAAAAAATGGGAATGAGTATGGACAACTTTTACAACAAACACCGAGCCGCGAAAGTGCAATACATACAGGCTTTTCTAAAGGAAATGTCAAGATGAAACGTATAGATGACAACACTTTGGCAGCCTATTTGGAAGGAACGCTGCCTGACGAGGATCGCGAATGGGTAGAACAAGCCATCGAAGAGGACGACGAATTGAAAGCCGTTGTCGACGAATGGATTGCTATGTCCGATGCATTCTGTGACAATTCGATGGCCCTGAACAACGACGCGTCGAGGATGGAAGCTTGCCGTAGCATCGGCACTGTTATCGAACAAATCAAGGCAGAATCTGGCCAAATGCGAGTCGCAGCCCGGGCAGCAATGCCGGCCTACGCAGAGCGAGCCGCTTGCGCATCTCCAACCAAACCAAAAAAACCAATCATCCGTCGAGTGCTGATAGCTGCATCTTTGCTGGCATTCGTAGGGGTAACCGCCATTTGGCTACTACAAGGGCCTACAAATGATTCCTCTACCAACTTCGACATACCTCTAGGCGGTGACGACTATATGATGGCAACACCCGAATTTGAAACCGACGAAGATACTCTAACTATTGGAGACAACTCAAAAACAAACGAATAAATACAATACGAATCACAAATCACATCCTAGCGGATGTGATTTTTTTGACCTATAGGTCATTTTGCAGGATATAATCATTGAAAATGCCCATAGTTACTAGAGAATTCACGAACCAAGCTGCTTGAAAGAACAAATAAAAACCGGCGTATAGGTCAAAATCTCTTTGCAAGTTTTTTGTTACTTCCAAAAATATTAGTACTTTTGCATTCGAAACAACCATTTCGGAAATAATAATTTCTGAACTAAAAACGCTGATTATGAGATTTTACGACAGAGAAAAAGAAATCGAATATCTTCGTGAGGCGCGCAAAAAAGCCGAAAAAACGGCACGCTTCACTGTAGTAACCGGACGCAGACGCATCGGCAAAACAACACTGATTCGTCAAGCATATCAGGACGAACCTTTCGTCTATTTCTTCGTTGCGCGAAAGGCAGAACCCGACCTATGCGAGGTGTTCTTGGAAGAAATCAGCGAAAAACTTGGCATTCCAACACTAGGCAGCAGCCGCAAGTTTAGCGACATATTCCTATACTTGATGAAACTGTCGGTAGACAGGAGTTTCACTCTGGTAATTGATGAGTTCCAAGACTTTTTCAGGGTGAACAAAGCTGTATATAGCGAAATACAAGACATTTGGGACAAGTATGAGAAAACATCGCACTTGAACCTTGTTGTGTGTGGCAGTATCTACTCGTTGATGCAGAAAATATTCAAGGACAGGAAAGAACCATTGTATGGCCGAAACACCGGAGAGGTGAGGGTAAAGCCATTCCCGCCTTCGGTGCTGAAGCAAATTATGGCAGATGTAAAGCCTGATTACACGAATGAAGACTTGCTGGCAATGTTTACCTTTACAGGTGGAGTAGCCAAATACGTGAACCTTCTCGTCGATGCTGAAGCACTGGACAAAGATGCAATGATAAGTCATATCGTGAGTCCAAACTCGACGTTTCTGGGCGAGGGAAGAAACAACCTGATAGAGGAATTCGGAAAGGACTACGGCACATATTTTTCCATCCTCTCGTGCATAGCTCGAGGAAAGAACACACGCAGCGAAATAGAGGAAGTGATTGGCCGGGAGGTGGGAGGCTACCTGACCAATCTGGAAAAGGAATATGAACTGATAGGGAAACGCCAGCCTATGTTCGAGAATAGTGCCACAAAAAACGTCCGATACGAGATAGACGATGTTTTCTACAGTTTTTGGTTCCGTTTCATCTTTAAATACAGTTATATCATCGAGATCGAAAACTACGCAAAACTACAGGAAATTATCGACAGAGACTACAACACATTCAGCGGACTGATGCTGGAGCGCTATTTCCACCGCAAAGCAATCGAGAGCGAGAAGTTTACACGCATTGGCCGTTGGTGGAACCGACGGGGAGAGTGCGAGATCGATTTGATAGCGTTAGACGAGTTGTCGGATTCGGCTCTCTTTTACGAGATAAAACGTCAAAAGAGCGAAATCAGCATTGGTGTACTCAAACAAAAAGCAGAGACATTCCTGAATGCAACACACAAACTGAAGGGATATAAAATTGAATACCAAGGTTTATGTATGGAAAATATGTAATGAATTAGAGGACAGCGACCCGCGGCACTAACGCGCTCGTATCAACGAAGACGAAGACGAAAACTGGCTGACGCAACACGTGTTTTTCGTCTTCGTTTTCGTCTTCGTAAAAAATTCACATCCAACCGGATGTGATTTTTTTTTTTGCAAACACTGATAGATTTCAGCCACATTGACATTCTATATCTACAAAATCATCAAATAACCACACATCAGAAGTTGCGCACGACACGAAACAGTGCATCGGACAATGGATAAAAAGAACACAAAAACACAAGTCTTCAATGTCATCATCCTCGACCGCAGCGGCTCAATGCAGAGCATCCGCGACGCCGCCATAGACAGCTTCAACGAAACGCTGGCCGGCATCCGCAAGGCGCAGGAACGCTTTGCAGACACGCAGCAGCATTTTGTCTCGTTGCTCACCTTCTGCGAATGCGAGAAAAACTACATCTACGACAAAGCGCCTGTGGCCGAAACCCGTCCGCTGACGCGCGACGACTACCGCCCCTGCTGCAGCACGCCGCTCTACGACGCTATGGGGTTCACCCTCACCTCGATGCGCAACTATGTCAGCAAGATTGAAGACCACCTCGTGGTCGTCACCATCATCACCGACGGACACGAAAATGCATCGAAGGAGTATACCGGCAGCGCCGTCAAAAAACTGGTCGAAGAACTGAAAGGCGAAGGATGGACTTTCACCTATATGGGTGCCAACCAGAACGCCGTCGAAATCGCCTTCACCCTCTCCATCCGCAACTCGCGCAACTTCGCCGCCACCAACGACGGCATCCATAACATTATGGCCAAAGACAGCAGCACGCGTATGAATCTCTTCAGCCGGCTGGCACAACTGAAACAAAACGAGTTCGAAAGCGACGCCGCTCCAATGACGCTCAGCGAGCGCAACGCCTGCTATTCCTCGATGGCCGACGCCGCCTTCGACGAGGAAGAAAACAATAACAAATTAACACTTTAACGAATTAACAAATTAACAAATTCGCATCTATGAAAAACGCAATCAAAGCCTTATGGCACGGAATCAAAGCCGTCTTCACGGTTCTTGTCGAATGGATCGCAACCCTGTTCGGAATGAAAGACGAATCGAAATACAGCCGCATCCTGCGTCGAATCCTTGGCACCGCCGTCGCCGCAATCGCAGTATTTTGGGCCGTCTATCTGTTCATTCAACTCGGACAACACATCTGCTGGCGAATCGCCGTCCGCCACAACAGCAGTAGCAACATCGACTACGACGCACAGCAGCTCTCCGACAACGTCTGCTTCTATTCGAGCGACTACTCCTACTATGGATACCTTGCCGACAGCAACGAACGCAAGATATTGGAAAACATCACCTGGATTGCACGTCCTCTCGAAGGCGACTCGCTGGTGTGCTACAGCGATGGCAGCAAGCGCGGATACTTCAACATCTCAACCGGCCAGACCGTCATCAAACCCACTTTCGACCACGCCTGGGTGTTCTCGAACGGACTGGCGGCTGTCGAAAAGAACAACCGCATCCACTTCATCGACACCAAGGGCAACACCGTCATCAACCGCAACTTAGCCTACCGCAGCTACGACGACGGCTATGTCTTCCACCAGGGGCATTGCGCCGTGCGCGACAGCACAGGACAATATATGGGCCTCATCGACACCCGCGGCAACTGGGTCGTCGCTCCGCGCTACGAAAACATCACTCCCGTCGATTCCTTCTGGCACGTCCAGGGCAGCAACGAAGAGGCAATCCTCTCGTTTGCAATGGACACCATTATGCCGTTCGCAAACACATCCTACGAGTTCTACGACACCCTCATCGTCGCCACACTCGACGACAACACCCTCGAAGCCTACTCGCTGAAAGGCGAGCTCGTCTGCCGTTCGATGATTCGCGACATCGAGAAGTTGATGTACGAAACCGACAAAGTCATCTATCACGTCGACAAAGACGACAATGAATACTCCGACGAATACAGCTATACCCCCACCAAACGGATGGCCGTAGCCACCTGTATGAGCTACGAAGCCGCCTGGGGCTGGTACGGCCTGATGACCCCCGACGGACGCCCACTGACGCCTCCTGCCTACAGAGACATCAAAGCCATCGGCAAGGACCTTTACCTCTGCCAGCTCGGCTACGGCATCAGCATCCTGCTGAACAGCAAGGGAAAAAGGGTAGAATAGCCCACCTGCCCCACCCTTCCCATATCCGCAAACAGCACATTCACTGGCCGTTGTACAGTACTTGTACAGTATATGTACGCTATTTGTACAGTTGAAAAGCGTACAAATACTGTACATATACTGTACAAATACTGTACATATGGCGGAGGAGGTACCTTTAAGGCGTGGTTATCAGATGGTTACACGATATTTTTCGTATAGCATACTTATAATCAACAATTTGACACCAAAAAGAGAGTTCAATTAATGCAAGGTCGGCCTGACGTCTGGTCTCAGCCCAGCAAGGTTTGGCGGACGAAGTGGAGCATCGGTTCGGGCATAGGCTTGAAGAGGTCGAAATGGACCATCTTGAGGGCTGCGAAGGGTCGTAGCGACTGTTCGATTTCGTGCTGGCGCTGCTGGTCGTCGATGCCGTAGTAGTGGCGCACAAAAACGTTCCAGATGCGCCGCAGTGTGGCCAGGTCGACGTGGAAGAGGTGTTGCGCCGTAGCGTCGTCGCTGATGTTGGCGGTGAGGTAGAACATTCCGACGTCGAAGCGCGGGTCGCCCCAGCCGAAGTCGCCCATATCGATCCAAAAGTCCTGTTGCTGCGAGGTCGAGGGGGCCGAGGGGTCGAGTGCCGTGGTGATGACGTTGCCGAGGTGCATATCGCCGTGCAGGCAAGTGGTCCGGTCGGGCACCGCAGCGAAAAACTGGCAGATGCGTTCCTTTTCGCTGTCGCTGAATCGCCGGCTGGCTTTGATATCATTCTGGGCGTTAGCCTTTTGCGAAGGGAAGACCGAGATGTTGCACGGTGTGTCGTGCAGCGCCCTGCACATCCGCGCAAAGCGGATGCCGATTTCCTCGTAGCTTTCGGGGCGGTTGCTGACGTAGCGTGCAAAGGATTCCTTGGGGTTGATGCGGCGGAACTCGGCGCCGAAGCGGGTGCCGTCGGTGACGAAGCGTCCGGGCATCGGTGTCGGCACGTGCATCCGGAAGACCGAATAGGACCTCTGCAGTTCGTTTTGCGGCAGGGCCTTGTCGATGTCGGCATTATAGAATTTGACCATCGTCTGGCCGTCGCGGTGGTTGTAGCTTGTGGCCATATAGCCCTCCCCACTCTCTTCGTAGTCGTCGATGTTCACACGGTGCGCAACCGAATAGTCCATCGGGCCGAATGTCTGGTCGAGCAGGCCGAGGAACTCCTGATAGGGCAACGTTTCGGACAGTTCGAACAGCGCTCCCGCCAAACCGCGATAGTACCATTCGATATCCTTTTTGCCGTCGGGGGCGTGGAAACGGCTCCACAGCTTGTCGCCAACGAGCCTGTAGTCGCCGGCAATGGCGCGGATGTTCGACAGTTTGTCGCCGATGGCTACTATCTTGCTGTCGCGGTCGGCGGCGGCAAGCTGGTCGATCTGAGCCTGCTTTTTGCCACGCCAACCGAGGCTTTTGTCCTTTGGTGCCGTTTCGTGCTGCACCAGATTAGCCACGCGCTCGCCAAACTCGCTGCGAATCTGGTCGATAGTGACATCGGTATCCTCGACAACATCGTGCAGAATGGCCGCAGCCAGCAGCTCCTGGTCGTTGGTGATGGTGGCCACGATGGCTGCAGCCTCCATCGGGTGGATGATGTAGGGGAAACCTTTGCCGCGACGTTCGGTGCCGCGATGGGCTTCGACTGCGAAGCGGGCTGCGCGGTCAAACAGACTTGTTTCTAGATGGTTGTTCATTGCTTTAATGCGTTAGTGCTGATGCGGTTTTCCGTTCAACTGACTAAATTTATCTTCTTGGCTTGCTGATAGATGCGGCTGGCGCGCTGGGCGTTGTAGGCGCTTTCGCCGTAGAGGGCGGCGAACATACGGACCAGGCCGGCTTCGCCAAAGCCCTGCTTCAAAATGTATACGATGCAGAGGTTTTGGAGCGCGACGGAGTAGGCCACGATGTCGAGTCCCGTTCCGGCCAGCTGGAGCAGGGCCAGCTGGTAGGCGGCCTCGCTGTTTTCGATGCGGAGCCGTTCGACATCGCCAATGGTTTTCATCCCCATATGCACCAGCACGTTGTAGTAAGGCATCAGGCTGTCGTCGTACAGCTCGGCCTGGTTGATGGTGGCTATCTTGTCGGCCAGGCGCTGCAAAGGCTTGAGTTCGCAATAGCTGCGGAAAGTGTCGCCATTGAGGGGCACCTCGTCGAAATTGCCGCTGGCCACGAGCGACTGCACGTTGCGGCGATAGTCGGTAATTTCCTTGCGGATGCGGCTGAACTGCTCGTCGGCCAGCTCCAGCATACCCGCCAGGCGGCTCATATTGCGCTGGTATTCAACAGGGATCTCGACGTCGCTCTTGTAGCCCATATCGTGCTGCATATTGGCCCACACGTGCTGCAGGGCGCTTCGCATCTGGATTTCGAAGCGCAGCTGGTTGATTTCGGGCATCGCCGGGTCGTCGCACATCGATTTGGGAATGCGGCAGATGTAGTGGAGCGACATATACCCAAAGCGGTCTATTTCAAGCATTTTGCGCTTGTCGACCGAATTTTCCCAGTCGATCTCGAACATACGTTCGACGAGGGCCGAAATGATGTCCACCTCGTCGCTGAAAAAAGTGATGATGCGGGCTCCGAGGATGTCGGTGATGTCGTCGAGGGTGCGATACTTGTAGCCTTTCAGTTCCAGCTTGCCGGTCAGGCTCTTCTCGGTCTTGATGCGTGTTTCGAGGCCTGCGACGATGATGTTCTTTTCGTCGAGGCTTTTGCGCAGGTTGGCGAGGAGGATGTCCTTGATGCGATTGAATACGGGCAGTTTGTCACGATACTCGTCGAGTATCATCTCGCAGTGCATATCGAGCGGCATAGGGCGTCAGAGTATGGTTATGATGTTTGAGAAGCCGGTGATGTCGAACACTTCCTTGACCTGCGGGTTCATATTGCGCATCACCATCTTTCCGCCGTGGGCCAGCACGCTCTTTTGCAGCATCAGGAAGATGCGCAGCCCCTGCGACGAGGTGTACGACATTCCGCTACAGTCGATGTCGATATCGGGATGTTCCATCTGCATCAGGGGGTTCACGTCCTGCTGGAAACGGTCGGCGTTGGTGGTGTCCAAACGGCCGTCGAGGACCACTAGTGTTTTGTTGTCTTGGTTTGTTATCTTTACGTCCATTGTCAAACTTTTTTCGTCATTGTCAATACGTTATTGCCGTCCTCGTAGCGGTATTCGATGTCGTCCATCAGCTGCTTGCAGAGGAAAATGCCGAGTCCGCCCACCTCGCGGTCTTCGGCCGAGAGGGTGATGTCGGGGTCTTCGCGCTCGAGGGGGTTGAAGGGCACGCCGGCGTCGCGCAGCTCGATGGTGAGGATCAGCGAGTCGTGGTCGAGGCTTGTGCCCGCTTCGAGCCATCCGATGCCGCCGTCGTAGGCATAGCGCACCACGTTTTCGACAGCTTCTTCAATCGACAGGCGCAACTTGAACTGCAGCGCGTCGTCGTCGGGTATGTCGGGCGACGACATCAGGAATTCGATTATCTCGCTGCTTTTGTCCTTTATAGGATTGAATCGTTTTTTCATTGTTGTTATTTTTTAAACCTTAACGTTAATGCTAAAGTTAACGTTTAATTCTAAATTTTCACACTCATTATCGTTATGTCGTCGTTCTGCGGGTTGCCGTCGGTGAAGGCGGTAACCGATTCGAGCAGACCCTCGACGACCTCGCGCTCTGTGGTGGCGCTGGCGCGCACCTTCGGGGACGAGACGTAGGCCAGCAGACGGTCGTTGCCATACATACTCTTGTCGGCCTTTTCCGCCTCGTTGACGCCGTCGGTATAGGCCACGACGCGTGTGCCAGGCTTCAGGTCGATGCTCTCGGCCTCGTAGGGGAAGTCGCCGAAGAGGCCCACAGCCAGGTTCGCCTTGGCCTTGAGGAAATAAGGCTCGCTGTCGGGCGGAACGATGATGATGGGATTGTGGCCGGCATTGCAGTATTCCATCCGACCCGTTTTCAGGTCGATGCGCGCCGAGAACAGGGTGACGAACATATTGTTGCTGTTGGTGTCGGTGACGCAGTTGTTGATGCGGTTCATCGTTTGGTCCATCGGCAGCCCCAAACCGGCCACAAAGCGCAACGAGGCCCGTGTGATGGCCATCATCAGCGATGCCGGCACACCCTTGCCGCTGACGTCGCCGATGGCAAGATAGAGGTGGTCGTCCTTAAGCACAAAGTCGTAGAGGTCGCCGCCCACCTCTTTGGCGGGCCGCAACAGGGCGTAGAGCTGCGGCGGGAAGTCGGTATGGAGCATTCCCATCTGGATGTTGCGGGCCACATTGAGTTCCGATTCCATACGCTCGTTGGCGCGCGTGGTGGTCTTCAGCTCCTCGATGTAGTCGGCAATGGAGTTCTGCATATACATAAAGCTGTCGCGCAGGCGCATCATCTCGTCCTGGCTCTTGATTTCTGGCAGCTCGGCGTTGAAGTTGCCTTTGGCGATGTTCAGGGCCGATTCGGAAAGTTCCGTGATGGGTCGCGTCATACGGCGGATAGACCTGCGGCAGGCAAAGAATAGCACTACCAAGCCCAGCAAACCAATCATAATCAAATTGATATGCATCCGCGAGGAGCGTTCCAGCACATCGCGGTACTGGCACACGATGCTGACCATCCAGCCGTTATGCAGCGGGCCGTAGACCACGAACGACAGCTCGCGCCCCTTGCCGATGCGGCGGCGTATGCTGTCCTTGCCCAGTTTCATATCCTCGCCCAGGGCGGCAAGTTCTTTGTCCTCGGCAAAACTTTTGCGTATCTGCGCAATGATGGCGGTGTCCTTGATGCCTACGATGCAGTCGTCGCTGCAGCTGATGGTGGTCAGCGAGTTCTTGTAGGGGCGCAGTTCCTCGACCTTCTGCTCCATCCAGTCCACGCCCAGGTCGCTGACAACGATGCAGGCCAGCTGTTCCGTTCCCGGCAAATAGACCGGCGTGCAGTACGAGGCCACCATCTTGTTGCTGTCCACCAGCGACTTGTGGGGCGGAAGCCAATAGGCATCCTTCTTTTCCTTGGCCGTGGTGACAAGCATATCGGCCGGCGAGTCCATCGCGTCGTCCACCATCGAACCCGCGGCAATATCGCCGCCGGGCAGTTCGCAGCCATAATAGATCAGATTGCCTATGCAGGAAGGCACGATTACATAGCTGCCGCAGACGAGCGAATCGCCCTCGACGGTATACTTCACCAGCTGTTCCATCGGGTCGACGCCAGTTGCATTGGCGCTCTTGCCATTCGCGTCGGTTCTCATCATCGAAAGCGTGTGTGCCGCCACGGTTTTGGTCACCACCTCCACCTCGTTCAGCGGCTTCTCGATGTCGCTGATGGTGCCGTGCAGGATGTGCTGCGTGGCACGCGTAGCTTCCTCGGCTATCAGCTGATGCGACACAATGGCCACAACGACAAGCATTGTGACAATAATCACCGACACGATACCGATTATACGCCAGCTGAGCCGACGCGAAAACGATCTTTTCTTCATTTCGTGCTAAATTACATTTATTATACTGTTATATATATATTTAAAGACATTTTATGCCACATACCGCAAGGCATACGGTTTTGCAAATATACGAAAAAATATCATTTGCAGCTCTTTTCCAAGCAAAAAACATACGGCAGAGGCATTCGCTCAAACCAATTTGCGCATTGTAAAACAGCAAACTAGCATTAAAATAATGGCATTTATCACTATTACATATTTTTTTTGTAACTTTGCAAATCCAAATTTCCAATAATAATCAGCTTATGAATTTAATAGATTTTGTATCCGCGAATTCACCATTAACCAACCTGCCCGAATTGCCGGGACTGATGGGGCTGCAACACGACAATCCTCTGGGACTTCCTTTGTGGCTGCAACTTGTCATCATTTTCATCTTGGCCGAAGTGATGAACATCGTAGACCGGCGCGTCCGCTACAAAGGCGAGCAGCAGTACTACCCTTGGCTGTACACTCTGCTGGGACTCACGGTGTTGGCTTGCGGCTACTATTGTTTCCTGAACACATTCCCCGCCTACAAGGTTTGGCCCGACATCGACCCGCGCCCCTTCATCGGATGGTTCTGTATGCCCAACATCGTTGGCTGGCCGCTGGCGCTGGTTATGCTGGCACTGCTCTCGCACGTCATTTTCTGCATCATATCGGCAGTTATGCAATCCACGGCACAAATCAACGTCGAAGCCGGTTTCACCGACAACAAGCCCTGGAAAGAGTGGAAAGTTGGCGTCTTCGTAATGATTATTTTCGCCCTTCTGACCAGCGTGGCGCTCTTTGCCAGCTACACCGTCTCGTCGTGGATACTCATCGCCGGCCAAATCGCCATAGTGCTCCTCGTGCTCATCAAAATCATTGCCGACACTGTCCGCAGCCGCAAATTCGGCTGGTCGCTGCTGACCGGACTGACCTTCCTTGTCGGCATTGAAGTCTGCTATATGCTGACCCTCGAGTGCCTCCGCGGATGCGTATTCTTCGTCGTCATCCTCGCCGCCCTCTTCACGCAGGCCAAAGCCCGCAAGAAGAAAGCCTACAAGGGCGACACCAGCGAAGCAGCCAAATAAAATGACTTCCAACACAATAGAAAGGGACGCCGCAAAAGCAGCGTCCCTTTTACTTATCGGCAATAATAAATGAATCCCTTTGGGGCTATTTCATCTGCTCCGACAGTATATTCTCAAGTTCCACCACGTTGAAGTCGCGGGCAGCGATCTTGCCGTCGGGCGAGAAAAGAATCATCGCCGGGATAGCGCTGATGCCGTAGGTTTTGGCAGTCAGGCCCTCGGGGTCGCACAGCACAGGCCAGCTGATATTCAGGTCGCCCACAGCCTTGCGCGTGTCGTCGACCTTGTCGCTAACGGCAATGCCAATCACTTTCAACGTTTTGTGCTTCTTGACCACCGACTGCAACTGGGGCATAGCCTGACGGCAGGGGCCGCACCACGACGCCCAGAAGTCGACCAGCACATAGTCGCCCTTGCCGATATAGTCCGACAGCTTGGCCGCTGCACCGTCGAGGGTGGTGACATCGACGTCCGTAAAGTCGCAGCCCGGCTGCATCTTGCGCACGGCATCAAGCTGGCCGAAGAATTCCTTGAACATCGCATAGCGGCGCATCTCGGCAGGGATTTGGGCCGCCAGCGTGTCCACCTGGCCAAACTCCATAAAAGGCGAGACGGCCATAAGCATATAGGCGCCGACAAAGTCCTGCGAATGCTCGCTCCAATGCTCGCGGAAGAAATAGCCGATCTCCTCGGGACCTTCGGCGGTATACATAATTTCGGTGACGGCAGTCATCCAGTCCTTCAGCCCGTCGTTGACCGGCGTACCCGAAGCATACTGGTCGTTCGTGTCGATAACGATGTGGCCTGGTTCGATGGCCACATTCCAACCCACAGCGGGATACTCGTCGAGCGTGCCGGGATGCAGCGCCACCAGACGCACCGTGTCGGCCGCGACGCCCTTCAGTTCGAAAGCGCCGTCCTTGATGCGCGCCGAATCGACAGGCGTCATCTCCTCGCTGTTCAAGTCGTACAGATAAATCCATTCCGCCGTAACCGCGGCAGGCACATTGCCGCTGATGGTGAAACTCTGGTTCTTAGGCTCACCGCCACACGACAGCATAACCATAAATACCGAAAGACAAGCCACAAAGGCACAATTTTTCAAAATGTTTTTCTTCATATAATTCGTATTTACAATTTATTCAATCACTTATACATCCGCAGACGCTCCGCGGACAATTGCAAATATACGCATTTTTCGGCATTCTGGCCAACGATTATCCGCATTAGGCAACAAACCCACACAAACCGCAAGATCTCCGCCCCAAAAGCCAGGACGTTCCCCAAAAGCGAAATCCATAAGACCCACAAGCACTCCGCCCAAAGAGCAAGAAACTATGGAAGTCAATGAGTTATTATGATTAACAGAAGTGCCCCTCACCGTTAATTAACTATTTTTAAGAATATTTGTTAAATTTTAACATTTCGAACAAAATTTTCGGCTAATTTTCGGTACAATAACTCCCTGTTTTCCATATACCATCTTCTTACCAAATTCTACCCAAGTTCTTATCAAGTTCTTACCAAAGACTACTTCAGTAGAAGATAATAAGGTTTATATTAGAATGTTATAAGGGTAAAATATAGTGACGAATATGCCAACTTTTAGACGAGCAAAATATAAAAGTCTGATAATTAATATTATACAAATGTTAATTTATGTTTAAAATTCATTTTATAAATTTAACATTTATACGACGGCGGAATGAGGACGGCCGGAGCAATTTGATGGCTGTTGCAAGGGCTGTCTTTCGCAGGCTATTCCTAGTCTTTCGCAGGCCATTCCTTGTCTTTCGGCCGGTCCGACGAGGTCCGTTTCGGGTCGGAATGGACGAAAATGTGCATTAACATTTTTTGCAGACAAAAAAAACCGGGGGCGGCAACGATGCCACCCCCGGTTTTTAGCGAATGCCGGTATGATGAATTTTATTTGAAGGCATTCTCGCTGAGGCCTTTGCCGCTCAGGGCCAGGTCTTTCATATACGATGGCACGTCGTGGCCGAGGTACTTCTCGACGTATAGCTTGGCCAGGTACTGGCCCAGCATAAAGCCGTGGCCGCGAAGGCCCGTCAGCAGGCCCACCTCGGGGTCGACGATGTAGCGCGGCTCGGTGTAGCGGCCGGCCCAGACGGCGTGGAAGCCCACCTCGCGCAGGTTGGGGATCCACTCGGCGAAGACCTCACTGACTATTTCGAGGAATTCCTTGCTGTTGTACTTGATGTTCTGGCGCGTCTCGTAGGCGTCGGTGTCGGGGCTGGCGCAGCCGATGATTTGGCCCGTATGGGCAAACTGCTGGCCATAGACAGCGCTGAAGCCTTTGTAGTGGCGACGGTCGATGATCATATCGAGCGCATCGCCGCCGACGCCCATCATCGGCAGACGGCGCGTGATGAAGGCCTGGTGCTTGACGGGATAGAGGCCCGTGTCGATGCCCAGCATATCGGTGAAGCGCTCGGCACCCCACCCCATCGAGTTGACGAAATGCTCGCAGTCGTACTCGACATAGCGGCCCTCGTGGGTGCGCACCAGCGCCAACGTGCGGCTGCCGTTGCGCTGCACGTGCAGCAGTTCGCAGTCCTCATAGACGCGTCCGCCGAGCGACTTGCCGATGCCGCGGATGTAGTCGATGACGCGGCCCGGCGTGGCCTGCCAGCAGTCGCGCGTCATCAGGGCGTGGCTGTAGGTGGTCTTGGTGTCGTCCCACAGCGGCGAAATCTCCTTCTTGAAGTCCTTGCGGTCCACCATATAGGCGTCGCTCCAGGCGCGCGAAGCGTCGAGCGAACGGTAGGTGGCGTCGTCGTGGACCAGGTTGACGTAGCGCGTGGGTTTGAAGTTGATGTTGTGCACCTTCTGGATGCTCATAAATATCTCGCGGTTGTGCATTGCGATGTCGGCAATGTCGGGGTTGGAGAATGCCGGACGGCCGCCGCCGATGTTGCGCCACGATGCGCCGCGGCTCCAGTTGACGAGGACGGGCTTCATTCCCGCTTCGCTGAAATAGCGGAACAGCGAGCTGCCCGCAATGCCGCCGCCGGCGATGAGGACACGCACCTCTTCGTGTCTGACTTCGTTGCCCTTCGGGAAGACGAAGACCTCCTTGGTGCCTTCGGTGTAGACGTCGCCCAGCGTTACGGGGGCCGACAGCGGGGCGCGCGGCGTGGCGTCGCCGGTCACCTCAATGCCGTAGCTGCGCAGTATCTGGCGCGCACGCGGTATGCAGCGCTTGCCGCGACAGGGGCCCATACCCATACGGGTGATGTGCTTCAGCTCGTCGACCGAGATGTACTTGCGGTCGCCGATGACGGCCAGCAGCTCGTCGAGCTTCACGTCCTCGCAGTGGCAGACGTAGGTCTCCGACTCAACGCTGCCGCACAGCGGCTTCAGCTGCAGCGGTTCGGGATAACGCTCCTTGACGATGAAGCCTTTGACATCTGTCAAGTTCTCCGTTCTCCGCTCTCCGTTCTCCGTTACCTTGACGCGCGCCACGTTGGTTTTGTTGGGCTTGCGCAGTATCTTTTCTATGACGCCTTCGCCAATCTTGCTGCCGTTGTTGTCGACCAGGAAGACCTCTTTGCCCTCCTCAACATCGTACTCGATTGGCAAGAAACACCACTGTTTTTCAATATTGTAGCCAAAAATTGCCAAACCCGGGCACTGGTAGACGCACTCCATACAGCCGATGCACTTGTCGTAGTTGACCACTGGCGTCGACGAGGTCGAGGCCTTGCTGATGGCACCCTGCGGACAGCTGAACGAGCAGGGGTTGCAGGCGAAGCCGTAGAGGCAGTCCATCTGGACGAAGGGTTTGATTTTCTGACGTTCCGCGCTGGGCAGATTGGGTTTTTCGAGCAGGCGCACAGGGTGCTGCTGCGAATCGATATACTGGCGCGAAATGTCGAGGTATTCGTCGTAGTTGAAGCGGATGCCCATATTCTGCGCCACCTCGTAGGCAGCCTGGCGGCCACGCAGCACGGCGCTGGTGCCTTCACCGATGCGCACGGCGTCGCCTGCGGCATAGGTGTTGGTTCCAAAGACATCTTTGCCTTTCACTAGCAGCTGGTTGTCAGGCACAAGGCCGGTGCAGATATTTATTATGTCGATGCCTTCCAGCACCTGCTCGGTGCCAGGGATGGGCTTGAAGTTCTCGCATTTGGCGATGACGGCGCCCGTGATGCCTGTGCGGTCGGCATTGGGGATGGCGCGCACCAGCGTCCAGCCCGTCATAATCGGGATGCCCAGACGGCGCACACGGTTGGCCTGGACAGGGAAACCGCCCTCGCGCGGCATAGCCTCGATGATGGCGCGGATGGTAGCACCAGCCTGCATTCCCTGATAGGAAGTGAGGTAGCCGATGTTGCCGGCGCCGACGGTCAAGACGTTCTTGCCCAGCAGCGTATGTTCCTGATTCATCATCTTCTGGAACACGGCGGCGGTATAGACGCCCGGCACATCGTCGTTCTCGAAGGTGGGCATAAACGGCACAGCACCAGTGGCCACGACGAGGTGGTCGGCATCGATATAGGCAACTTCCTGCGTCTCAACATTCTTGATGGCTATGCGGCGGCCTTCGAGCAGGTCCCACACGACGCTGTTGAGCAGTATGCCGCTGTGGTCGTCGCCGGCAAGGGTCTTGGCGATGTCGAAACCACGCATTCCGCCAAATTTTTTCACTTTTTCGAAGAAGAAGAACTGGTGGGTCTGCATATTGAACTGTCCGCCGATGCGGGCGTTGCTATCCACCACTATATTACTGATACCAAAAGTATTAAGCTGCTCGCGGCAAGCCAGACCAGCAGGACCGGCACCGATGATGGCAACTTGGGTTTTGTATATCTTGACTTCGCGCGGTTGCGGAACGACGGCATCGGGCATATAGTCCCTCTGCAGCTCGCAGACCTCTTTGACATTGTCGACCGGAGTGATGCAGATGCGTCGTATGCGGCCGTCGACCAGCATCTCGCAGGCACCGCACTTGCCGATGCCGCACTCCAAGCTGCGCGCCTTGCCATCAATGCTGTGACTGTGAACAGGATAGCCAGCCTGATGCAAAGCAGCGGCAATGGTGTAACCTTTACGGCCTTGAACCTTTTGGCCATTGAAGCTGAATTCAACAATCTCACTTTGTGGGATGTCAAGAATAGGGTGTTTTTCGATCTTATACATAAGACAGTATACTATGGATTAATAATTTGCAGAGTTTTGTTGTTGATGAAAAAACAACACAAAATTAGCAATTATCTATTAAAAAACAAAAAAAAATCGGATTTTTTTACTTTTCTTTCGTTTGCCGACAGGCGAAAAGCCTAGAAGGGCCTTATCGGCAGCGGGATTCGTTTTCGCCATACCGACGGTTTTATCGGCACGCCGCGAAACAGTCCACCATAATTAATATAGAACGTCGGACGGCCGTTTTGTATGGCGGGTTTTGCGTTGTCATAGAAATGAGTCTCCATTATGCGGTATTGGCTTTTGCCATCGTCCTGACAACCAAGCAGCAAGTCGCGTGTCGCCTTGTCGAACAGTTCCAGTCGCGACAGTTCGGAACCAGCGATGCCATAGGTGTCGGGGTGCGACAGAGCATCGGAAGCGGGCACCAGACGGTACTGGCGACGGCCGTCGACAACAGCACGATGCACAAATACAGGCATATAGGCGCAGCTGTAGACCTCGGTGACATTGGCTTTCTTTATCAGTTCGAGCTCGAACATTATGCCTCCGTTGCAGTCCTCGTCCTGCTGGTTGGAGAAGAAATTGCCCATCGAGTAGACAACCGGCTCGGGATAGCGACCGTTGTCGGGGTTGGCATCGATGGCCAGGTTCTGCACCACGTGGGGATGTGCCCCAACGACGGCTCCGCAGCCGTGGTCGAACAGCCAGCGGGCAATGCGCTGCTGCTCGCGGTTGTTGTGACGCTGATACTCAACGCCCCAGTGCATCAGGGCGATGATGAAGTCGGCCCCGTGGCGCTGCGCCTTCTTGATATCCTGAAGCATCTGCACGGTGTCTATCAGATTGACTACATTGGGCTTTGGCACGGCGATGCCGTTGGTGCCGTATGTGTAGCTGAGCAGAGCCAAGCGGATGCCGTTGCGATTGATAATCAGAGGATAGGTCTCCATTCGCTGCTGCTCGTCAGCGTAAGTACCGAGATGCAGTATATCGAGCGAGTCGAGGATGCGGAGGGTGCGTTCGATGCCACGGCGGCCTTTGTCGACACAATGGTTATTGGCGGTGACGAAAATGTCAAAGCCCGCATCGCGAGCGGCGGCGGCATAGGCATCGGGCGACGAAAAGCAGGGAAAACCCGTATAGGGCTTGCCCGCCAGGGTGACTTCGAGGTTGACGATGGCCAAATCGGCCGACTCGACATAGTCTTTTATGTAGCGGAAACAGGGCTCGTAGTCGTAGCTGCCGTCGGGCTGCTGCGCCGCCTTGTGCAGCGGCATATGGCCCATCAGGTCGCCGGCAAAGACAAGGCGCAGATGACCGTCGCACGGCTGAGCTGTGGCACTGCAGGCAACAGCCAAAAGCATCAGGCAACAGAGCCTCTTGAGGCGCATAGCGTCGGTTTTTGGAGGCGGTTATCGTCTGATGAAAGTATATTTGCGCAACGCGCTGAATGTGGGTTTATACCACAATGTCAGCGTATTGTACGAATCTCTGAAGCTCAGGTCAAGCTCATAGTATTCTGTGTAATAGTCCTCGCCGTCGTACTCTTCGTGCGAAATATGCAGCACCGAGTCCCTATCGATATAATATTCCCAATACTCATCGCTGGTAAACGGGCGATAGCTCCACGAGCCGTTCTGGACTTCTATATCTGTCTCGTCGATATACAGTATCAATGCGCCATCCTTGGCATTGGCATCGCCGTCCTTGGCATTGGCGATACTGGCCCATTTGCCGATCAACATAGTGTTGTCGATATAATCGTCCTCGCAAGAGACAAACAAGAGGCCCATAAGAGCGAATAATAATAACTTTTTCATATAATCATTGTTTATTTTAAATCAGTAAACGGACTAAAGAGAATAATATTGTGTGACGGCATTACAATATATCGATATAACAATATAACGAATTGCCAAATAAAATTATAAAACATCGCCGAAATAAAACAAAAAAGGGAACCACATTTGTGATTCCCTTTGTAAAAGATTGGCGGCGACCTACTTTTCCACAAACAAGTGCAGTATCATCGGCG
>R22__coassemble_325_pt1 | contig 34210 bp, 28 predicted proteins | sample R22__metabat2_high_PE_041 | metagenome-assembled genome bin R22 | reverse complement strand
CCTCGTCCAGCATATTGTCGTTCTGGTCGGAATACTGTTTGAGCTTGTCTATATATGTATTTGTGGCTTGTTCGTTGCCTCGCGAGGCGAATATCGTTGCCAAAACGGAACTTACCATCGGCAGTTCGCTCTCGCCACCGGCATAAAGATATATTCCGCCAAAATATATGATTTCGTTCTCGTTTTTTGATGTCACCGCATTATTAAACTGATTCAGATAGTATTCTTCGATGCATTGTCTTTTTATGCAGGGGGGAAGTCCGTTGATGTATTGCGAAATATCTCTCCACGCCGCGGCGGTGTTGTTGCGGTCGCCACGATAAATGGAGTCTATTGCCCGAACGATTTCGTCGCCCGTAATGCAAGGTGCTTCTTTTTGTTTCTTTGCCTTGCCCTTCCTTTTGTTTTCTATAGGGACGGGTTCTCCACATCGTGAGAAGTCAAGCTTGGGAGTCTTCGGTGCTTCGGATTTTGTTGCTGTTTGCCCTTGCCTCTTGACAGACTTGATGCTGGCATACGTTTTTGTCCAAGTGGGACCGTCCAAATTAGTCCATATCTTATAGTGAACACCGTCGGCATCCATATCGAGTATTTTTGCAAGAAAACGGCTCCCGTCTTTCAAAACGATTGTGTCCTGCGCGGACGCTGTGATCGTCAGGAGTAAAAGAACCAATGCAATAAGCGTTTTTTTCATAGTCGTAATGGTTTAAAATGTTAGTGTTAATCCTGCGCCAACCGGCGATATGCCTAATGATAGTTGCGCAGTCCTTTGTGTTTGCGGAGCTTGCGAACAATCGCGGTTGAATAATATTCGAGCATTATTGTAATGCTGAGAGGCTTTGTTCATTAAAGGTAGGCCAATAATCATACAACCAAGACCTGCGCCAAGCCAGGTTAATACAGGTTTGCCCCATCCTTGCCACATATCAAAATCATCTTCAAACATTGAACCATTAATCATAGGCTTTAATTCTTTCCATATGGCTATGCCCATAAAAACAAGGCTTGGAATAGCAGGGATAGTGCCTAACATTCCAAGACGGTCATATTGCTGATACTCTTGATATGCGGCTGGGCAGGTTTGTTTTAAAAAATCCTCGTATTCGGAACGCTTTAATTCGTTGTTCCCGTAATATGTTTTCCCGTTTACGACTTCTATCTGTGTGCCACTTCTGAATGTCACAACTTTCCCTGATGATAGATTGATTTGTGTCTCCACTTCGGGCTCGTTCTGCCAGCTCAAGCCGGCCTCGACCTCGTTGCTGTAGTCATTGCTTTGCTCCGTTTCTGCAGGAACATTGTTGAATGTGTAAACCTCGCCGTTTTCAAATATTATCGACGCAACTCTTGCCGCGCTCATTGTGAACAGCGGCCCGTTAAGATTGCTGTGCTTTTTGTAGGAGACTTGCGTTTCTGAGATTTCGATGACTTTACATTCGATTCTTTCTGACTGGTTCGTCACGATGATGTCTTGTGCGACAGAGGACAACGTCAATACACTTAATGTGATAAAAAGGTACAATTTCTTCATAAATGATAATATTAAGCAATAAAAAAGCCGTGAACTGTTTCTGTTCATATCTGAGGTTCGCCAAAACCCTATCTGCAAACAAGAAAGCTCACGGTGCCGTGAGCGTTTCCCCTTTCTGATGCAGATAGTAGTGAAATTTGGCGATTTCAGATATGCTAAGAAAAGCGAATACGCTTGTATATTCTATATGTTATGCTATGATTCTACATTTCGTTTTTATTTGATTTGTTAAGGTAAAGGATTAGTTGTTATGATTTTGCAAAATTATGAATAATATTTGGAATGGCAAAATTATTTTATCGTGAGGTGTTTTATGTCGTCTTTAGGCCAGTGCGTCGTCGATGATCATTTCGTATAGTTGCGCGGTCGAGATGCCCATTGCGCGGGCCTGTTTGGGGACGATGCTTTCGGCGCTTTGGCCGGGGATGGTGTTGACTTCGAGGAAGGTGAGGCGCTGGCGCTCTTCGTCGTAGATGTAGTCGAAGCGGACCACGCCGCGGCAGTTGAGGAGGTCGTAGAGCTTGGAGGAGACGTCCTGGATCTCGTCGGCGATGCTGGCGTCGACGTTGGCGGGGGTGACTTCGTCGGAGAATCCGTCGTATTTGGCGGCATAGTCGAAGAATTCGTGGTTGCCGAGGGGTATGATTTCGGTGATGGGAAAGACGTATTTTTTGCCGTGGATTTTCATCACGCCGCAGTCGAATTCGCGGCCTTGGACGAACTCTTCGATGAGAACGGCGTCGTCTTCGGTGAAGGCCTCGTCGACGGCGGCCATCAAATCCTCGGGATGTTTCACCTTGGTGGTGGCGACGCTGCTGCCGCCCGAGGCGGGCTTGACGAAGACGGGATAGCCCAGCCGGTCGGCGATGTCGCGCTGGTCGACGTGCTGCCCCTTGTAGTAGAGGCGCGATTTGGCCACTTTGACGATGTGGTAACTGCGCACCACGGCGTTGCAGTAGCCTTTGTTGAAGGTGAGCGACGAGGTGTAGAATCCGCAGGTGGTGTACTTGATGCCCAGCAGGTCGAAATAGCCTTGCATTACGCCGTTTTCGCCGGGGTTGCCGTGGATGATGATGAAGGCAAGGTCGAAGTGCACCTTCTGTCCGTTGTCGGTGACGGTGAAGTCGGCGCGGTCGATGGGGCGGTGGCTGCCGTCGTCGGCCAGCCAGTACCATTGCTGGCGGTCTATGGTGCCGTCGGTGAGCTCGCCGACGACGATCTTGTAGACGTTGTATTTGCTTTTGTCCAGCGATTCGTAGACCTGGCAACCGCTGTTGATGGATATCTGATGCTCGCCAGAGAAGCCTCCCATTACAAGTGCTATGTTTTTCATTGTGAATTGTTTTTGCGATTGGTGATTAGTGAATTGTGATTAGTGAATTGTGATTAGTGAATTGTGAATTGTGACCTGTGATACGTATTGTCCCTTAACTTCCCTTAACTTCCCTTAACTTCCCTTAACTCCCCCCTAATCATCCTCCCTTAGTATTGTCCGGTGTGCTGTGCGGCGGTTTTCGCTGTCGTATTGGTCGCAGAGGTCGATGGTGGATTGGCTCATTGTGGCCATTTGCAGCCGTTGCCAGACGATTTGTTCGGCCAAGGCGGAGGGGTGGGAGAGGTCGTCGGCATAGAAACGGTAGTCGCGCAGCTCGTCGACAACGATTTCGTAGGCAGGGAAGTAGTCGGCGCCGAACTGCCTGCACAGTTGGTCTATGGCCAGAAGTAGGGCCGCTTTGCCCAGCTGGTTGCCGTGAGCGCCGTAGGCATTGTGCCGCACGGGACTTACGGTGAAGAGCACTTCGAAGTTGTTTTGCTGCAGGCGTTGCATCAGCGGTGTCCAGGCAGCGACGATTTCGTCGACAGAGGCCATCTGTAGGCTGAAATGCCTCGACGGCAATTTGTGGCAGTTGGCAACGACGAGGCCGTTGTCCAGAAGCTCGTAGTAGTGGGCCGACCCGAAGGTGACGATGATTTGGCGGCATTGGCCGAGAAAGTGGTGCGTCTTGGATATCATCGTGTTGCAGGCGTTGATGCATTCGTCAGGGCTTTTGCGCGAAAAGGAGCCGTGGTGAAGCCAGGAATGCCAAAAGCCGTCGTGCTCTACCAGAACGCTGCTGTCGATGGGACGGTTGTCGAGGCAGCGCTGCAGGGCTTCGGCAATTGACAAGGGGTTGTACAGTATGCCGAAGGGATTGAGGATGGTGTCGAAATGCAGATCGGACATCCGCCGGCCTATGTTTTCGGTGAAACAGGAGCCAATGAGCAGCAACGGACTGCTGTGCGAGATGTGGAACCTGATGGGGCCGGTGTGGACGGGGGTGTGGAGCTTTATTTCTTTCATTTGTTGAGCTTTATGTTTTCCACTTCGGGCATATTGCGTAGCAGGTGGATGAACTTGCTGGCTTCGACGCTCATATCGGTCGACGACATAAAGAGCGAGAGGTCGCCCTGATAGTCTATCACGTTGACAGTCAGTTTTGTCTTGCCGCGGTTTTGGCTGACGAGTTTTTTGAGGCGCGTGCAGAAGTCGTCGCTGAGCTGGCGGATGTCGATGCTGAAGTTGATGGTCTTGGTGTAGTGGTCAAGCACTTCGCTGAGCAGCATTATCTTGACGATTTTCAGTCGTGGCGCCAGCTTGGTTTCGATGCCTTCGTTACGGACGGTGACTTGTGTCACGTTGGCGTGGACAAAGACGAAAAGCCCTTTGTTGCAGAATTCGCGGTACTTGACGCAGTCGTCGCCGAAGAGTCGCAGCTCGTACGAACCGTCGTAGTCTTCGATGGTCATACTGCCATAGGGGCGTCCGCTTTTCTGCGAAATGCCCGACATACCGGCCGAGACGATGCCGCCGAACTTGACTTCGCGGCGCGGCACCAGCGACTGCAGGTCGGCAAGCTGCGAGACTTTGATGGTGACGAAGTTGGTCATTTCGTCCTTGTAGTCGTCGAGCGGGTGTCCGCTGAGGTAGAAGCCTATGACCTCTTTCTCGTAGTTGCACTGTTCGACGCTGCTCCAGGGCTCGCATTCGGGTATGGCGGGGTGGTCTTCGGCCTTGAGCTCTTCGGACGAGCCGAAAAGCGAGAATTGCCCGCTCTGGGCCGCCTCCTGCTTGCGGACTTGCCAGCGGACAAGTTTTTCGAGGTAGGAGGGCGCATTCTCGGATTGGAATTCCTTGTACATATACTGGGCGCGGTGCATCCCCTGCAGCTGGTCGAAAGCGCCCGATTTTACAAGCACTTCGAGGTTTTTGCGGTTGATGGCCTTCATATCGATGCGGTCCAGGAAATCGAAGATGTCCTTGTATGGGCCGTTCTTTTCGCGCTCGCTGATGATGACCTGTGCCGCCGCCTCGCCCATACCCTTGATGGCGCTGAGGCCGAAGCGGATCTGGCCTTTCTCGTTGACCGAGAAGTTGATGTCCGACTCGTTGACGCAGGGCGCGAGGATTTCGATCTTGTTCTTGCGGCAGTCCTCCATCAGCTCGGTGACGCGCTCGATGTTGCTCAGGAACGAGGTCATCACGGCAGCCATATATTCGGCCGGATAGTGGGCCTTGAGGTAGGCCGTCTGGTAGGCCACCCACGAATAGCAGGTGGCGTGGCTCTTGTTGAAGGCGTAGGAGGCGAATTTCTTCCAGTCTTCCCAGATTTTGTTGAGTTTTTCTTTGGGATGCCCATTCTTTTCACCGCCTTCGTAGAAGAGTACCTCGAGCTCGTTCATCTTGTCTATCTGCTTCTTGCCCATTGCTTTGCGCAGCGTGTCGCTCTGGCCGCGCGTGAAGCCTGCCAGCTGGCGCGAAAGGAGCATCACCTGCTCCTGGTAGACGGTGATGCCGTAGGTGTCCTTGAGGTATTCCTCCATACAGGGGATGTCGTACTCGACGGGCTTGCGGCCCAGCTTGCGGTCGATGAAGTCGGGAATGTAGTCCATCGGGCCCGGGCGGTAGAGGGCGTTCATAGCGATGAGGTCTTCGAAGACGTGCGGCTTCAGCTCGCGCAGGTATTTCTGCATTCCGGCCGACTCGAACTGGAAGGTGCCCACGGTGTTGCCGTCGCAGAAGAGCTGGTAGGTCAGTTCGTCGTCGATGGGTATGTGGTCGATGTCGATGTCGATGCCGTGGCTTTTCTTGATGTTGCGCAGGGCGTCCTTGATGATGGTGAGGTTCTTCAGGCCGAGGAAGTCCATCTTGATAAGTCCCACGTTCTCAATGACGTGACCGTCGTACTGCGTCACCAGTACGTCCTCGCCGCTGTCCTTGTCCTTGATGGTGCACATCGGGGCGAAGTTGGTCAGGTCGTCAGCGCCGATGATGACACCGCAGGCGTGGATGCCGGTCTGGCGGTTGGTGTCCTCGAGCTCTTCGGCGTAGGTGAGCATCGACTTCAGTTCCTGGTCGTCGCCTTCCATAATTGCCCGCAGTTCAGGCACATACTTGTAGCAGTTTTTCAGGTTCACTTTCGGGCTCTTGCCTTTCTCGTCCTTGATGTTGTCCGGAAAATTGCGGTCGGGGATGTAGCCCTTGATCAGGTTGACCGTCGACAGCGGCACCTTTTGGATGCGTCCCACGTCGGCGATGGCCGACTTGCTGGCCATAGTGCCGTAGGTGATGATGTGGGCCACCTTTTCTTTGCCGTATTTCTCTGTAATCCAGTCCAGAACGCGTCCGCGACCAGCATCGTCGAAGTCGACGTCGATATCGGGCAGCGAGATGCGGTCGGGGTTGAGGAAACGCTCGAACAGGAGGTTGTATTTCAGCGGATCTATGTCGGTGATCCACAGGCAGTAGGCCACCACGCTGCCTGCCGCCGAGCCACGGCCGGGCCCGACGCTGACGCCCAGCTCCTCGCGGGCGCCGCGTATGTAGTCGGCCACGATGAGGAAGTAGCCGGGGAAGCCCATCGTCTTGATGGTGTGCAGCTCGAAGGTGATGCGCTCGCGCACCTCCTCGCTGCAGGCGGCCTTGATGTCGTCCTGGCTCGACTGGTCGTTCAGGTCGGTGCGGTCGGCCAGATAGCGTTTGCGCGCACCCTGCCACACCAGCTGTGCCAGATAGTCGGCCTCGAACTTGATGCGGTACAGCTTGTCGTAGCCGCCCAGCTTGACGATTTTTTTCTCGGCGGCTTTCTGGTCCAGCACCACTTCGCCTTTGTCGTTGCGCGTGAATTCGTCGAAGAGCTCCTGCTCGGTGATGCGGCTGCGGTATTCCTCTTCGGTGCCGAAGCTGGCGGGTATGTCGAACATCGGCATAATGGGGTCGCTGTCAATGCTGTAGGTCTCCACCTTGTCGGCTATTTCGCGGGTGTTTTCGAGGACTTCGGGCATATCGGCAAAGATGGCGGCCATCTCGTCGGGACTTTTCAGCCACTCCTGTTTGGTGTAGTGCAGACGCGTGGGGTCGTCGAAGTCCTTGCCCGTGCTGAGGCAGATCAGGCGGTCGTGCGCCTCGCCGTGCTCCTCCTCGACAAAGTGGACGTCGTTGGTGGCTATCAGCTTGATATTGTATTTTTTGGCAAATTCAACGAGGTGTCCGTTGACCAGTTGCTGGCGCGGATAGGTGTCGTAGGCGGCGTTGGGCTTGTCGGTCTTGTGGCGTTGCATCTCGAGGTAGAAGTCGTCGCCAAAAAGGTTCTTGAACCAGACGACAGCCTGCTCGGCGCCTTCGATGTCGCCTTTCATTATCTTCTGCGGAATCTCGCCGCCGATGCAGGCCGAGCAGCAGATAATTCCCTCGTGGTATTGCTCCAGCAGGTTGTGGTCGATGCGCGGATTGTAGAAAAAACCGTCGGTGAAGGCTATCGAGCTTAGCTTGCACAGGTTCTTGTAGCCCTGCTTGTTCTTGGCCAGCAGAATGAGGTGCCATCCGCTGCGGTCGGTGATGCGGTCGCGGCCCGTTTCGGGGTCGCGCTCCTTGACGGCGGGGTCTTTGTCGTACAGCGTGCGGTGCGCGCAGTAGGTTTCGATGCCGATTATTGGCTTGAAAAACTGAGTGTTAAGCTCGCCGATTTGCACACCGATGCCGTCCAGCTCCTCCTGCAGGTCGCTCAGTTTCGGCGTTCCTTCGGGCACCTCGGTGTTGGAGTAGAGCTCCTCGACCTCCTTTATTTTTTCTTCGATTTCCTTTTTCTTCGCCTCCAGCTCGCCGATTTTGTCCTTCACCTTGCCATTTTCCTTCTTTGCAGTGTCTACCAGCTCCTTGATACCGAACATATTGCCGTGGTCCGTGAGGGCCATTGCGTACATTCCGTTGCGTTTGCATTTGCTGATAAGGTCGGGCACCTTCGACATTCCGTCGAGTATCGAGAAGTGCGAGTGCACGTGTAAGTGGGTGAAATATGGCATACTATACTTGTTTTAAGGTGAGCTTAAGAGGGTGTAAAATTACACAAAAAAACGCTTTCCGGCGGCCCTCGGCGGACAAAACTTATCAACAGCCTGTCTAAAGGCTATGGATACAACAAGTTAGACCCCAAATTTGCTTGCCCACTGCTTTCGCTCTGTCGCTTGCTTGCTTTCCTGAAATTTGGCCTGGCGGCAAACGCCTGTAAATCAGCACCTGCTCTGCCCGTTGTACGGTATATGTACGCTATATGTACAGTATTTGTACGCTTCCGAAGCGTACAAATACTGTACATATACTGTACAAATACTGTACAACGAGCAGAGCAGGTGCGGTAAAGAATTGGTGCTGAGTGGGTTCAAAAAAACGCAAGCTGGCGGTTTTCCGGGCTTGCGTTTTTTTGTTGGCTGGGGCTTGTTTGCGGCTGTGGGTGGCGAGGGTCAGGGCTGGCCGTAGTATTCGATGGTGCGCTCGATGGTGTACATCGGCTGGCCGTTGAGCGCGTAGCGGCAGCGGGTCCAGTTGCCGCGGCGGTCGTAGGTGTAGGTGCGCGTTTCGGTGGTTACGGTCACCTCGTCGTCGTTGTAGAAGGTCTGCGTGCGCTTTTTCAGGTTGCCTTTTTTGTCGTATTTGCGCCGCTCGGTCCAGAGCAGCAGCTCGTCGGCGGTGTATTGCTCGATTGAGGCCAAGCGTTCCTTTTTGTCGTAGGTGCTGACGGTGCGCTTCGTGACGACGGTGCTGTCGGGATGGTAGGTGTACTCGATGCTCATCGCCAGATTGCCGCCTTCGGCATAGATGCAGTGCGTCGACGAAATCAGGCGCTTGCGGAGGTCGTACTGGCGCAGCTCGACGAGGTCGCCGTCGTAGTCGAAGGTGTATTGTTTGTTCTGGCTTATGTCGCTCATCGTCAGCGGATAATGCGTCGTGCGCTCTCCGCCGAAGCCGCGCTTGCGGTACTCGGTCAGCTTTCCGACGGAATCGAACAAATATGTCTCCTGAAAGTTGTTGTCGTTCCCGCCCTCATATTTCTGTACGACAGTGATTTGCCGTGGCCACGCCCGCAGGTTGTAGGTGTCGTAGTCGGGCTGCGTGAGTCCCTGCCGCGAGTGCTGCGCCGACAGCGGCACAGCGACAGACAAACAGGCCAAAAGCAGGCAAGCTTTTTTTGCAAGTCGTTCTATTGTAGGTGTATGCGCTTTTCTTTTAATCATTGGGCATTGCTTTTTTCAAATGCAAAATTACAACTTTTCCCGTTTTTTGAGGTAATTTTTTGCGTTTTGTGTTCTTGTGGCAGCCTGTAAAAATTCGTTTAGTGACGATAAAATAATAAGGTATAAGTAATTGGCCAAAAATAACTTTCATTCTTTTTTAACAGGAATTACCAGAAATTGGCCAGGAATTATTCAGGTTTTTTTTTGAACGTGAATGACCGTAAATGTCCGTGAATGACCATAAATGAATTTTTCTTTACAAAGAAAGATTTTCGTGTATTTCTTTTTTTGCAAAGAAAAATATGTGTGTGTTGTACTATTTGTGCAGGTTGCCTTCCTTAAGATGAGGAAAATAGTATTTAACGCAAAAAAAAGACGGCATATTAAGCCATCTTTTTATCGTGACATTTCATAGCCAAAATTTGCGAGCCATGCTGAATCCGCGTAACTAGCAAAGCTTGCTTTAAATGGTCCTTTGCCGTGAGTTTTAGGATTCATATTTTGGCAGTTTTCAAGGTGAACTCTAACATTGTGTATATTGTTTTCGCCGGCTGTTGCGAACAGATTGTATGTTTTTGGAATAACGTAAAATGTATCAACATCAGTGTGAGCCAAAACGGTATCTTGTGGAATTCCATAATTATCATAAATATATGTATATGTTTTTGATTGAGTTGGTTGGTCTGGTTTCACCGGGTCTTTTTCACAGCCGCCAAATGCAAATGGTAATGCAACCAACATTGTGCCAGCCAAAACTTTTTTAATATTATAAGAAACTGTTGTTTTCATCAGATTACTCCTTTGGGCGTTTTTCATAATCGTTGTGTTTTATTTGTATTACATTTAGTTGATTCTCAAAATGCAAAAGTACGGAGATTATTCCAGTCGGGATGTAGCGGATGCTGCTACGTGGCAACATCTGCTACATCAAAAAAGGCTTGGGAATAGTAGGCAAAGAGGTCTTTGTTGAGTATTTTGCTTATGCGCAGCAGGAGGAGTGTGTCGATGGACGGCTTGTTGAAGAGGCGTTGCACGGTGCTGCGCTCTACGCTCAGTTGGTCGGCGAGCCACTGGTTGGTGCGGCCAGAGCGGCGCAATTCGTCGCGGATGAGGTTGCCTATGTGTATCTGCATAGTGGTTGCTGTTTGTGCGCTTGGCTACCGATTCCCTTGTTGGCTTTCCGACGACCACAGACAAAAAAGAAGGCGAGCAATCTCGTCTCCAATGTGCGGTCGTAGGAAAAACCTCTTCAAGGAAAGACAAAATACTCGCCTGTCAGCGTACACTTGCTTTTGCAGTCCTTGAAGCCTTGATGAAATTTCCTACGTTTCACATTGGTCGGAACAAATAGCAAACGCTATGTTAAAAATATGTATCTTATAATATATAAATGTTTTACATCATAATACCTGATTGAATTTGAATTGCAAAGTTACTAATTTTTTCTTGTTTTAATTGTAATTACCATATAATTGACCATTAATTAAGGGATGATTTAACATTAAGAACGTGAATGAACGCGAATGTCCGTGAATATCCGTGAATATCCGTGAATAAACGTGAATGTCCGTGAATGACCGTGAATGACCGTGAATATCCGTAAATGTCTGCTTTATAATGGATCCAAATGCTTGTCCAATAAATGACACTCGTTGGTTATTCTGTCATAATAATAGCGTTCGCCGGATAGGTTGTTCAAGCCGAAATTTAAGAGTAAACCTATTGGTTTTTTCGTGATTCTTAGGTAGTTGAAAAGTTGAAGCCTGTGCTCGGGAATAATTTCTGATGCTGCTTTTAGTTCGATAACGATATCGTCAACGACAATATCCATACGGTATGTCTTTTCTAATTTGTGCGTCTTGTAATAACAATTCAACTGTTTTTCGGGTTCATTCTCAATGCCTATTTCGAGCAATTCTATATGAAGAGCTTCGTTGTATATTGGTTCCAGCAGTCCTCCGCCCAACTCGTTGTGCACCCTCATTGCTGCACCAATAATCTGATAGACTGTATCGGCATATTTGTTTAGATTCTCCATAAATATTCACGGCTATTCGCGGTTGTTTTTTTCTTATAAATATTCACGGTCATTCACGGTCATTCGCGGTCATTTTTGTTCAAATAAAAATTCACGGACATTCACGGCTATTCGCGGTCATTCACGTTCTAAAAAAAAATATTCACGTTTATTTTTGTTCTTCAAAAACACTATTGCAGTTTCTTGTAGTGGAAGCGGTGGGGTGTGTCGTCGCCTAGGCGTTTGCGGCGGTTTTCCTCGTATTCGGAGTAGCTGCCTTCGAAGAAGTAGACCTGCGAGTCGCCCTCGAAGGCGAGGATGTGGGTGCAGATGCGGTCGAGGAACCAGCGGTCGTGGCTGATGACGACGGCACAGCCGGCAAAAGCCTCAAGACCCTCCTCCAAGGCACGGAGCGTGTTCACATCGATGTCGTTGGTCGGCTCGTCGAGCAGCAGTACGTTGGCTTCGCTCTTCAGGGTCAGCGCCAGGTGCAGGCGGTTGCGTTCGCCGCCGCTGAGCACGCCGGCCTTCTTGCTCTGGTCGTTGCCGCTGAAGTTGAAGCGGCTGATGTAGGCGCGGCTGTTGACCAGACGGCCGCCCATCTGTATCTGCTCATTGCCCTCGCTGACCACCTCCCAGACCGACTTCTCGGGGTCGATCTGCACGTGCTGCTGGTCGACATAGCCGATTTTGACCGTCTCACCGACGGTGAAGGTGCCGGTGTCGGGCTTTTCGAGGCCCATAATGAGGCGGAACAGGGTCGTCTTGCCGCATCCGTTGGGACCGATGACGCCGACGATGCCGGCGGGGGGCAGCGAGAAGGTGAGGTTCTCGTAGAGCAGCTTGTCGCCGTAGGCTTTGCTTACACCCTCTACTTCAAGCACTTTGTTGCCCAGGCGCGGTCCGTTGGGGATGAAGATTTCGAGGTTCTGCTCCTTCTCCTTGACGTCCTCGTTCATCATACGGTCGTAGGCTGCCAGACGGGCTTTGCCCTTGGCGTGGCGCGCCTTGGGGGCCATACGCACCCATTCCAGCTCGCGCTGCAGGGTCTTGCGGCGCTTGCTTTCCTGCTTTTCTTCCATCGCCAGGCGTTGGGTTTTCTGGTCGAGCCAGCTGCTGTAGTTGCCCTGCCAGGGGATGCCCTCGCCGCGGTCCAGCTCGAGGATCCATCCAGCCACGTTGTCGAGGAAGTAGCGGTCGTGCGTGACGGCGATGACGGTGCCTTTGTACTGCTGCAGGTGGTGCTCGAGCCACTCGATCGACTCGGCGTCGAGGTGGTTGGTGGGCTCGTCGAGCAGCAGGATGTCAGGCTCTTGCAGCAGCAGACGGCACAGTGCCACGCGGCGGCGTTCGCCACCGCTGAGGTTCTTCACCAGCTGGTCCTCGTCGGGGCAGCGCAGGGCGTCCATAGCGCGCTCTAGGCGGCTGTCGAGGTTCCAGGCGTCGTGCTGCTCAAGCAGTTCGGTCAGCTCGCCCTGCCGTTCGCACAGCTTGTCGAAGTCGGCGTCGGGTTCGGCGAAGGCGTTGTTGACCTCTTCGTATTCCTTCAGCCAGTCGACCACGTCCTGCACGGCTTCCTGCACCACTTCCTTGACGGTCTTTGTGTCGTCCAGCTTGGGCTCCTGCTCGAGGTAGCCGACGCTGTAGCCGGGCGAGAAGACCACCTCGCCCTGATAGTCCTTGTCAACGCCGGCGATGATTTTCAGCAGGCTTGACTTGCCGCTGCCGTTGAGGCCGATGATGCCGATTTTGGCTCCGTAGAAGAAGCTCAAATAAATGTCTTTCAATATCTGGCGGCTTGGCGGAATCAGCTTGCCCACGCCAACCATCGAGAAGATAATCTTTTTGTCGTCTGCCATAATTTATATTTATATTATTGTTTTATTCAGAATAGGTAATTGGTCAAATATTTGACATTTATGGTAAATTCCTGATTATTTATGGTAATTCCTGTTCAATGAATCAGATAGCGATAAGTTCTTCGCCAAGGGTCTTTAATGCCTGTTTTATTTCAAGTTTGCGGTGCTCGCTGGGTGTTTTTATTCCATATATATATTTCGACAATAGGCTTTTGTTTATGCCCATCTGACGTGCCACTTCTGATACGTTTAGCTGTGGGAAGCGTTTGAAAATCTGTGCTATTTCGTTGTTGCTGTCGGGCTCTTTTTCTTCGAGAAAACTGGATATGTGTATGTCTTCGTCGATTTCGGGCCACCGCACTGCATCGCCCTGCGGGTCGATTATGTATTCTTGTCGCTGTTTGCTGCTTGCATCCATCAGCAACGGGAATGCTTCCAGCGGACGGCTGTGGGTTTGCCCTGCGCTATCGCGCATATAGATGCGCCCTTCGTCAAACCATATTGTTTTGATTGATATGTTATTCATCGTGATACTCCTTCCAGGCTTTTATGAATTCTTCTTGATACATTTTTGTTATTTCCAGCGCTCTTTTTAAGTCTCGCGGTTTTATTCCAGTATTTTCAATTAGTATTACTTCAGGATCTATTGCGATTTTTGCTTTCCCATCAGCATTCTGTATGTGTACGTGCATTGGTAAATGCTCCTCTGAATAGAAGAAGAAGCGTAATCCAAACAAGTTTAGTAATGTTGGCATATCATTAATTATTTTTTGCAAAGATAGGAATAAATTTTTATCCCCACAAATTTTTTTTGCCAGTATCAGGAAAAGTCGTATTTTTGCATTCGCAAACCGAAAGGAAGGTTTGCCGAAAGAAAGCGCATTTTCGCCTTATTCCGATCGTGTAAATCTCGACAATTTACTCATCTGAAAGACTAGGAATAAAGGAGTTCCGAGATGCTCCATTGGATTATATTGTACCCAATATACGTCCATTTGTGGAGCAATTCACTAACCTTTATATTCGTTTTTCAGGGAAGTCGAGACCCTTACACGAGAAGATAGAGACATAATGGATGGCTCCACTTTCTTCGTTGTACTTATTCCCCATCGAGCCGTGGAAACAATTTGAAGTTGCGCCCGACACGGAATTAGGGAATGTTTATGAAAAAAATAATCGTTATTATGTTGATGTTGTCGGCGGTTTCATATGGCTGGAGTCAGACTTGTGTGTCAATGGTTAATAATGGAAATACTGATTACGATTCAATCTTAAAAAGTATTCAAATAGAAGACGATATTACACAAGACTCGGTTTTAATGGAACAATTGGCACTTATCCTAGAAGAAAACTCTAATAACACTGATTTGTCATCGAAAAATCCAAATAAGATTGCAGCAGGAGTTCTTAATATATTATTGGGAGATATTGGAGTTGGACATTTCTATACAGGGCAAACGTTAAGAGGAATTCTGGATATAGTTTTTTGTTGGACAGGTGTTCCAGCTGTAATTGGATTGATAGAAGGTATTATATGGTTGTGCGAAGACGATGATGCTTGGGCAGAACGAGTGGCAAAATGGAATGAATAGTTTGAGATTTATTTTGTAGAGTGACATTGCCAACATAACTTAATAAAATATGGTCGGCGGAGCGCAGCTCCGCCGACCATTGTTATGATAACACGCGTTTTTTTACAAACGGTTTCAGTTGCCAAACTTTATATCCTTCACGTTGAGTTGTATCTCGGTCTTTCCGCGCCAGTAGTTTTCTTCGAGCTGGTAGCAGACGTCGAACATCTCCTGGCGGCTGACGCGACTGTAGTACTCGCCCAGCTGGAAGCCGATGGCAGGGTAGGAGTTGGGGCTGTCGGACGAGAGCACCGAAAACTTCAGGTGGTTGCTGCCGACGATACGCGGAGGTTGCAGGGGGTTGCTTTCCAGGTGGTTGGTGCGGAATACCGGCACGTTGTTGTCGGGCCCGAAAGGCGAGAACTGCTTGAGGATGCGCAGGAATTTGGGCGTGATGTCCGAGAACTTCACCTCTGCGTCGATTTCGATTTCGGGCACGGTGGCTTCGGGCGGTATGGTGTTGCTTACGACCTCTTCGAAACGTTTCACGAAACGCTCGAAGTTTTCGGGGCGTAGCGACACGCCGGCGGCGCTTTTGTGGCCTCCGAAATGCTCCAGCAGGTCGCTACACTCTTCGAGGGCGGCGTGGACGTCGAACTCCTTGATGCTGCGTGCCGAGCCGACATAGAGGTCGTCGGTCGAACGGGTCAGCACGATGGTGGGCCGGTAGTAGGCTTCGACTAGGCGCGAAGCGACGATGCCGACCACGCCGCGGTGCCATTCTTCGCCGAAGAGCACGATGGTGTGGCGGCTGGCAAGCGTCGAGTCGGAGTCGAGACGCCGTTTGGCTTCTTCGGTGGCCAGGGTGTCGAGGTCTTTGCGCTCGGTGTTGTAGTTGTTGATTTCCTCGGCCAGTCGCGACGCCACCTCGCGGTTTTCGGCCAGCAGCAGGCGCACCGAGTCGAAGGCGCTGTGGATGCGTCCGGCGGCGTTGATGCGCGGTCCGACGAGGAAGACGAGGTCGCTGATGTTCAGGTCCTTGACGAAGTAGGACTCCTTTTCGGGATGTCCGGCGCGGTCCTCTTTCGAGCGCGGCTCGATGTGGCCGTAGGTCAGGATGGCCTCGAGACCCGGACGCGGGCAGGTGTTGATGACTTTCAGGCCGTAAGATGCCAGAACGCGGTTTTCGCCGGTCATCGGGACGATGTCCGACGCGATGCTGACGGCCACCAGGTCGAGGTAGCGCAACAGCTTCAGTTTCAGCATCTCCATATTCTTTTTCTGCGCGTCGTTCAGCTCCGAGGCCGAATCGCACAGGCGCACGCCGATTTTCTGTTCCATATAGGCCTCGACGATTTTGAAGCCTATGCCGCAGCCCGACAGCTCCTTGTAGGGGTAGGGGCAGTCCTCGCGCTTGGGGTCGAGAACGGCGCAGCAGGCAGGCAGCACCTCGCCGGGCAGGTGGTGGTCGCCGACGATGATGTCGATGCCGAACTGGTTTGCGTATTCAGCCTGCTCGACGGCCTTGATGCCGCAGTCGAGGGCTATAATCAGTTTGACGCCAGTGTTTTTGGCGTAGTCGATACCTTGGAAGGATATGCCATATCCTTCGGTATCGCGATCAGGAATATAGAAGTCGATGTTGTAGTGGAGCGTGTGGAAATACGAGTAGACCAGCGCCACAGCCGAGGTGCCGTCGACGTCGTAGTCGCCGTAGATGAGCATACGTTCCTTTTTGCGGATGGCGTCGTTTATGCGCGCAATGGCACGATCCATATCTTTCATCAAGAATGGATCGTGAAGTTGGTCTAAACTCGGACGGAAGAAGTTTTTTGCTTCTTCGAAAGTAGTAACACCACGTTCTACGAGCAGTGTGGCAATAATTTTGTCCACACCCAAAGAATCCGCAAGTTTTTCAACAACCTCTATATCATAATCTTTCCTTATTATCCAACGTTTTTCTTTCATTTTTTACTGGGTGTAAAATTACGAACTTTTTGGATAATGGAAAAATTTATTTTAAAAAAAAATCAAATAAAATATTTTATGCCGCGTAAGATATTGATAATGTGTAGTTTCGTATGGATGGCCGATTGCTGGTCCCTCGGCGTGCCAGCGGCCGACGCATTGCCGACGTGCTATGCCTCTTTGACGAAGGCGATTTTTGTCAGGCCGCCGCGGTTGCCGACGACGAACAGCGCCGAATCGTCGTCGCCGTGTTTGAAGTCGTTTAAATAGAGGGGCTCGTTGAGAATGAACCGCTGACAGGAGAAGGTGTCGCCGATAGAGAGTTTTGAGTTGATGCTTTGCTCCACACGCCAGCGCCCGTCGCCGAGATGGAGCAGCAGGCAGTGCCGGTTGGGGTTCCACTCGATGGCGACGAGGGTGCCTTGGGGTATCTGGTCGGCGCTGTACGACGTCGCCGCGATGCGGTGGCTGCTTTGTGCCGAAGGCACGTTGCAGTAGTCGGCCACAAAGGTCTTCCAGTCAGGGAAACCGGCAAACCGCGCCAGTATGTCGAGGGTGCTTTCGCGGACATTTTGGTAGCTGTCGACATAGCCCCATATCCGTTCGAGGGTGCTGACGCTGACGGTCTGCTTCAGCCGTCCTTGAATGCATCCCGAAAGGAAAGCGAAATCGGAAGAAGTGCTGATCCGATGGTCGGCAGCCTGCTCGACAAGTGAACATAAGATGGTGATATTCTGCTTGTTGGTATTCATTGCGAAAATGTGATTCAGAGTGCAAAGTTACGAGTAAAAATCATTTCTTTTCTGTTTCTTTTATTTTTGTGTTGTATGCTTGCCAAAAATAAAGTATATTTGCACTATGAAAACAGAAGCCGTTAACGATAGTTCGGGCAGGGTAATCGACAACAATTCAGAGCGCTATGCGCTCGAGGATTCGTTCACCAACCGCGAGGAAATCCCGTCGGAGGGCTACAACCGCCTGGTGCACGCAGTCCGCTACGGGAAGCATTTCTTGCTCAAAGGGCTGAAACCTCAGTATGCCGACAACGAATTGTGCCTTTCCCTGCTGCGCAAAGAGTTCGAGATAATGGTCCAGCTGAACCATCCCAATATCGTGCGCGTCTATTCTATTGAGGATGTGCCTGATATCGGGTTGTGCATAGTGATGGAATATGTGGAAGGCTATAGGCTTGACGAATGGCTGGCGCAGCGCAAACCCTCGCTGGCCCTGCGCAAACGGGTGCTGACCCAGCTCCTCGACGCAATGGGGCATTGGCATTCGCTGCAGGTAGTGCATCGCGACCTGAAACCCAGCAACATCCTTGTCACCCGCAATGGCGACAACGTCCGCGTTATCGATTTCGGCCTGTCGGACACCGACCATTATGCCGTCTTCAAAGAGCCAGCCTACACCTTGAGCTATGCGTCGCCCGAGCAGTTGCAGGGCGGTCCGCTCGATTGCCGTTCGGACATATACAGTTTTGGCCGCATCCTGCAACAGCTTGTGCCACACCGCTATGGCAAAATCGCCAAGCGCTGCTGCCGTCACGACCGCGACAACCGTTACCATTCGGCTGAGGCCGTCGCGAAGGCCTTGAAACGTCGCAATTGGGCCGGCGTGCCAATCGCCTTGGCCGTTGCCGTTGTGCTATACCTTATTTATATGATGGCATTCGATTTCACCAGCAAGCCCTTCAGCTATGCGCTTGGCGACGGACAGGAACTGAGGGTGCAGATAGTGGATTCGGAAGCGCACGTGGTGGGCTACGACACCATCGCCGGCGACCTTGTCCTGCCCGAAAAAATAAAGCACGGACTGTTCCGCTATCCGCTCAGGGAGATTGCTGACCGCGCCTTCTTCCAATGCCAGGCGATGACCCGGGTTCGCTTCCCGTCCACGTTGCGCCGCATCGGCGACGAGGCCTTTTCGGGCTGCACCAACCTGGGCGACACCCTGCTGCTCACCGAGGGCCTTGAATACCTTGGCGACCACGTCTTCGACAACTGCGAGCACATCAGCGCCTGCCGTGTCGAAAGCCGCCGGCTGCACGTCAAGAAGGAGCCCGACAAGTACGGCCGCTTCGGCAACACGGTGTCGATGAAGGACATAATCATCGCCAACACCGTCGACACCCTTTGCGAGTACCTCTTCCAGTGGGCCTATTGGGGCGTGAAGGACATCTGGATAGAGGAGGGGCTGACGCATCTGGGCGAGTGCTCCCTTTCGGAGCTGTACAACCTGGAGCGCATACACTTCCCCTCAACGCTGCGCAAGATAGACCACAGCTGCTTCTACGGCTGCGGCATCCATCGCCTGGTCATCCCCGACCAGATAGAGGAAATCGACAACTTCGGCATCGGCGTGCTCTTCAACTGCCGCTATGTGGAGTTCGGGCTGGGACTGAAGTATTTGGGTTCGGGCAACCTCTACGGCTACGGCAAACTCGACACCATCCGCTTCCGCTCGCCGCAACCGCCCAAGGTGACCGCCACCACCTTCAACTTCGTCCAGGAACGCCCCAACCCCTTGGTGCTCGTCCCCGCCGAAGCCCTGGAACGCTACAAGGCCGACACCAATTTCGCCAAACTGAACATCAAAGGCTACTGACGACGACCGTCTGCACAGTTGCGAAGATGTCCCGATGCGAAACACCCCGCATCGCAGGACACAACTCGCTGTTTCTCAGCACCAGCACTGCCCGTTGTACTGTATATGTACAGTATATGTACAGTATTTGTACGCTTCCGAAGCGTACAAATACTGTACATATACTGTACATATACTGTACAACGGGCGGAGAAAAACCTGTTTTTCACATTGGTAAGTGGAGGCGACACATCGGCGCGAGAGCCTCGCTGCACGTGGTAGGCAAGACCGCATAGACCCGCGCTCTTTTTTTTGTATGTCCTGTGGTTGCAATCCGGTGCTGTGCGCACTGGAACGAGATTGATATGTAGGTGTTTATAAAAAGAAATAAATTAGAAACAAGCAGTCAAAGTGAATAATTTGTAATTTTGCACACAGAAAACAAAACAATTTAACAACAATATCGTCGTCGGGCAGGCAGCCCGCGGCAGATGATTTGCGATTTAGAAGGTTTAGAGTAATGTCAAAATAAAGGAGGAAGCCGAAAATCCTGAAACAGAGTAGGCGTAATTTAAAATATTTATAATTATGGCAAACAAGAAAATGTTATGTACAGTAATGAAAGACAATCAGTTCTATGTTCAAGGCGAAATACGCGCACTTCCCAAAGGAACATCTTATTTAATTACTCCAAGGAATGATATCGGTCAAGTTTACAGAGATGATATTGAGAGGTTCATCGGGAAACGTTTTGGTAGTTGGATGGGAGCTCCCTGCTTGCAAAGCAATAGTTCCTGGAGAGTTGAAGAGATTAAATAAAAAAAATGAACCTCTCCAAATCTCGGTACACGGCCTACTGCCAGTGCCCGAAGAACCTGTGGTTTGGGGTCTACCGTCCGGAGCTTGCTGCGGAGGTAGACCCTGCCGCACAGGCGCGCTTTGAGACGGGTTCGGCTGTGGGCGAGATGGACACGTGGGCGATGGTAAAGGTGTGGGAGAAGTTGAGAGAAAAAATAGAATAATAGAATCAACTATGGAAAACCTGTTTCGACTTTATATCCAGAATAAAGAGAGTGACTTTTTTGCCGATTCAAGCGACAGTATATTTGATTTGGTAGGGCACAAAGAACCGGATCAGACCAAATCGTTAGGCTACGTGCTTTCGAAATCCGATGCTGCAATGAAATCCTTCTTGAAATTGCTGGGCATAAACAAGAAAGGGGCTGGAGAGCGAATAGTGGATTGCGAGTTGACCCAACAGAAAGAAGACAGAAAGAGTGACCGTGCGGATATAGTAATCCGATTCCCCAAAGACAAACTGGCTGTTTTTGTTGAGGCCAAGAGCGCCTCGTCATCAATAGGGTCGGGAGGAGCAAGTTTTCAAGTGGAAAACTACAAAAAATCATTTGTAAAATTTGATGGTTATAAAATTTTTTTGGCCACATTGACAAGTTATTCCACATACACAAATAATTGCGATGTTAAAAACATCACTTGGAGCGAAATCATAGATGCCTTCCGCAATCTTGACGCGAATGACAAAAGCGACAAATATGCCTGGTTGGCAAAAGAATATGTTAATTATTTGCTGAAAATCAATAGAATTATGTTTTATGACATTGAAGTCCTATCTATCCCCGCAGGCGGAACCATCGAAGGGGTTACAAAAGCAGGTGTTTATGAATGCCCGTCAGACAGAGCGCCTTACAAGAGCCGAGGAGAGCACAAACCATTGTTTATCGCATTCCGTGAGAGTGGAGGTGGAATGGTGAAAAAACTGTACAAGGTGGCGGATCTTATTTCTACCCCAATAAGCGGATCAGACTACGAAATTGCCAAAGAAGGCATTAGAAAGGAACTGGTTGAAAAAATTGAAAAATACAAAGAGGTTGTCCGCTATGATGATGAGAATGACGACAAATATTCGCCTAAATGGGTGTTTTTCCTTGACGAAGCAAATAGCATCGACTTGCCATATCCGGTAATCTACAAACGGAACAACTCTTTTGTGGAAACCCAAAGGCCGCTAAAGGAATATTTTGGTACGCCGAACAAAGATGGATTTGTAGTTTTTTCGTGAAAATTAACGCCCCATTAACATTTATGTCAAAAATAATGCCTATATTTGCTCCTGTAACAAATTAAAGCATCAGGATTATGACAATACATCAGTTTGGGCTTTCGTTCGGCGTTGTGAACGAATACGATGTGAAAGTTATCGGGTTTTACCCGCGCAGCGAAGAGAAGACGCGCCTCGTCATACCGCCACACGTCGATGGTTATCGCGTGGCCGAAGTGGGAAAGAAAGCCTTCTACGAGTGCAGCCGCCTGCGCCACGTCGTCCTGCCGCCGTCGGTGCACAGCATTGGCGACGAAGCCTTTGGCCTCTGCAGCAACCTCGAAGACATCGTGCTTCCCGAAAGCATCAAACATATCGGCAAAGGTGCCCTCGAAGGTAGCCTGAAGCTGAAGAAGGTAGCGCTGCCACGATGGCTTGATGTATTGCCCGAGGGCCTGCTGTACGACAGCGGTGTGGCCGAAGTGTCGCTGCCCGACAATATCACCGAGGTGCCGTCTGGCTGTTTCTACGACTGCCGCAACCTGCGCAGCATCATTCTGCCAGCGTCCGTTGCCAAGGTGGCAACCGACGCTTTCCACTATTGCACAGCCCTCAGTGAGGTTGTCGCTGCCGAGACGATAGAGAGTATCGAGATGTTCGACGGCGAGCGGAAGTGGCAGCTGAAGACAACGCAGCGCGCGCCGAAATACAAGGTGATAGAGGACGGGCGGGTGTCGTATACCGACGACTACGAGGATGCCGTGCGCGGCATCGGCTGGACGATAGCTATGGCCCGCGAAGGCCTCAACACCCGCAGCTTCACCTGCGAGATATTCGACAACGCCACTGGCGAACTGATGCACAGGGAGGAATACCGGTGTTGATTCTACGAATGCGCGATTGTAATTTGGAAGAAAATAAAACTAATAAAATATGATATCAAGCATTATCGACGTACCGCGTCAGCACGACCAGAGCGACCTGTTTGGCATCAAGGTGTATCAGGATGCACTGATTGACTTTGTTAGAAATACCGACACACCCATCACCATTGCCCTGCAGGGCGAGTGGGGCAGCGGCAAGACATCGCTGATGAACCTGCTGCGGTGGAATCTATGTGATGAAGATGGCGCACCGTTCTACCCGATATGGATCAACACCTGGCAGTACTCGCTGATGAAGACCCCAGGACAGGCTATCATAAGCATTCTGGACGGCATCATCAACCAGATTGGCACCCTCAACCCCAGCACCCAGAAATGGAACGACAGCAAGAAGAAGATTGGCAAGTTGTTCAAGAAGATGGCCAAGGTGGGAACACAGATAGCCGCGGGTACCGTGGGGCTGGACGGCGGACTGGTGGGCGATCTGTTCAACGGCGAGGATTCGACCCCGCAGAGCGACATCAGCCAGCTGAAGGACGAGATAGAGACACTCATTGCCGACGCACTCCAGCACAACCCAGCCAAGAAAGGATTTACTTTCTACATCGACGACCTCGACCGCATCGACCCGCCGGTGGCTGTCGAAATACTGGAACTGCTGAAGAACATCTTCGACCTGAAGCACTGCGTCTTTATCCTGGCCATCGACTACGATGTGGTCATCAAGGGCCTGAAACCCAAGTTCGGCGAGCTGACGGACAAGAACGAGCGCGAATTCCGCTCCTTCTTCGACAAAATCATCCAGCTGCCCTTCTCGATGCCCGTGGCCTCGTACAATATCGACACCTTCCTTATCGACGCACTGAAGCAGATCGAGTTCTTCTCCGACAAGGAGCTGCAGGACCCCGACGTGGCCACCAACCTCTCGGATATTGCGCGCCTCTCGGTGGGCTGCAATCCGCGCTCGCTGAAGCGACTGACAAACACGCTGTCGCTCATCTCCATCATCAACCGCCGTCTGTCGGAGGGCGAAAGCGTGGACGAGGGCCACAAGGTATTGAACTTCGCACTGGTCTGTATGCAGATTGCCTATCCCTACATCTACAACCAACTGGCGGAGGAGCCCGACTTCAAAGGGTGGAACGACAAGATTGCCTCGCGCCTGAAGCTGCGCCCGCTGAGCGACGAAGAAAGCAAGACCCTGAACTCGTCCGAGGAATTCGACGAGGAGTGGGAAAAGGTAGTCTTCCGTATGTGTCAGAAAGAGACCTATCTCAGTATGAGGGCATTCCAAGTGTCGGGACTGCTGAACAAGATCGCCACTTTGGTTGGCACCAAGGCTGACCTGGGCGAAGTGGTGGCCGCCACACTCGAGATGTCCGCCGTGACCAACCTCAAGGCCTTCGACACGCCTGTCCAGAAACAGGTCTATAGCCGGCAGTACTTCCTGGAGCGCTCCACCGAGAACAATATGGCTTTCGCCGACAAGATGCTGGTTGCTGTCAATGATGCAACTGGACGGTCCTATCAATTCAAGTTCAACAAAAATTACCTTGGTTTTATTGAGGATGGAAAAGTCACTAACTTTATGTCCGTCGTCCCAAGACGTAGGGATGTGAACCTGGGTTTCAAGGTGACACGCTCCGACGAGTACGACCAAAACGTTATTGCAAGGTTGGGCGGACGCTATATGGAGAATAGCGGCTGGTATGTGGTGAGCATCAAAACAAATACCCCCAACATCGACGAAATCATCGAATCGTTCAAGCCAATGATCGCACAGGCACGGAACGAGTACTTCGAGTGATGAATGTGAGTGACCTGTGATAAGTGGCAAGTGACACGAACGCGCTCGTTTCACAGGTCACTTTTCCCCTAACTTCCCTTAACTCCCTTTTTCTTCCGCCAGTTGGCCAGCAGGCCGTAGCGCAGGATGGAGCCACGGTAGATGCGGGCCGACAGCCACGTGCACAGCGGAATGGACACGAGCAGCAGCAGCATTGAGACCACCACCTCGACCGTGGGCACGCCGAAGGGGATGCGCAGCATCATCGCCACGGGCGACGTGAAGGGCACGATGGACAGCACCTGGCTCAGCACGCCCGACGGGGCGTCCATCATTGCCGGCATACAGAGCAGGGTGCCCAGCAGCGGTATGGTCAGTGGCAGCGACACAATTTGCGTGTCGGTGTCGTTGTCGCTCATCGCGCCGGCGGCGGCAAACAACGTGGCGTAGAGCAGATAGCCGAAGATGAAGAAGAAGAGGAACAGCGGCACGATGAGGCCGAAGTCGATCGACGCGATGCCCTCGACGATGCTCGGCAGGGCGGCCATCTGGTCGGCTTGTTGCATCTGCAGGGTGGCGTCGGTGCCCTTGGTGGCCAGCTCGGTCAGGTCGTGCTTCTGCGCGGCGGCGCTGAACAGGTCGCCGTTGGCGGCCTGGATGCCCACCAGGGCCACGCCCGTCAGCGCCACCCATAGCAGGAACTGCGTCAGACCCACCAGGGCGATGCCAACCACTTTGCCCATCATCAGCTGGAACGGGCGCACCGAGCAGACGATGACCTCGACGACGCGGTTCGATTTTTCCTCGACCACGCCGCGCATCACCTGGGCGCCGAACATAAAGATTACGAAATAGATTAGTATCGACAGCACCAGGCCTAGGCCGCTCTTGACCTCGAGGAATGCCTCGCGGCCCGTCGTCAGGTCCTCGGTGCGCAGGTTGACGCGCGTGTTGGTAATCAGCGCATATTCGTCGTCGCTGATGCCGTGGGCCTGCAGCAGCCGGTTGCGCAGTATGCGCTGCAGCTGGCGGTCCACATCGTAGCGCACCTGCTGGGGCGGCAGGTCGCTTTTGTAGTACAGGCAGGCGTCGGTGGGGATGGCCTCGCTGGCGCGGCGGCGCACATAGACTATGGCCGTGGCGTCGGCGTCGCTGTCCAGCTGGCGGCGTGCATATTCCATCGTCGCCGCATAGCGGTATTCGATGTTGTCGGTCGAAACAAAGCGGCTGTCAGCACGCAGCGTGTCGTTGCGGTCCAGTCCGCCGAAGAGGCCCGACTCGTCGACAACGAGCACCGCCGACCGCTCGGCGGGCTTCAGGGCCAGGTAGATAGGTATGGCATAGAGCGCGGCGAAGAGTATGGGCACCAGCAGCGTCAGCAGCCAGAACGAAGGCTTGCGCACGCGCGTCAGGTATTCGCGTCCGATGACGAGGAGGGTCTTGTTCATCGCTGGCCTCCTTTCTCGACGGCCTCGACGAAGATGTCGTTCATCGACGGTAGCAGCTCGCGGAACGAGCAGATGGTATGGCTCATCATCAGTTGTCGCAGCAACTCGTTGGCGTTCTGGCCCTCCTGCAGCGCGAGGCGCAGCGTCTGCCCGTCGTCGACCACGGCTTCGAACTCGCCTTTGCCGAACGAGCGGCGAATTTCGCCCACGCCGCCGCTCAGCACCACGTGCGACTTGTCAATCAGCGCTATGTCGTCGCACAGCTCCTCGACCGAGGCCATATTGTGCGTCGACAGTATCACCGTGGCGCCGCCGGCCTTCAGCCGCAGTATCTCGTCGCGAAGCAGGGTAGCGTTGACCGGGTCGAAGCCGCTGAAGGGCTCGTCGAAAATCAGCAGGCGCGGCTCGTGCACCACGGTGACGATGAACTGCACCTTCTGCTGCATACCCTTCGACAGCTCCTCGACGGGACGCTTCCACCAGCTTTCGATGCCGAAGCGCTCGAACCAGCCTATCAGCCTGCGCTCGGCCTCGGCGCGCGAAAGTCCCTTCAGGCGAGCCAGATAGACCGCCTGCTCGCCCACGCGCATCTTCTTGTACAGGCCGCGTTCCTCGGGCAGGTAGCCGATTTGGCGCACGTCGTCGTCCGTCATCTCGTGCCCGCCGAGCAGAATGCGCCCGCCGTCGGGACGCGCGATGCGGTTGATGAGGCGAATCAGCGTCGTTTTGCCCGCCCCGTTGGGCCCCAACAGGCCGAAAACCGTCCCCTCGCGCACCCCGATGCAGATATCGTCGAGGGCGCGGTAGGAGCCGAAAGATTTCTCTATATGTTGCGTTTCCAGAAACATAAATGCTTGGTTTGTCTTTTTCTTCGTTTTGCCGACCACCGGTGTCGGAATGCTTTAAAAACGCATTTGTCGTCTTTTTATTATAGGCAACCTCTATAATTCGTCAAATTCGTGTTCCGCATACAAAGCGAACTCGTTAGGTGGCAGCAACAATTTCGTGTCATTTGCTAAATTCGTGTTCAAAATAGCAGATTTACGAGGCTCCTGTGACGATTTTTTCAAGGTTCCCAATGGTTATGTGCTGGAAATGTTAAAATTTTTGCATTGCATTTTAATTCCATATCACCTAATTTTAACATTTTGATGGATGCTTTTAACTTAAAATGTGTTAAAAACAGTCAATTTTTGCGATTTTTCAACTCATTGATTTCGAGGTACCAAATACCTACCAAAGTTCACTCAAATTCCTACCAAACTTTTACCAAATTTCACTCTAGTGAACTTTGATAGAATTAAGTTAAAATTTAACATAATTTTTCGCCCAGCGAAGAGCGATGCGCCACCCCGCTCCCGATAGCAGGGCAGAATAGTGGTATGCACCGTGCGCAAATCCAGTACGCAGGCGCCCCGCCTGCGAAAAGTGCGCGTGTGTGAAATAAGCTATATGGATGATTAATCGGAAAGCAGAGATGTGTAGTTCAATACCTCGATGTGCGCTTCGTGGCGTTCCTGTGTCCCATTGTAGATTACGGCGCGGCGCGAAAGCCTGGCGTCCAGCTGGTCGGTAAGACTGTGGAAGCCTTTTTCGAACGAGCTGTTGTAAGTGGAAGATGACTTAATCTCATAGCCCTCAAACGATTGCCCGGAAGGGATCAGCAGGTCGATCTCGTTGCCATTGCTGTCGCGGAAGAACATTAAGTCGGTACTTTTGCCCTCGTGGGCACGGCGTTTCGCGATGTCGGCTATGACCATATTTTCAAATAGATGTCCTCGCATACGGTCGGAACGCAACCCAGTCTCGTTGCTAATGCCGAGCAGATGACAGGCCAGACCTGTATCGTAGAAGAAGAGTTTCGGAGTCTTGGTGAGGCGTTTGCGCGAATTCTCGAAATAGGGGTGTACCATAAAAACAATGTAAGACGCCTGCAGGATGGACAGCCACGAGCGGATGGTGTTGACGCTGACGCCCACCTCGTTTGATAGTTCGCTGGCGTTGAAGAGGCTGCCAATGCGTCCGGCGCAAAGACGCAGGAATGTTTGGAACTGGTAAAGATCCTTCACCTGCAGCAGCTGACGCACGTCGCGCTCGAGGTAGGTGTGCAGATAGGCCGGGTAAAAAAGATGTGCGACATTGTCTCCTGAATGTATGGCGGGGTAGAACCCCTGAAATATCATCCGGTCAGCATCTGAGATATCCTCGATGCCACAGATTTCGTTCATTGTAAGTGGAAAGAGTTCCAAAACGGCAGTGCGTCCGGCAAGTGATTGGGTAATGCTGTTCTGCAGTTTGAACTGAGAACTGCCCGAGAGGATATATCTGCGTTCGCGGTGTTCGTCGACAATGCCCTGCAGAAACGATAGCAACTCTGGTACATTCTGCACCTCGTCGAGAATCATTCCCTCTGCGTGCTGCGAAAGGAAAGCCATAGGGTCGCCAATGGCCAGTGCCCGCGTGTCGGGATTTTCCAGCGTGTAGTATGGCATCTGTGGAAACATATTGCGGATTAGCGTAGTCTTTCCCGACTGGCGCGGTCCAGTTATGGTTACCACTGGAAAATAGCGCAGATTTTCGCTTATAAATCTCTCTAACTTTCTGTATATCATAGTTGAATTTATGTTTTATGCAATATTGCAATTCAACTGCAAAATTACATAACTTTTTTCATATAAACAAATAAATCATAGAATTAACAAAATAATCATATCAGGTATGCTGGCGCCCCGCCTGCGAAAACAACGCGTAGGTGGAGTAGATTTTTGGCTGGATTAACAATAAACACGTTCGAATATGATTGTGCATCTTTTATGGCTGTTGAGTAATTTTACTCATTCCATTGAGTAAATTTCCGGAATGGCGCTGCAAAGATACATAAAATTTTCGATTTCAACGTGAAATGATGAAAAATTTTTGCACGCGAATGATTTTCGACGCGTGTTTCATCTTTGTGGGTTGCCCTGCTTATTTATTTCGCAGGCGGGGCGCCTGTGTACCAATATTTAATACAAATCATCGTGGGCGGAAGTCGATGATACGATTATTTTGTGTAATTTTGCAGGGCTGAACGGCGGGTGCGGATGTTGTGAGTTTGGCTTGAAAAGAGTTGTTGCACAGGTGCTTGCCGCAGATGGAAATGGAACACGAAAAGATGGAAAACAGGACAAGCATAGCACGGTTGGCGGCGCTGGACGAGTTGCTGCAGATGGAGCAGGACTACGAGACTGCTGCCTACGCCCGTTCGTTGGGCGAGGGCTGCATCACGGGCCGTGCCAATGAGGCCGACTGCAAGTATCCCATTGCCCTGAACGGCTGGGGCTACAATGCTCTGAACCATCTGATTGTGACTGTGTCGTACGACACTGACGGCGACGAGCCTGAGAACGATTTCGAGCCCGGCAGCCCTGTGGCGTTTTTCACCCTTGTCGGTGGTGGAAGCGGAACGCCGGACGGTGGCTTTGTCGCGAGCGGTGGTGTCAGGGAATTGAAATACAGTTGTTTTGTCGACAGTTTTAAAGAGGGCGTGATTCAAATACAGCTGCCGAACCGCGATGTGCTGAAGGCCCTGCAGGAGGCTGCAGAACGCTCGCTGCTGGGCGTGCGCGTGTCGATCGACAGTACGTCGTACCGCGTGATGCACGAGTCGCTGCGGTCGGCTATGCGCTCTGAGAATGAGAAGTTTGTGCGCCTACGCGAAACCTTGGCGGGCAATCTGCGGCCCCGGTTCCGCCAGCTGCCGCCGGTGGTGTTTCCGTGGCTTAACGATACACAAAACCGTGCTGTGCGGCAGGTGGTTGCGGCGATGGATGTGGCCATAGTGCACGGTCCTCCGGGGACCGGCAAGACGACCACGCTGGTTGAGGCCATCATCGAGACCCTACAGCGCGAGGAGCAGGTGCTGGTCTGCGCGCCGTCGAACGCTGCTGTCGACTGGATCAGCGAGCAGCTGTCGAAGCGTAGCGTCAATGTGCTGCGCATCGGCAATCCGCTGAAGATGAGCGATGAAATGCTCGAATGCAGCTACGAGCGGCGCTATGGCGACCATCCCGACTATCCCGAGCTGTGGCAGATACGCCAGCTGCTGCGCAACGCCGACCGGCCGCCGTCGAAGGAGAAGGCGCGCCAGATGCGCAAACGTGCCGACGAGCTGGAAATCAGGATTAACGAAGACCTGTTCCGTCAGGCGCGCGTGGTCAGTTGTACGCTGATAGGCAGTGCCTACCACATACTGGAACGCCGCCGTTTCAGCACCCTTTTTATCGACGAGGCGGCGCAGGCATTGGAGCCGGCCTGCTGGACGGCCATACTGAAGGCCGACCGCGTGGTGCTGAGTGGCGACCATCAGCAGCTGCCGCCGACGGTTAAATGCATCGAGGCGGCGCGCAAAGGCTTGTCAGACACGCTGATGCAATATGTAGTCAGGACCAAGCCGGAATGCGTCACCCTGCTGACAACGCAGTACCGAATGAACCGCGACATAATGGATTTCCCTTCGCGCTGGTTCTACCACGGTGCGCTGAAGGCTGCGCCCGAAGTGGCCGACCGTCAGGTGCACCTGATGGACACGCCGCTGACTTTCATCGACACATCAAACGGAGAACGGAAAACGGAGAACGGAGAACGGGGAGCGGAGAACGGCGAGCGGCGTTCGCGGAGCGGCAGCCTGACCAATGCCGACGAGGCACGGCTGGTGGTGCACACGCTGCGCGACTATGTCGATATGCTTGGTTTGGAGCGCGTTGTGGCCGACGGGGTCGACTTTGGCATCATCTCGCCCTATCGTGCCCAGGTTCGGATGATAAGGCGCCTGCTGAAGATGCAGCGCTTCTATCGTCGTCTGCGCGGCCAGGTGACGGTGCGCACGGTCGACGGCTTTCAGGGGCAGGAACGCGACGTGATACTGATAAGTTTGGTGCGCGACAACGAGGAGGGGCAAATCGGCTTCCTCGGCGACCTGCGCCGAATGAATGTGGCTATCACACGCGCCCGTATGAAACTTATAATTATAGGCAATAGCGAGACTCTGTCGCGCCACCGCTTCTTCTGCGCAATGCTTGAACACTTTAGGGATAGAGGCCAATTAGTCGAAGCTTGGCCGCAGGAGCAGACGGCTGTGGACGAACCGTCGGGAACAGGACAGGAAGGCTACTAATCGGCATCGCCGTCGACCACTACCTTGGTATCGCCGCCAATGGTACCCATATTGCCGTCACCATAGACGTTGCCTAGCACCTGTGTGCGGCCAGCAATAAGCACGAATGTGTTAAGGCTGACTGCTGCCTGGTTGCCTCCGCCGAAGATGTTGCCGTTGACAGTCGTGAGGTTGAGGGTCCGGTTTCATAGATCAGCGTTGATTCGGGATGACAGGGATAGCCTACAAATATATCCGAAGCATTGTGAGTCCGGCAACGACGGCCGCCACATCTATGCTTAGTCCCATAGTGACGAACGGCTTGTCCCAAAAGTTTGTCAGTCCAAGCGTCGCGCTCATCCAAGAGAACTTGCTTCGGTCGGCCTTAGCGCCATCTGCAATACGTATGCCGGCATCGAGTCCCAATTTCGTGTTGAATCCGCTATGCAGCGGCACTGCCAAGGCCAGTCCGTAATAGAATTGGAAATCGATTTTTGAGTCCTTGCCGTAAAGCCTGTAAACCGCGCCTCCTGTGGCTCCGATAAAGTCGCTTTTCTGGAAGTTGGCATAAGACAGTGAACTATACCATCCCCAACGCTCGGGCACGTATGCGTACTGCAGACCAAAGGCAGCGGTTATGTTAAACTGAACTTCGCCTGATTCGTACTCGCCAGGCCCCAACTGCATCCTTGCCTCAAGGAAATGTTTTGAGAAGCGGGAACTGTCGGACGGTGTTTGTGCCGATGCGCAAAGGGCTGCAAACATAAAAAGAATTACAATCCGTTTCATATTATTGAGGTATTAGTTAATAATTAGTGTCTTTAGGAAAGCGGTTCTGGCCTGTAGGGATGTTCTTTATTCCTTCATCCGGTCGCTGCCCCAAACGGCGTTCATTGCGGCGATGCACTCTTGGCGTGTGATGTCGTTGTTGCGCTCCAGGTGGCGCTGGTAGAAGATGCAGCGCGACAGGCCGATGCGGTTGATGACCACGTCGCCGGCAAAGCTTTCGCACGTCGGTGCGCCACACAGTCCGCAGTCGATCTGCGGCAGGCGGGCTTTGAGCCGGTTGATGCGTTCCATTTTTTCGAAAGCCTTGGCGCGGTCCTTGTCGAGGACGAACATCGAGCGCGGCTGCGGTGCCTCGACGCGGCAGTTTTCGAGCAGGTAGTCCTTCATCTGGTCCATTGCGCGTTCGCGCGGCACCTCACCGTTGCGCTCGCGTTCGGCGGCTTTGCGGGCGCGGGCGTACATTCGTGCGCCGCACAGGAAGCGGTTTTCGTAGCTCAGCAGGGCACCAGCGCAGCTCTGGTCGCAAGCGCGCAGCTCGAGAAATTCGACATCCTCGACCTCGTCGTTCTCCAGCTTGTCGAGGAAGTCCATCACGTTCTGTATGCCGTCGATGGAATAGCTCTTCTTGGCCAGGCAGATACGCCGCTCGCCATTGGTGAGTGTGCTGAGGATGGCGTCGCTCGAAAGGTTGATGGTGCGGCTCTGCTTGGGGATGTAGTTCTTGCCCTGCTCCTTGATTTTGCGGTAGGTGCGGTTGAAGAGCGAGTCCATATTGATTACGCCGTCGATGATGGAGCGTTTCTCGCCCACGGGGGCCTTGACGGCCGAAATCTTGGCGGCGCAGGGGGTGACGTAGAAGAGGCCTATCTCTTCGCGCGGGATGCCGCGGTTCTGCAGCTCTTGCAGGCAGTAGATGGCCGACAGGTCGAGGGGTGCCTTGATGGGCATAATGTTCTCGACCAGAGAGGGATACTTGATTTGAATCAGCCTGACGATGGCGGGGCAGAAACTGGAAATCAGCGGCCGGATGTCGGGGTTCTCGCGAGCGTAGCGTTCCTTGGCTTCGGCAAAGATGAGTGCCGCCGACTCGACCTCGAAGACGTGGCGGAACCCCAAGTCCTCGAGGGCGTTATAGATTCGCGACACGCGTATGTCTTCGGGAAACTGGCCGAGGAAGACCGACGGGATGAGGGCCACCGAGTGAGGAAACTCGTGGACCATCTGGAAGTCGTCCTCGTTGATGTAGATGGCGTTGACGGGGCAGGTTTCGTGGCACTTGCCGCAGTCGATGCAGCGGTGCTCCTGGATATAGGCAGTGCCTTCGCTGATGCGGATGGCTTCGGTGGGGCAGGCCTTTAGGCAACGCATACACCCGATGCATTTCTTGTCGTCAATTTTAAGCGCGTGTACGAACATAGTTATTGTGAATTGTGGTTGGTGAATCGTGAATAGAGAGAGATGAATGGTGAATTGCTTTTCTAGAAGTTCACTTCCATCTCGACGGTTGTGCCGACGCCCACTTCGCTGGTTACGTTGAGTTTGTCGACATTCTTCTGCATATTGGGCAGGCCCATACCGGCTCCGAAACCCATATTGCGCACTTCGGGGCGAGCGGTAGAGTAGCCTTCCTGCATAGCCAGGGCGATGTCGGGGATGCCGGGGCCTTTGTCGGCCACGACCATACGTATCTTGTCGCTGTCGATGTCCACCAGCACCTTGCCGCCGTAGGCGTGAGCAATGGCGTTGACTTCGGCCTCGTAGAGCGCCACGACGACGCGCTTGACGATGCCGGGTTCGACATTGAGTTGCTTGAGGGTCTTTTTGACCGAGCTCGACGCTTTGCCGGCGTTGACAAAGTCGCCTTCGATTACAGTATATTCTTGATGCATAATGTTGAGTGAATGGCGGTTAGTGATTGGTGATTAATACAGTGGCTGGATGCCGGCGTCGTAGAGCAGGCCGCAGGCCTTGAACATCGAATAGGGGCAGCTGAGGATGACCATATCGTTGTCCTCGGCCTCTTCGATCATATCTTCCGTCACTTTCTTGTTGCGCACCACGACGATGATGTCGAGCGAGGCCATATCGCACGTGCGGATTGTCTGCACGTTGCAGAGGCCTGTGATGAGCATCGGGGTGTCTTTGAGCGTCAGAACGTCGCTCATCAGGTCGGAAGCAAAGGCGTGCTCCACCTCTTCGTCCAGTCGGTTTTCGCCGATGCATACTTTTGCATCTAATAGCTTAACTATTTCTCGTAGAGTCATTTTGCTAATGGATTATAAATGGAATGAGGTTGTTTTTATTGTTTTAGTTTTTAGAGGAATCAAAATGCAAATTTACGAATTTTTTTGAAAACAAAGCACCAAAAACGAAATGTTTTTTTGATATTTAACTTTTTTGGCGTGCGTTTCGGCTGATAGTCAGCGTGATATATTTTGCACAGTAAATTTTGCAAAATGCCGTTTACGAAAAAAAAGAATGACGATGACAAAACTCAGATGCGGCGACAAGGTCGCCATTGTGGCTCCGGCGCGCAAAGTGACGCCCGACGAGGTCGCGCCCGCCGTACAGATGCTTGAGTCGTGGGGACTTCGGGTGGTGCTGCCCGACGGGCTTTACGACGCCGAAAACCAGATGGCCGGCAGCGACAGCCACCGTGCCGCCCTGCTGCAGCGGCAGCTGGATGACCCAGATTTCAAGGCAATCTTCTGTGCCCGTGGCGGTTACGGCACTGTCCGCATCGTCGACCGGCTGGATTTCGGCCGTTTCTGCCAAAGTCCCAAATGGATTGTCGGATACAGCGATATCACGGTGTTGCACAGCCATATAGCGCGCCATTGCGGCATAGCGACGCTGCACGCCACGATGCCTATCAATGTCCCTGCCGACGCTTGCCGCACGGCTTATCCCGCCACCGAAAGCCTGAGGCAGGTGCTGTTCGAGGGCAAGGTGCACTATGAGTTTGTCAATGAGGGGGTTGTTGCCAACCGTCAGGGGTGCTGCACAGCTCCGGTTGTGGGTGGCAATCTG
>R22__coassemble_316_pt1 | contig 34767 bp, 29 predicted proteins | sample R22__metabat2_high_PE_041 | metagenome-assembled genome bin R22 | reverse complement strand
AATATAAGAACGATATAAGATCGATATAGGAACGATATAGGAACGGGCGGAGCAGACCCTGGTCGGATGTATGCCAGTCCCGGTTGCGGGCAACCGCAATTGCCACGAACATTTTGCGGCAAACAATAAAACAAATTTTTTTCCGTTATAAGAAAAATTATCAAAAAAACACTTAACAGGAACATCAGTTTTCGAATATTAAAGATTTATATATGAATATTTTACTCCTTGGATCGGGCGGACGCGAGCACGCGATAGCCGCCAGCATAGCGAAAAGCGCAAAGTGCAGCAAACTTTTTATCGCTCCCGGCAACGCCGGAACATCGGCCTGCGGAACCAACGTGGACCTGAAAGTCGATGATTTTGAAGGCATAGGCAAATTTGTCCTGGAACACGACGTCAAGATGGTGGTTGTAGGCCCCGAGGCCCCGCTGGTGGCCGGTATTGCCGACTATTTTGCAAACGACGACCGTCTTCAGAACATAGCAATGATCGGCCCTTCGGCGCAGGGAGCGCAACTGGAGGGCAGCAAAGACTTTGCCAAGATGTTTATGCAGCGTATGGGCATCCCAACGGCTGAATACAAGACGTTTACGAAAGAGACTTTGAAAGACGGATTGAAATTCCTCTCGACGCTGCAGCCGCCCTACGTGCTGAAAGCCGACGGCCTGGCAGCAGGCAAGGGGGTGCTGATTCTGGACAAGCTGAAGGATGCCAAGGATTCGCTGAAAGAGATGCTGGAAGGCGCTAAATTTGGCGACGCCAGCAGCCGCGTGGTCATCGAACAGTACCTCAGCGGCGTGGAGCTTTCGGTCTTTGTGCTCACCGACGGCAAGCATTACAAGATTCTGCCTTCGGCCAAGGACTACAAGCGCATCGGCGAGGGCGACACCGGGTTGAACACCGGCGGAATGGGGTCGGTCAGTCCTGTGGTGTTTGCCGACAAGGCATTTATGCATAAAGTGGAGCACCGCATTGTGCAACCCACCGTCAGAGGGCTTCACAAAGAGGGCATTGACTATAAGGGCTTTATCTTCCTTGGCCTGATGGCCGTGCGTGGCGAAGACGGGACGCTGGACCCGTACGTGATTGAATACAACGTGCGAATGGGCGACCCCGAGACCGAATCGGTATTTCCGCGCATCAAGAGCGACGTTGTGGACCTGTTTGTCAGCACCTGGAACGGGACCCTGAACAACGTGCAGCTGGACATCGACGAGCGTTCGGCAGCCTGCGTGATGCTTACCGCCGAGGGTTATCCCGAAAGCTACCGCAAGGGCGATACCATCAGCGGCCTGGACGACATCAGCAAATCGCTTGTTTTTCACGCCGGTACCAAGCTTTCGCCGTCTGGCAATATTGTCACCAATGGCGGCCGTGTGCTGTGTGTGACGACACTGTCCGACAATTTGCCGTCGGCTTTGCTACACAGCCTGCAGGCAGCGGAATCCATCAAATGGAAAGGCCGCTACTATCGCCACGATATTGGCCAGGACCTTCTGAAGATGTCGATAGAGCGCTGAAAAGCTGCTATTTGGCAACGAACGTCTGGTAGACCAGCAACGTTCCCTTACCTACGAGGCTCACGGTGAATGTTTCGCCAAGAGCCTCGTTTAGTGTTCCTTCCCACCAATAGTGCAGCTGGCGGTTCACGATCGGGTATTTAAGGCCTTCGACGCTGACGGTCAGCCCTTCGTCGAGCGAGAAGAGCGACACCTGCTGGCGGGCGAAGCTGGGCAACGTTGCCGTCGAGGTCAGGGGCGTAAAGAAGCCATAGTCGGTGTAGAGCCTCACGACAAGAGGCGCTCCCGACAAGGAGGTCATCGCGCAGTACTGCGCCAGAAGGCTTATATTGCCCAGTGTGTGGTCTTCGCGCAGGCCCGAAGCCCCAAGTATCACGAGGCGCTCCACGCCCTGCGACACGGCGTATTTGACGGCCTTGGTGAGGTCGTTGGTCTCCTGGTCGGTATATCCGGGCACGAAAGTTGCCGGAAACGAGGCCTCGACGCGCGAAAACGAGTCGCCGTCGCCAATGACAAACACCTGCGGCAGCTGGGCAGCACGCGTGAAAAGGCCACTGTCAACAAGTTTGTTGTAAGCGCCATCGCAGCATATCAGCGTTTCGGCTTCGAGCATAGCTTGCAGAGCCTCTTCGCGGCGCGGGAACTGGCCGTTAGCCAAAATAATAGTGCGTTTCATTGTTTCTCATTCAAATATTTGCGGCGCCACGAAACGAGGCCCATTACACAGAAGATTTCGTATACGACATAAAGTACCGCAGAAGCATAGTTGCCGCTGACCCAGAAAAGCACGACCATTACCGGTTCGACTATAAGCCAGCAGAACCACTGCTGCCACCATTTCTGTGCCAACATCCACATAGCAACGATGGACAAGGCTGAGGAGAAGCCGTCTAGCAAAGGATATTGGCTCTCGCCAAGCATTCCCAACAGCCACCACAGGAAGAGCGTCAGCAAGACTATGGCTGCAATTATCCACCACACGAAGCGCGAAGGACAAGAACCGAAGGGTTTCTCCTTTTTGTCCTTGCTTTGCAACACTCCACGCCATACGAGAAGGCCATAAAACGACATCAGGAAATTGTAGACACAGATGGTGCCGTTGGCAAAATAGCCCGAGGTGTAGTCGATGACGATATAGAATGCCGACATCAGCAGGCAGAGGTGCCAGAACCACCGGCCTGCCCTATATTCGCTGACGATATAGAACAGGCCGATGACGGCACCGACAAGGTCGATGATTGATATTTGAAAACCTAGAAGGGAAATCATCAGAAGCGGTAAATGACACGGGCCATAAAGTTGATGCCGGGCTGCTGCAGATAGCCTACGCTGTGGTAGTAGGTAACGGCCGTCGAGCTGCTCCAGTCGTCATACCAGTCGCCCACCCAAGCGCCAAGACGGTAGTTGTGGTTCAGGATGTTGTTGACCAGCAGCTGGCCTTCCAGCTCGTTGCTGCCTTTCAGATGCCAAGTGTAGGAAGCACGGAGATTGAGGAGGAAATAGGGGTCGATGGCATAGACATCGCGGCCCGTATTGTCGATGTACTGTTTGCCAACATACTTGCCGATAAGCTGTATCTTGGCATCCTTGCAGGGGGTAAAGGTGGCAATAGCCGAACCGATCACAGAGGGCGAGAACGAGAGCGGCGTGTTTCGGGTAACGTTCAGGCTGGTCCACGAGGTGTCCGTTCCGGAAACGACCATCGTGATGCTGTCGCCATCGTTGAAGTCGGCAAAGGTGAAGTCGATGGCACGGTTGAGGCTGAGAGTGACATTGGCATCGAAGCGGAACCAATCGGTAGCCTTCACTCCGCCTGCCAGTTCCACGCCAAGACGATAGCTCTTGTCGATGTTTTCCATCAGGGCATATCCGCTGCTGCTGATATCGCCACTCGGCGTCATCTGGTTTTTGTACAGCATAGCGTAGCCGTTGATACTGAAGTTCCAGCGCGGTTTCTGGATCTGGTAGCCCAGTTCGATGTCGAGCATATGCTCGGCCTTGATGGTGTCGCCATTGCCGATGGCATCCTTGATGTCCGAACGACGGGGCTCACGTCCCATCAGGCCGGCCACGAAATAGGTGCGCTGGTTGTCGTTGATGCGGTAGTTCAAGCCCAACTTGGGGTTGAAGAAGAGATAATTCTCCTCGAAGTCCATATCGAAAAGGTCATCGGCAAAGCCATACACCTTGTAATTGATGTAGCGCAGCTGCAGGTCGGCATAGCCATTCAGCTGGCTGTTGAAGTCGTAAGTTCCTTTGGCATAGACGGTGTTGTCGATCTTGTCGCCATAGTTGCGATACCATTCGGCAGGAGCGAAAGCCGAATCGCGGCACCAGATGACCGAGCCGAAATGCTCGCCGTCGTAATAGAGGAAATTGTCGCCAAACGAGAGCGTTGAGCGTTCGTCCGAGCGGCGCAGGTTAAGGTTGGCCATATAGGCATTGTTGTCAAGGTTCTTGCGGGTGATGAAGTCGCTTTTGCCAGCCCACGAGAAGCCGTATTTCGAGTACTTCTTGTCCTCTTTGTACTGTTCATAATAGCCGTCGCCGTGCGTGAAGTCGAGGGCTCCGTTGATGCTCCACTTGTCGCTAAAGAGATGCGACACATACAGCTGGTAGTGCTGCTGGAAATAGTTGTCGGTCTCGTTGTCGTAATATAAGGTCTTTCCGTCGAGGTGGAACATACCGGCATCGTTGTAGGTGGGATCGGCATCGAGGTCTTCGGCCGATGCGCCGTTCCAGGTGATGCCCGTGTGCTGTTCGCCGATTATGGCAAGCAGTTTGACGATGGTGTTGTCGCCATACCACGAGAGGTTGCCAAAGAGGGAGCGCTGCTCGGTCTGACCGCCACGCAGATATCCGTTGCTGTTCAGCCCGCTGGCAGCCACATCGAACGACAGGCCGTGCTTGTTTATACCCGAACCTGCCGTGATGCTGTACTGGCGTGTGGCCCAGCTGCCAAGTCCGAAGTCGACCTCGCCATAGGGCTTGCTGCTGGCATTGAGCGTCTGCATATTGATGGCCGCTCCGAAAGCGGGACTACCGCCTGTAGAGGCTCCCACACCACGCTGAATCTGAAGATTTTGGGCCATACCTCCAAGATTGGGGATATTGTACCAGAACACTTCCTGGCTTTCGGCGTCGTTGAGCGTGATGCCGTTGATGTTGACATTGATGCGGCTAGCATCCACGCCACGGATGCGGATTGATGTGGCACCCACGCTGCCGTTCTCGCCGCTGGCGACGACCGAAGGCTGCGTTTCGAGCATAAAGGGCAGCGCCACGCTGCCGCGGGCGTCGCCCAATTCCGCACGATTAACAGTACTGGTTGTCAGCGGCGCCTTGTTGCTGACGCGCGAATCGCTGATAATGACCTTCTGCAGGCGCTGCACCTTCACGCTGTCGCGTTCAGGTCTGTTTTGCGCCGAAATGCTGTTGATTGTTGCTCCAAAGAGCACTGTTGCGCAGAGCACCTTGCTCCACACTGTCGCGCATCGCATCCCGCGACGGGCGACCGTCGATTTGTTGGTTTTTTCCATAATTTTTCCTCCGCCGGTATTATCCGGATCAGGTTCTAGGGGTATGATCTCAGCCATTGGCCTCACGGCCTAGTTGGGCACCCCCGAGTGTTAAACAATTATTTTATTTTAAGGGTTTTATCTTTTTATTTTAAAGGTTTTATCTTTTATAAGTAACATAGAAGCGGTCGGGTGTCGAATAGCGTATACGCTCCACCTTTTCGCCACTTTCCTTGCCGCACGCGTCGATGGCACGTACCGACTCGAACATAGCAGCACCATTGACATTAATGATCTCGCTCACGAAGAAGTTGTCGGAGATATGGTTTTTCTTGCCTTTGGCACCAATGGTATAGGTGACATAGTTGCCGAAAGTCAGCGGAGTGTTGTCCTCGGTGAACGAAAGGCCAAGGGGTTTGCTCCTTTTGGGCGTGTCCTTAATGCCGCACAGTTCCATTTCGCGCGTGGCAATGCGGAATTCCGAGAAGTACTTGGTGCTGTGGGGCGGAATCATCACGACGGCACGTTCCGTCACCTGGCTGGCTTTCATCTCGCTGGTGCTGGTGCCTTCGGTGTTTTCGGTTTTTGATTTTTTCTTGCCTTTTTCTTTCTTGGAGATTGTGATGGTCGAGGACTTTGTGGTGGTCCAACCACGAGCCTGGTAATAGTCGTTGGCGTTGCCATTCAAAATGAAGAACGTTTCGGCCAGATTGACGTAAACCACCGAATCGGTGTTGTTGGTGAACCAGAAACCGGCATCGCCATTTTCGTCGAAGAAGTTGTAGCGAACCATACAATTGCCTGCATCGTGGCACAACTTGCCATCCTTGAGTTCGCACTGTGATGTTTTATCGGGATTGGTCTGGTAGACCTGGTAGTAGGTTGTTTTGGAGCAACCAACTGCGAGGCAGCCAATGGCGGCCATCATCAGAATAATACGTATGTGTTTCATTGTGTTAAGGGTTTATTGGGTTAATAATGATTTCTAAAGGTCGGACTAGATTAGTTGAGGCGTTGGTAGTATTTTGTCCAGAGTTCGGGCACTTCGTTTTGCTGCGCCTGCTGATAGTCGGCATAGGTGCAGGGCACCAGCAGGTGGCGCTGGTACTGTTCGCGTTTTTCACCATTGTAGGGTACCTCCATCCACCAACGGTCGCTTTTTTTGCTTTTGTAGAATGATATCTCGAAATCGCCGTCGTTGAGACCCACCATAAAGTGCTTGTAGTTGTGTTTGTCACGATGCGGGAAATCGGAAGCCCGGTTGCAGAAGCCGTCGATAAAGTACCAGATGGCGTGAGCGAGAAGATGGGCCGTTTGTCCCCGGCGGTCGAATAGAGGGTTGTACTCGTAAAAACCAATGGAGGAGAGCTTGTCGCTCATACCTGCAAACCGGGCAAGCCTGCAGAGCTCTTCACCATAGAATCCGTGGGGAGAGCCTTCTGCCTGTCCCGGAGCATCGCTGAGACGAACCGAGTTGATGTCGACAGAGACCATATCGGCAGACCTGACAAGTGTTTCGGCACGGACCATATCGGCCTGGATGACACCAAGCCGGTAGGCATCAAATCCTAGTTCGTCCATCAGCTTGACAAGGCTGTTGCCGTTGAAATAGGTTTGATATCCGATATTGGCAAAGTTGAAAAGGAAATTCGGCTGCTGGGCTACTATATGACTGATCCAGTTGCGGTTGGACAATGGAGCCCTGTCATTGCCAAGGTCGAGCATTGCGTCGATGCTGGCGATATTGACGACGCGTCCAAGGACTTCGTACGCCTTATAATTGGCCAAGGAAAGGTCTTGGCTACCGCCAAGGATGATGACGGTGATGTTTTTCTCAATAAGCTTATAGAGGACCTCCGTCACGGCAAAGCGTGTATCTTCAGGAGTGTTGCCAGCAATGATGTTGCCCAGGTCGACCATCTTCATATTGTCGACAGGCAAGGCCAAGGGATAGAGGAATCGTCTGATTTCGTCCGGGGCGTCTTTGCAGCCTTGATTTTGTGGGGATCCGTTCTCGTCGCATATGCCGATAAGTGCCAACGATACACCTTCCAGGTCTGGAAAGAGGTTTTCGTTAGTGTAAATTTGCGTGGCCGAGGCGATATTTGTATAAAAATCACCCTCACCAAGGTATTTACCTTCGACATTAACAGGCTGAAAATAAGCACTTAAATCCATTCAGATACAAACTTTTGATTTTGTAAAGATAGTAAAAAAATCCTTTCGAGAACACTTTTTCGGTTTTTTATACAAAACTTTTATCTCTTGGCTATCGCCCCCACATCAGTTTGTTTCGTATTGCCGTGTAGAAATTCTGGTTGGCCAGACGTATGATGCTGACGTCGTAGTCGGCTTTGGAAACAAGTACCGTTTGGGGGCCGCTGATAGTGGTAACAAAGGAGTCGGCACCAAGGGTGCAGAGTGCGTCGGGTTCATAGTTGCGGAGGCGGATGTGCGAGTTGTCGGAAACGACAAGGGGGCGAAGAGTGAGAGTATGTGCGGCGATGGGTGTTATGACCAGGCTGCCAGAGCCTGGAGCCAGAATCGGTCCTCCGCAGGAGAGGGAATAAGCCGTTGACCCTGTTGGGGTTGCGACGATGAGCCCGTCGGCTGAATAGGTGGCGACCTGGAAGTTGTCGACCTCGACCTGTGTGTGCAGGAGCGGGCTATGCTCGACGCGATGAAGATACACTTCGTTTAGGGCATAAAGTGTCTGATTGTCTGTATTAACTTGCAGAATGGAACGTTTCTCGACCGAGTAGTGCTTGTTGATAAGGCAATCGACAAGCAGCTGAATGTCGTCGCGACCAGCGGTAGTAAGAAATCCGAGATGCCCGAAATTGATGCCTAAGACGGGTGTGCCGCACTTGCCGATTTTGTGTACGGCACTCAGCAATGTGCCGTCGCCACCCACAGAGATGACTATATCAACAGGCTGGGGCGGATTCCAGTTGTCAACGATTGTGATACCGCTGTCTTGCAGCGCATTACGCAGGACTTGAAGTCCTTCGTTGTATTCAGGTGTGTTGTTTCTGGTATATAGCGTGACTTTCATTGGGCATTTGTTTTAAAGGATAAGCAGGAACGACCCTGTCCGTTGGCAGTCAGCCCCGTTGGACTGGCGATAGGAAAGAGTATATACGTATGAGCCGGCAGGCTGGATTTGACCCTTGTAGCGCCCGTCCCAGTGGAGAGAAGGATCGGTTGTCGAGAACAACAGGATGCCGTGTCGGTTGAATATGGCGAACGAGTAGCCTTCGGGATTAATGAAGACCGACTTTGGGCCATAGGTGTTGTTGGAATTCTCTAACGGAGTGAAGGCGTTAGGCATCCATATGTCGGCAGGTGGGGTGTAGCTGACAATGGCGCTTTGGACGGTGTCGCCGTGCTGGTAGCGAGAGTCTGGACCTTCGCAAGCAACCACTTTGTAGCTGCGCAGCCCTACCGGCTGGTTGTCGGCTAGCGTGACGGAATTGTCGGAAGTAGAGGCTGTGAGCTGCCATTGCGGTTGGTCTGGGCTGGAGACATAGACTCTATATGTGGTATTGCCAGTCCATCCGAGGTAGTGGTTCCAGGAGAGCACAAGAGGGCCTCCGTCGCTGCTAACGGTGGGCAGAATGGTTTGAGCCTCGTCCGAGTGCATTTCGTTTCGGCCACAGGCATCGGTGACGGCAAGGAGGTAGCTGTATGCCGTTTCGTCGTAGTGGGCCTGGCAATCCTGCCACCGCAGCTCGCCCTGTGGCGAAGGCTGGCATACGCCGACAATAGATGGGGTGGCGTTAGCGGTACGTCGGTAAACCTTGAATTCTGAGTTGTCCCATCCTGGTTGTGTAGCTCCGAGAATTTGGACACAAGGGCTGTCGTCATCAATGGAAACGCGCCGAAGGTATATATATTGTGGTCGTTCGGCAGCCTCAAAATCTATGGTGACAAGATTGGAAAGGGCTGTCTGTGAGCCATCGGTCGAAACGGCTCTTATATAAGCACGCAGGACGGTACACCCTACGGCAACATTAAAGGACAATGTTGTAGAACCTTCTGCCGGCAGTACATTGCGACGTTGGTATGGCTCATTGTTTTCGCTTGTCCATATTTCATAGCTGCCAACGCCAGAAGGCATATTGAAATATCTATTCCAGGTGGCAGTTATTGTTTGGCTGCAGAGCTCGTTTTCAAGAAGTAGAACAATATTGTTGCATTGTTCCGTAAGTGCCGATGCCTGGCGACAGGAATCGAAGGCACAGATACGGAACTGGTGGACACGGGTACTGTCTTCGGTAGGATAGGCGTAAAGCGTGTTGAAACGTCCAAACACGGTGTCAATGGCCATACTTGGTATCCCTTCGCAGACAAGGTAGCCCATAATGTCAGTATCATTGCTAGGCTGCCATTGTAGCACGATCTGTTGCGTGGTGTGATCCATTGTGACTACGCCCCATTGAGCCGGTGATGTGGGCTCGTTGTCAGATACGTAAACGGCAGCAAAACCAGTATCAGTGTTGCCACACACGGTATAGCGGACAGTGTCGCCGCAGAGGGTGCGACCTTGTACATCGGTCCAGCTGTTGAGAGTTGTTGTGGCGAGCATAATTGGCTGCAGGTCATCAGGATATTGTCGGAGGATAGACACTGTTCCTGAGGTTCCCGACCAAGAAAGATTGACGGTTCGCAGGGCTGTCTGTTGAGCGAGCAAAGGAATTGTGTCGGCACCGGCTCTTGGAAGGGCCAAAACCAAAAAGAGAAGGAGCAGAGTTCTACTGCAGACCATTTGGATGTGTATGAACGAAGAACGATTCATAGGTCAACAATATTTTTCCAGATTGATAACTTTATCGCAGGCCGCGATCGTCGATGCGCGGTGGGCAATGACATACAGAGTGCGGCCATTCATCGAACTGCGCAGCGACTCCGTAAGATGCTGTTCGGTTTCAGCATCCAGAGCCGATGTGGCTTCGTCCATAACGACAACGGAGGGATTGGTTGCAAGAGCGCGTGCGATGTTGACACGTTGCTGCTCGCCGCCGCTCAGCAGGCTGCCGTCGTCGCCAATGCAGGCCTTTAGGCCTCCGCTGTGTGTGGCCAGCACGGGGTCAAGCTGGGCCAGGCTAGCAGCTCTGCGGATGTCGTCGTCGGTTAGCCATTGGCGTCCAAAGCGGATGTTGGCTTCGATAGTGTCGTTGAAAAGCATCGGCTGCTGCGGTATGTATGCTATGCGCCCTGCACGCTGACCGCAGTCGGCCTCGCCATTGATAAGAATATGTCCTTCTGTCGGGTTGAGCAAACCGGCCAAAAGGCGCCCAAGGGTGGTCTTGCCGCTGCCGCTGGCGCCGGTAATGGCTGTATGGCAGCCCGTAGGAAGAGTGAGCGAAAGGTGACTGAAAACACTATTTTCGCCATAGGCGAAAGACACGTCTCTCAGTTCGATAGACTCAATTGGAGTGCTATCGGAAGCAACATCTGTCTGTATGTCAATATTTTTGATGTCGCAGGCATCGGCAATACGTTCCTCGACTCCCCTACCCTTCTTAAGCTGGGCAATAGCGTTGCTAAAGTCTTTTATGGGCGTGAGCAGGAGGACATATATCATTATGTAGGAGACGAACAATGCCGGAGACATTGCGGAAGCCTGGCCACCAATCGTATTGACAGCTCCAATGACGAGAATGACGGCCACTATGACATTGCCTACGAAATCGCTCAGTGGCGATGCAGCATAGATGCGACGATAGATGGCAATGCGGCGCTGCGTGAAGCGTTGGTTTTGTTGCTGTTGCCTTTCGTTGACATACTGTATGGCTGTGGCTGCTTTGATCTCCTTGAGCGAGTCGAGCGTTTCTTGCGTGGTAGTCATCAGCTCTCCGTTGAGAGCTTGGAGTTTACGGCTTTCGCGCTTGAGATGGCGGCTGGCAGAGAGGAGCAACGTTCCCACGCCCATCACTAGAACCACGATGAGCGTGAGGCGCCAATTGAGGTAGACAAGCATCGCGACATAGATGAATATGGTCAGTAGCGATGAAACAAGCATCTGTATGCTGTCGAGCATATTGGTCTCATATTCAGTTATGTCGTTCCCCATTCGCGAAAGCCACTGTCCCTGTGCCTGCGAAGACCATCGGGCAAAGTCCTGATGCAAGACAGCCCGATGAAGATCATTGCGGATATCGCGCAAGACTCCCACTTTGACACGCGCAAAAATAATAGCAGAAAGGTAAGAGAAGACATTCTTGAGCGTGTAGAGCGAAAGCAGTAGCAGGGCGTAGAGAAGAAGAGCCCGCTGGGTTCCTTGTGCAATAAGGTAATCATAAACACGGCCCACAACACGCATCACGGGATTGGCGACAGCAACCGAAGGCGCTGTCGACTGGCTTGGGAAAATGAGCTGCAGGAAATCGGTGACACTAAGAGCTGTGGCCATAGTCATAACTGCGGCCAAAGCACCCGTCAAAACGAAGGCTGCCATTAGTCCCTTCCGGCGACACAATGCTATGGTGGTTATGTTTTTCATTACCATTCTTCAGCGTAGCCGAGGTAATTGTGAGGAGTAATGGCGCGCAGGCGATCCTTCACACTGTTGTCTACATCCAAAGTATCGATAAAGTCGGACATCGTTTGTGCCGTCACTTTTTCATTGGTACGCGTCAACTGCTTGAGGGCTTCGTAGGGATTAGGATAATTGACCGAGCGCAGAATGGTCTGGATGGCTTCGGCCGTTACAGCCCAGTTGTCTTCGAGGTCTGCCCTCAGTTTTTCTTCGTTCAGGAGCAGTTTTCCAAGACCCTTCATCAACGACTGCAGAGCCACCAAAGTGTGAGCCAGCGGGACACCCAGATTGCGGATAACCGTCGAGTCGGTGAGGTCGCGTTGCATACGCGAGATGGGCAGTTTTGCCGCCAGATGAGTCAGTATGGCATCAGCCAGGCCAAGATTACCTTCAGCATTTTCGAAATCGATAGGATTGACCTTGTGCGGCATTGCAGAACTGCCCACTTCACCGGCCTTGATACGCTGACGGAAGTAGTTCATCGAAATATAAGTCCATATATCACGGCTGAAATCGATAAGGATGGTGTTCATACGTCTCAGGCCGTCAAGGTATGCCGCCAGATGGTCATAGTTTTCGATCTGAGTAGTCAATTCCTGACGCTCCAAACCAAGGCTCTCTTTCATAAAACGTTTGGCAAAAGAACGCCAATCGACATCGGGATAAGCCACCCTGTGGGCATTGAGATTGCCTGTAGCTCCTCCGAATTTGCCCGAAAAAGGCACATTGTCGAGCGCCTTAAGCTGCTCTTCAAGACGGTAGACAAAAACCATCAGCTCTTTGCCAAGAGCTGTGGGCGAAGCAGGCTGGCCGTGGGTGTGAGCCAGCATAGGAATGTTGCGCCACTCGTTTGCCAAAGCCTTGATTTTTTCTATAAGTTCGCAATAGGCAGGTCTCACCGTTTCGAGGTGGGCTTCGCGAATCATCATCGGGAACGACGTGTTGTTGATATCCTGCGAAGTAAGTCCGAAATGCACCAGCTCACGAGGCAGCGTCGAGCCAAACTCCAAACCGTCAAATTTCTCTTTGATAAAATATTCCACGGCTTTGACATCGTGGTTGGTTGTTTTTTCGATATCCTTGACCCGTTGTGCCGATTCCGAACTCCAATTGCGATAGATATCCCTGAGTTTTTCTGTCATCTCGGCCGACAGGTTGGCAACGCCTAGTTGGCCTACCAAAGCAATGTAATACTCAATTTCCACACGGACACGATAGCGGATCAGTGCCGACTCCGAAAAATAGGCCGCCAGTGGTTCCGTCTTGCTACGGTAGCGTCCGTCGATTGGTGATATAGCATCTAAATTATTCATATTCTTGTGTTTTTTTAATTTCCAACAGCTAGTTTTTTGTTGAGGAACTCGTGTTTTTCAAGCAATTTGATGATTTTCTTGTTGACGGAGGCGTGACGCAGCGCTTGGGCATACATAACATTATGCATATCCGTCCCAAGGAATTCCACCCAGTCGTTCTCGATGAAGTCGAAAGACTTCTTGAGTGGAGCCTCGCCATAAAAGCCGTCAAGAGAAAGTATGTTGACCTGAAAATAGACCCCCTGTTCTTTGAATCGTTGAAGCATCTCGCTATGCGAATCAAGATAAGGATAGCGCTCGGGATGCGCCAAAATAATATCATATCCCTCCGTCAAAAGCCGATAGACCTTGTCTTCAAGGCCCATCCTTTTCTGATGAAGCGAAAACTCAATCAGTACGATACCCTTTTCGGAACACTCCGTTGCATCGGTGAACCTGTAAGTGAGCAACTGTCCTGTTTCAAGGTATTCGTCAAATCCGTCGCCGACCTGGAATTCGCCTGTGACACTTGTGATGCGCGGAATCTGGCGGTCGCCTTTTTTCTTCTCTATATCGGAGCAGAATTTCTTGTAGCGTTCCTTGATGTCGGCAGCCTTGTTGGGAAAACGCGGATAGTTGAAATGAGGCGTCAGACGGATTTCCTCAAAGCCACATTCCTTCATAATCCCCATCACCTCCAACGATTCCTCTACCGACTTGCTCCCATCGTCGACCATAGGCAGCAGATGGCAGTGCATATCTGTCACCAGCGGAGCAAACGTGGGCAAAACTCTTTTTCTTTTCAGGAAGTCAAACATCTGTCTTAGCTTTAATTGTCCATTCGCTTTATTTTTGCGCCCAAGGCGTTAAGCCGTTCGTCGATATGTTCATATCCACGGTCTATCTGCTCGATGTTGTCGATGACACTGACACCTTGGGCAGCCATAGCAGCAATGAGCAAAGCCACACCAGCCCTGATGTCGGGCGAAGTCATATGCATACCCTTCAGCTGGTGTTCTCTGGCCAGTCCTATAACCGTGGCCCTATGCGGGTCGCACAATATGATTTGCGCACCCATATCAATAAGTTTGTCGACAAAGAAGAGTCGGCTTTCGAACATCTTCTGATGGATAAGCACGCTTCCACGGGCCTGTATTGCCGTCACCAGGGCGATACTTATAAGGTCGGGGGTGAAACCCGGCCAGGGGGCATCGGCGATAGTCAGTATCGAGCCGTCCATAAAACGGTCTATTTCATATACATCTTTTGCCGGAATGTATAAGTCATCGCCTTTCTGCCATATCTCCACACCCAAACGGCGGAACACCTGCGGAATGAGCCCCAAATGTTCCAGAGCAACATTGCCTATCGTAATATCGCTCTGCGTCATTGCAGCCATACCGATAAAACTGCCCACCTCGATCATATCGGGCAAAAGGCGATGGGTAGTGCCTCCTAAACAGTCGACACCCTCTATGGTGAGCCTGTTGCTGCGGACACCGCTGATGCGTGCACCCATCGAATTAAGCATCTCGCAAAGCTGGTAGACGTAGGGTTCGCAGGCGGCATTCATTATTGTCGTGGTACCTTTGGCCATAACTGCGGCCATAATAATATTTGCCGTACCTGTGACGCTGGCTTCGTCGAGCAGCATATACCTGCCCGTCATACCATTCGCAGCCTTGAGGGCATAGCCTCCGTATGTTTTGCTGCGGTTGTTATTGTCGGCAGCAACGCGAAGGATGAAATCCTCGACTTTGGCGCCAAGCATTTCCATACCGGTGAGGTGGGTGTCGATGCGTCGACGGCCTATCTTGTCGCCGCCCGGCTGAGGGATAACAGCCCTGCCAAATCTGGCCAAAAGCGGACCCGCCAACATAATGCTGCCACGCAAACTGGCGGCAAGCTGGCAATATTCAGCGCTGCCTACAACATCCATCTGCACATCGTCGGCCTGGAAAGCATAGCTTCTGCCTACACCGTCCCAGGGCAGTTCCTCGACCTTCACACCCAGCAGCTTCAACAAGCCTATCAGGTGGTTGACATCCCTTATGTCGGGCACGTTTTCGATAACCACACGCTCTTCGGTCAGCAACACAGCACACAGCACCTGCAAAGCCTCGTTCTTGGCACCTTGCGGAACTATGGTACCTCTAAGTCTGGCACCTCCTTCTATTTCAAAACTACCCATAATTATACGACAAATTTAAGTTTTAATAGTTTTTCTTTTTCTTCTTTTTCTTTTTCTGCCCAGTAGTCTCTACCGGCAGCGAACCATTGGGAACCGTTATTGGCTTGTCGCGCAGCAAGGCGTCGATACGTTCGTCGCCCGAAACGCGAAGCATATGGTCGACAATAATGTTGTCGTCCGACAATTCGCCGTTCCACACAAGGTAGTCGCGCTTCGCCTGCTGGGCAACGAGGGTCACCAAGTCGTTGTACTCGTCGCCGTCGGGCATCGACTTCAGGTTGTGGAGCATCGCCTCTATATATTCGCCATAGTGACGGCTGGCGATAGTGCTGTCCTTGTATGGCAGTCTCTCTTTCGTCTCTTTTTCTGCCTCGTTTTCGCGGCTCATAAGTTTTTCCAGTTCTTCGTCGCCAAAAGGCCACGCACCGCGCAGTTTGAAATCCGACATAACCATCAGATGGTCCCACAATTTATGGTAGGACACATCGTCGCGCAACGACACACCGCTGACAAGGGCCATAACCGTAATGATTCCCTGTGTGGCTTCATTCTTCGTTTCTCCTTCTGAAAGTTCGCACACATTCTCTATGATTTTTCCCACCGACCTTCCATATTCTCTGAACCGCATATCACTTCTGTTGGTATTGTATTCCATTCTTACTAAAATATAATTATATCTTTTGAACGGCAAAAATTGCTTTTTATTGTTGAGTGGTCACTAAAAAGTCGCATCTGGCACAAAATCGTCGCCACTAATTCTCAAACAGCGACACGAAATCGTCGGGAAATTCTGTCTCAAACCTCATTTCCTTGCCCGTCACCGGATGGTAGAAACAAAGGCGGAAAGCGTGAAGCATCAGCCGAGTGGCAGGCGAATTGTCGTCGCGGTAGCCGTAGATAGGATCCTTCAGCAAGGGGTGCCCGATGTCACGCATATGGACACGAATCTGGTTGCGGCGTCCCGTTTCTAGACTGAGTTTGACCAACGAAAAGCGACGGTTTTTCTGCAACGTCTTGTAATGCGTTATGGCAAGTTTGCCACCGTTGTCGGTCGGGGACGATTCCACACAGTATTCGCCGTCGGTCAACCACGATTTGATGGTGCCATAGGCCGGAACAGGAGTACCCCAACAAACGGCAACATAAGCGCGGTCGAAGACCCTCTCCTTCCAGTTGTGTTCCAACTCGCGCGAAATCTCTTTCGATTTGGCCACCAAGAGCAGTCCCGACGTGTCGCGATCCAAGCGGTGCACAACGTGAGCACGCTGCCGCGACCGGCGGCGGATGAAATAGTCGTTCAGCTCGCTGATAACAGACCGGTCGTTCGGATGCAGGCTGCTGCTCAGAAGACCCACAGGCTTATTGACTACCATCAGATATTTGTCCTCGAAAACTATAGGCATCTTTCCGCGCATAAGTTTCCCCTTGTTTTCGTCGCCTTCAATAACAACCTTCATTCCCGGAGCCAACGGAAAATCAAATTGCGTAATCTTGCGCGACGCCACATATACACGATGGGCAAGAATTTCCTTCTGTTTTGAACGACTGCTGTCAGGGAAAGTTTTTTCTATCAGTTCCAGCAGTTTTATTGGCTCTTTGACCTCAATTTCCATTGTTTTCATATATACCTCCTTCTCTCAAAAATGTTACACGTGAAACATACCTATAATTATCTATTTTTTAATCTTTTATTATGATTTAAAATTTTTGCAATATTAACAAGAACCGCCTATATTTCAACACTCTTGGCTGTACAAATCCATTATCTCGTACTTGTTTCCGCAATTTTCGATGAATCTCAACATATCGCGGCTCGAAATCACAAGCGAGGCACGGTTATCATTAGGGTGAAAACTGACCTTTTCAACTTCCAGCAACTTGGAATCGACAAAAAGAGTAACCTCCTTGTCGGTATCGTTGACAAGATTGAAAAGGCTGACCGAACCAGGCTTCACGCCAAGATAGCGCATCATACGCTCGGGCGACGCAAACGACAATTTGCCCTGATGCAGCAACTTCTCGACACTGTGGATATCCATAGCAAAATGACTCTCCATTATCACAAGGTAATGACGATTGCCCTTGTGATTGCGGAAAAAAAGGTTCTTGCACAACGTCGTTCCCTCGCCACGATAGAATTGCGCGGCAATCTCTATCGTCGGCGCTTCGGGATGCTCATAGTATTCATATTCAATACCCAGCCTTTCCAGACAGGCATAAACCTGCGGCTGACCAATCCTTTCCATATCAGCGTGCGGCGTTTTTACTTTATTATTCCGAGTTCGCGCGACATATCGAGCATTCTCACTATCGGCCGTGCTGCTTTTTCAATCATTTCATTGTCCAGGACAATCTCGGGCGTTTCGTCGCGCAAACATCTGTACAACTTCTCCAAAGTGTTCATTTTCATATACGCACACTCAAGGCAACTGCAACTTTCGCCACTGCTGACAGCCAGAAATTCCTTGTCAGGGTTGTTCTTTCTCATTTCATAGAGAATTCCGGCCTCAGTAGCAACAATAAACCTTTTGTTTTCAGACTTTTTTATATAACTGAGCATAGCCTTGGTCGAACCGATGAAATCGGCAACGGCGAGGACGGCAGAGTTGCACTCGGGATGGGCAACGACAGGAGCATCGGGATTTTCGCGCTTCATCTTAAGAAGCTGCTCGGCCTCAAGTCCGTCGTGCACAGTGCATACACCATTCCACAAAACCATATTGCGACCCGTCATACTGTTGATGTATCCGCCTAGATTTTTGTCGGGAGCAAAGATTATTTTCTGCTCCTTCGGCAGGGCATTAATAAGCTTTTCGGCATTGCCAGAAGTGCAAATCAGGTCCGATTCGGCCTTGACCTCGGCCGAACAGTTCACGTACGACACAACGATATGGTCGGGATATTTCTTCTTGAATTCGCGCAAATCACTACCGGTGCACGATTCGGCCAAAGAGCAGCTGGCAGCCACATCGGGAAGCAACACCTTGCGGCGCGGGTTGAGGATTTTGGCCGTTTCGGCCATAAAATGCACGCCACAGAAGACGATGATGTCGGCATCGGTGCGCTGGGCCTCCTGTGCCAGAGCCAGACTGTCGCCAATATAGTCCGAAATGGCCTGAATTTCGTCAATCTGATAATAATGTCCAAGGATGACGGCATTTTTTTCTTTTTTCAATCTTAAAATCTCTTTTTTAAGCTCTTCGTTGGTCATAATTGCATCGATTTTAGTTATGGTATCTCATTTTTAAGATGATAAACACTATTATAATATATATTTGTAAACTGCAAAAGTACGATTTTTCAACGATACAAAGAAAAAATAATAAAGGTTATTAATTTAAAAATCTTTTTTTCTTCTTTTTTTTTGTGCTGTTGATATGTTAATAACCATCATTTTTCATAGTTTTTCACAATTCTTTTGAACAGCATTAACCAAACTTATCACTTCATAAATCTTGCAACTTCAACGCCTTTCTAAATTATGAACACAATGTTCATTCATCATCAAACAGGCTTTTGTTACTTTCGTTGTTCTTGTTAAAATGGCAACTGAAATAATTTGAAAAATGGCATATTTTCTAACACAAATCAACATTTACAAACATCAATTTTTTATCAACCTTTGTTCAACAGCGAAATTAAGGTTTTTTGAACAAAAGGGTGTTTATTATTATGAAGTGTCAGCCTATTAAAGTTTTCAGTAATGGTTTAACATTCTCTAGGAAAGTTTTTAGGTACACCCGCTCCGCCATATCCTATATATTTCCTATATATATCCTATATCGTTCTTATATTATGATATAAGAAATATATAGGATATATATAGGAAATATATAGGATATGGCGGAGCGGGTATGGCGTGGAGGTTGTCCAAAGGGTGCTATGTGCGAAAAGAAGAATGTTATAAAATCACAATTGTTTGTTGTTAAATAATTTAATGGAAATTGGTGAAAAATAGTTATTAACAAACGCTCTTTGTTTGAATAATTATTTGTATCTTTGCAACTATAAATAAGACAATTATGAAGGAAATTATACCCATTGCATCCGACCACGCCGGATATGAACTGAAAGAGGAAGTTAAAAAATTCCTCGCCACATTAGATATTGATACTAAGGATTTTGGCACGTTTTCGACCGACAGTGTCGACTATCCCGACTTTGCGCACAAGGTAGGCTCGGCCATCAACCGCGGCGATTACAAGCGTGGCATCGTCATCTGCGGCTCGGGCAACGGTGTACAGATGACTGTCAACAAGTATCCCAATGTCAGATGTGCACTTTGCTGGAACGAGGAAATTGCCTCGCTGGGCCGCCAACACAACGATGCCAATATCATCTCGCTTCCTGCACGTTTTGTGTCGACCGATCTGGCCCTGAAGATGGTCAGGATTTTCCTGGACACGCCTTTCGAAGGTGGCCGCCATCAGCGTCGGGTCGACAAGATCAACCGACTTTTGGATTAAACGATGAATAACGATTATTACAACAGTTTTCTGGAGTGTTCGGAAAAGGCCATTTCCGAAAACAAGGGTCCGGGTTCTTTCTGTTTGAAGAATGCCGATTTGCCTGATTTTGTGAAAGATAATTGCAAGGTCGAGCGAATGAAGGCGGCCTTGAACCGGAGCATCGAGAACCTTGACGAGGAGCTTTCGCGCTTCGAAAAAAAGTTTTCGGGAAAGCACAACTCTGTCTTCTGGGCGGTCGACTATAACGATGTTTTCGAGAGCCTCAAAAAACTGTTCAAATTCCATAAAACGAAGACGGTAAGGCTGCCGAACGTCAACAATTCCACGGTCTTTCGCGAACTGGGAATCAAATATTTCCTTCGCGACGAGAAAATCGAGCTTTCGGAAGATGGAGATATGCAGTTTTTTGCTGTCGATTTGATGTTTTCCGACACGGGATCGCTGCTGCTGCTCAACAATACGAACAAAAGCCTTGAAAGGCTTTCGAACGTCAGGACGAATGTGTTTTTCGCTACCATCGACCGTATTGTGGGCTGCAGCGACTGGGCCGACGTCTACAGGCAAATTGTCTCGTATCGCACGGGTTGCGCCAGCCAGGATTATATCCTTTTCAGGGGTTCGCAAAATTGCAACAACTACCTGTTTATTATCGATAATCAGAGGTCTAATCTGCTTCGGCACAAGGACTTGCGGCAGTCGATGACCTGTGCCGACTGTGGTCGTTGCAAGGATGTCTGCCCCGTGTTTCAGACCATAGGCGAAGAGCCTTACAATAATGTCTTTGCGGGTCCTGTGGCCAATATCACGCTGCCCTATCTCGAGACGTTCGAGACGTACCGCCACGTTGCCTATGCCTGCACGTTGTGCGGCCGTTGCGAGGAGGTGTGCCCGCTGGCGCTGCCGATTCGCGATATGATTGTCGACAGCCGTCAGATTATGCTGAATGAGGGTGCGCTTGAAAAGGACGAGCGTAAAAGGCTGAATGCCTTGCACAAGGTGCTGCCAAACCGCAAGAAGATGAACGGGTCGAGATTCTTGAAACGGCGCCTGCTGATGAAATATCTGTCGTCAGAGTACCGCCGTTCGCATCATATCTTGCCTTTCAGCAAGGAATCGTTCAACAAAATGTACAAAAAGAAGTCGGAGAATGGATGATAAGATAAGAAAAGAATTTGCTGAATGCCAGTCATTTATTGAAGAAATCAAAAATGAGGTCCAGTCGCTTGACGAGACGAAGAAAAACAATCTGCTAAGGAGGCTTTTTACCTGCATTGACAATACTACCCTCAACGGGTCGGACACTCCGGCGTCGGTGGCTGCCTTCTGCCGGTCTACGGTCGATATGTCGATACCTTTTGCTGATGGTTTTCAGCGTGTTGCTTCGGTTTGCGTCTATCCCGTTTTTGTTGCTTTGGCCAAAAAGGAACTGCAGGGCAGCGGCATCAAGGTTGCGTCGGTTGCCGGTGGTTTTCCGGCAGGACAGATACCGCTGAAAATCAAGAATGAAGAGGTAAGATATGTGGTCGAAGAAGGGGCTGACGAGGTTGATATCGTGATAAATCGAGGCCGTTTTCTTTCGGGCGACGACGATTATGTCTCCGACGAAGTGGCATCGGCCAAGTCGATATGTGGCGAGGGTGTGAAACTGAAGGTGATAATTGAATGCGGGGAGCTCCAGACGATGGAAAACATCTACCGCGCCTCGCTTCTGGCCCTGAATGCCGGTGCCGATTTCATCAAGACCTCGACTGGCAAGATTGCCGTCGGTGCAACCCCCGAGGCGGCTTTCGCTATGCTTATGGCGCTGCGCGAATATGTAAAAATTTCTAAAAAAACCGTGGGCTTTAAAGCTGCCGGAGGTGTTTCGACACCTGCCGACGCGATGATTTACGGTATGATGTATGAAAAAATTTTAGGTGATAAATCTGTTAATAATCAAATTTTTAGGATTGGGACAAGCAGATTGACTGCGCAGCTGGCGAAAATTTTAACACTTTGATATAATTATAATTCGATTTTTTTTTGTTACTTTGCACTTTTAATATATATATATATATTAGATACTAGTTTTAGATGAAGCCACTGCAACAGAAACTTGCGCGATACACTGCTCCCCAGGAGGCCAAGGCCAAAGGGGTTTATCCTTATTTCAGAGAAATTTCGAGCGATCAGGATACTGAGGTCCTTATGAACGGCCGTAAAGTCTTGATGCTCGGTTCCAACAGCTATTTGGGCCTCACCAATCACCCTAAAATCAAAGAGGCTGCCAAAGCAGCCATCGACAAATATGGCACCGGTTGTGCCGGCTCTCCTTTCCTCAACGGTACTCTCGATATTCACAAGCAACTGGAACAGATACTTGCCGACTTTTTGGGCAAGGATGGTGTGATGCTTTTTTCGGCTGGTTTTCAAGCCAATTCGGGCGTCATTCCTAGTGTTACCGGTCGTGGCGACTATGTTCTTTTCGACGAGATGGACCACGCCTCAATCATCGAGGGCAAGCGCCTCACGTTTGCCTCTACGCTGAAATACCGCCACAATGATATGGCCGACCTGGAACGCGTCTTGCAGCGTTGCCCCATCGAAGCCGCCAAACTGGTGGTCACCGACGGCGTTTTCAGTATGGAAGGCGATGTGGCCAAACTGCCCGAAATGCAGGCTCTGTGCGAGAAATACCAGGCCACGCTGATGGTCGACGAGGCTCACGGTTTGGGCGTATTCGGACGCGAAGGCCGCGGCGTCACCGACCACTTCGGACTGCTCGACAAGACGGAGATGATTATGGGTACTTTCTCTAAGTCGCTGGCTTCGATTGGCGGTTTCATAGCTGCCGACAAGGATACCATCAACTGGATGCGGCACAATGTGCGTCCTTACATCTTCACTGCCAGCATTCCGCCGTCGGCAACGGCGTCGGTCATCGCCGCCATCGAGATTATGCGCAGCGAGCCCGAACGTCAGGAGAACCTGTGGAAAGTGGCAAACTATGCACTCAAGTCGTTCCGCGAGGCCGGTTTCGAAATCGGCAACACCGAAACGCCAATCATACCGCTCTATGTGCGCGACAACGAAAAGACCTTTATGGTCACCCGAATGCTGCTCGACGAGGGCGTCTTCGTCAACCCTGTCATCTCGCCGGCTGTGCCGCCCGAGGACACGCTCATCCGCCTGGCCTGGATGGCTACGCACACCATCGAGCAGGTCGACTTTGCTGTCGACAAGACGGTCAAATGCTTCAAGAAACTTGGACTTTTGTAAAGATTTTATAAAAAGGATATGAACAATATCATTATCAGTGAGGTTAAAGGTCGTCGCGACCTTAACAGGTTCATTGCTTTTCCTAACAAACTCTTCAAAGGTGTACAGACATACGTGCCGCCGCTGAACCGCGACGAGCGCGCTTTGCTGACCGACAAGAACCCATCGCTGGAACACAGCGACTTGCAGATGTACCTCGCCACCGTCGACGGCAAGGTTGTGGGCCGCGTGGCTGCCATCATCAACCACACCGTCAACGAGCATTGGAACAAGAAGGCCGTCCGCTTCGGATGGTTCGATTTCGTCGAGGATTTCTATGTCTGCAAGGCTCTGTTCGACAAGGTGGTGGAGTATGGACGCAGCAAGGGAATGACCGAGATAGAGGGGCCGTTTGGCTTTACCGATATGGACAAGGAATGCTGGGTCATAGAAGGCTTCGACGCCCGCCAGAACCTCAGCACGCTCTACAATCCCAAGTATTACATCGACTTCATCGAACGCCTCGACTGCAAAATCCTTTGCCGCTGGCAGCAATACAAGATGCCGGCCAGCCAGCCCATCCCCGACAAGGTGGCGCGCATCAACCAGCTCATCCTGGAGCGCTACAACCTCAAACTGCTGAAATTCAAGAAACGCAGCGAAATATACCCTTACGCGCGCAAGTTCTTCCACACGCTCAATGACTCGTTCAAGGACCTCTACGATTTCGTCCCGATGACCGAGAAGGAAATCGAAGTCTACATCAAGGAATATTTCCCCTTCGTGAACCTCGATTTTGTCAATTTCGTAGTCGACCAGGACGACAACCTGGTGGCCTTTGGCCTCAGCATTCCCAGCCTCACCGAGGCCTATCAGAAGGCCAACGGACGCCTTTTCCCCTTCGGATGGTACCACCTGCTGCGCGCCCTGCGCAAATACGACACTATCGACCTGCTGCTCAACGGTGTGCATCCCGAATGGCAGAAGCGCGGCGTGCATTCCATCTACTATGCCGAGATGAACCGCAACGCCATCAAAAACAACGTCATTTGGGCCTATACCAACCCGCAGATCATCGGCAACGAAGCCGAGAAGATTTGGGGCACCACCTACCAGACCGAAGAGCTGATGAAACGCGCCGTGTTCGGCAAGGAGATTTGATTATAAAAGGAATAAGGATTTGAGAAAGAAGAGTTTCAAATTGAGACTCTTCTTTCTTCATTCATTATAAATCTTAATGTGTTTTTTTCACGATAGTGCGAAATGATGTAGCATTTGTTGTTTTCAGAAGAAATAGATAGTGTCCTGCGGGAAGTGAAGATATATTTATGGTTGTAATGGTCCCTTTAAATTCTCCTTTTAAGACGCTTCGTCCATTAACATCGAGTAATTCATAGGAATAAGTATCAGTATGTGATACGTTGACAGAAATGCTGTTGTCTGTTGGATTTGGATAGACGTTGAAGCCTGGAATATCGGTGGAATTGTCAATATTGAGCATTTGTGCAAAGTGTGCCACAAAAGTAGTATCCTGTATGATAGTGAAAGAGCGAGGATTGTGTGTATCGCCGTCATTCCAACGTTCAAAGGTGTAATTGTCGTTGGCGGGTGTAGCTGATATTGTTACGTTTGAATTTTTAATGTATTGTCCTTGACCATCAACAGAACCCCAATGGGGTTTGTTGGCAGACAAGTGAACATAGTACTTCTCTGCTTCAGTGAAGTATGCAGTAAAAGCAGTATCCTGTGTAAGTGTGAATGTTCGAGGATTACTAGTGTTTCCGTCGTTCCAATTCGAAAATACGTATTCATTGCAAGTAGGTGTTGCAGATATTGTGACTGCCGAATTGGCTAGATATTCGCCCTCACCGCTCACGTTACCCCATTGTGGGTTGTTGGAAGTAACTTGTACAAACATATTATTGGCCTCTACGAAGATAGCAGTGAAGGAAGTGTCCTGTCTTAATTGTAGATATCGTGGGTTTTGCGTGTTGCCATCATTCCAGTGCGAAAAAGCATATCCAGGATTGGGCACAGCAAGACATTCGGCCGTGGCATTTTCGTCGTAGTACCCTGCACCTTCAACGCTACCCATTTCTGTATTGTTTGAAAATAAGGAGAGTTCATAATGGTCAACTATGGCAAAATACAAACCAAAGGGGTCGTCAAAATAACAGGTTGGAAGATTTTCGCACCAGATGTCGTTAATCAGAGGATACCCAATAGGAGTAAGATCTGCATATCCAATATAACTCAGGGTGTGGTGTTGTCCTTGTGGATGGCATAAAGCAGGGTTGTTATGACATCCGTTTATAACTTGAACAGGATTGACGTAAGCAATGCCAAAATGCCAATTATCATAATGCATAGAATAAGGCCATACGCTGTCCTGTATCGCGCGGCAACAAGTAGACCCGTAAATGTAGAATTCCGAATCTACTGTTATAGGTTTATTGAAGTACGTTTCGTAAACATATACATATTTGTTTTGAAAATTAGGATTGGCTTGAGTTATAACCATAATTTTTGGTTTGACTGTATCGAAGCGCAGCGAGTCGATTATCTTCATTCTATACATATGTGATTCGTAAACGCCACCGGGATGAACAGTGTCAACACTATCTACTTTTTTCAGCAGATACAAGTAGTTTTCTGCCATAACAGGACTTAAAGAAGGAATGTTACCAGTAGTTGTTTGTGTGACCATTATAGCAAGTCCTTTCACGTTTAGGGGATGATCGGTATATTCATATTTAACCAATTTTTGGGTACCTGGTACGCAGTATTCTTCATAGTTGCAGGAATCGACTATACCTCCATTTTTGTATGCCGGACATTCGTCGTACCACTCTGTGTAGTGATATCCGCGGTAACGAGACGGTATAGTGTCATAGCTTGAGTATGAAGGCTGGGCAAAGACGGAACCGGATAATACAAATATTAAACAAACGGTATGGATTATGTTTTTTTTATTGTACCACATAACATTGAAATTAATAGTTACACAATGTTTTTGTTTTTACTTCGTATGGCGAAAAAGGAATCTTGGATTCGTAAATATGTATTTATTTTGTGCAGTTGTGTGCCGTTAGTTCTGCCGGTAACCCCTAAAGCCGAGTGTCAGCTACGGTCGTATCGAAACCAGCATAAACGGTCTCTTCGCTTGATGTTGCTGTTGTATCGGTCGGGCATTGTGTCGTGTCCTCCGGAAAGTAGATGGCACCCGTAAGCGGGTCGGGCGCAGGGTCGCCTTCCGTAGTGCAGGCGCTGGCGGCGAGGCTTAGGGTCACGCCGGCCACGATGGCGGCCTTGCTCAGTTTGCCGCGGCGGCCAAGTTCTGTTTCAAGATATTGCAGCTCGGCGTCGCATCGCGGACAGGTGCCCTTGCACGGGCCGTCGTAGTGGCACTCGTGTTCTTCGAGAGGAATTTTGTTCTCTGATGCTATCTGCCTGCGGATGTCTTTTAATTGTTTGCAGAGGTCTTTGCCGTAGTTATTCATATTGCTGATTGTTAATGGTTAAACTTTATAATAGTTCCTCAAAATCGACACCATCCAGTTGCCGGGGATGATACGCTTCAGGAGGACCGAAAGCTTCTGTTCGAGGTTGGCGACGACGTAGCGAAGACGCGGACGCCGGCTGCGGATGATTTTCTCTATCGTTTTGGCCAGTTTTTCGGGCTGTAGGCCGCCGTTCTCCTCTTTCTCGATGAGCGACAGGCTGCGGGCAAAACTGGCCCCATAGGCGGCGCTTTTCGCCGTTGCTTCCGAATTGCGGCGCCGGGCGGTGAAATTGGTGGCAAAATCGCCTGGCTCAACCATAGAGACACGGATGCCAAAACCGCGTACTTCGGCGGCCAAAGCCTCTGTAAATCCTTCAATTGCGAATTTCGAAGCCGAATAGAAACCTTGATACGGCAAACCCATAATGCCGCCGATCGAGCTGAGGTTGATGATCTGGCCTCCCCCCTGCCCTCGCATTACTGGCAACACGGCTTGGCAGACATTGACGCAGCCGCGGAAATTGGTGCCCATTTGAAGCTCTATTTCGTCGCTGGTGGCCATCTCAAGCGAGCCGCCGATGCCCATTCCGGCATTGTTCACCACTACGTCTAATCGACCCTGTTCGGCGATTATTTTTTCAACGCCGCGAGCCACCGACTCGCGATCGCGAACATCCATAACCAAAAATCGTATTTGCTTGTCGTGCATCTCGTTGCGGCTTGTGCCATAGACAATGTAACCTTTCGCGGCCAGCAGTTCGGCTGTGGCCTTGCCAAAACCCGACGATGCGCCGGTAATCAGTACTGTTTTGTTTGCCTTATCCATATATTTCATAACGGAATAAATGGCTGTATATTATGCGGCAAACAGTTTTTCTTTATTTGTTTTTATTTTACAATAAAATTGAACAAATGCCGTTATTCTACTTCAAAAACTTAATTTCGTGTCTTCGGGAAACAACATACTGGACAAACTGGATGCTTTCATCCGCAAATACTATAAGAACAAGCTCTTGAAGGGTTTGCTGCTCGCTGCTGCAATACTGATGTCGCTCTATATCTTGATGATTGTTCTTGAGCATTTTGGATGGTTCGGCACTGGCGTCCGCACCGCTTTGTTCTGGTCGTTCATAGGCTCTTTGGCTGCCGTTGTGGGCTTCTATATTGTGTCGCCTATTCTGAAAATGATGCGGTTGGGGAAGCGGATTTCTTACGAAGAGGCGGCAAAAATAATTGGACAACACTTTCCGGAAGTCAGCGACAAACTGCTGAATCTGTTGCAACTGCAGCAGATGGGCTCTTCGTCGGACAACGAGCTGCTGACGGCGTCGATAGAACAGAAAACAGCCCAATTGTCACCGGTGCCGTTCCTGAAAGCAATCGATCTTCGAGGCAATGTCAAATATGTCAAATATGCTGCCATACCACTGTGCATCATTGTGTTGGCGCTCATAATCGCTCCAACATTGATCACCGAGCCGTCGAAGCGCATCATTAATCATTCGACTTTCTATGAGCGTCCTGCACCGTTCTCGTTTGTGTTGGAAAACAACAGCTTGACTGCTTCGCAGCAGGATGATTTCACCGTTCGCGTATCCGTCGAGGGCGACGAAGTCCCCAACGAGGCTGCCATCGTTGTAGATGGCGTCAGCTACAAAATGCAAAAGCTTGACAACGCCCATTACACCTATGTTTTCAAGAACTTGCAGCGGTCTTTGGACTTCCAGTTCTGCGCCGTTGGAGTCGTGTCGCGTGTCTATACGCTTGAGGTGCTTCCTCGTCCTGCAGTGGCTCATTTCCAGACACTTCTCTCCTACCCTGCCTACACAGGCAAGGAGCCCGAAACGCTCTCGAATGAGGGCGACATCACTATTCCCAAAGGCACTCGCATCGAATGGGTTTTCCAAACTACCGATGCGGATTCTCTGCTTTTCTTTACCGACAACAACTTGCAGCGGCTCGAGCCAAATGCTAATGGCCGCATCCGCACTTCGCTGCGCGCAATGAGCTCGTTTTCATACGGTTTTTATGTCAGTAACGACCGAATTGCTTCCGACAGTTTGTCCTATTCCATATCGGTTGTCGACGACGCTTTCCCGATGATTGCCGTCTTGAAAATGACCGATTCGCTTATGCCCGACAGGCTCTTTTTCAAGGGCCAAATCAAGGACGATTACGGCTTCTCTAAACTTGAATTTGTTGTCGAAAAAACCAATGTTTCAGACACTTCCATTAAAGACATCCAGCGGATGCCGTTGGGTGTCGGCAAAGACGCTTCGCAAGAGTTCAACTATTCGGTCGACTTGTCCTTGATTGCGGTCAATCCGGGCGATCATTTGAAGTATTATTTTGAGGTTTGGGACAACGACGGTATTAATGGTGCTAAATCGACGCAATCGCAAACGTTTGAAGTGCAAGTGCCTACAGAAGAGGAAATTGACCAGATTCTGCGCACCTCATCGTCGGATATCCAAAAGCAGGCCGATGTCTCTATCTCGGAGCTGAAAAAACTGCAGGAAGAAATCAATGAAATGATGCGCAAACTGGTTGATAAAAAGGAACTTTCGTGGCAGGACAAGAAGCAGATAGAGGAACTGAAAAAGAAACAGGAGGAGGTGAAAAACCAGCTGCAGCAGATGCGCGAGCAGATGAAGGAAAACAATCGCCTTGAAGAGAAATACCGCGACCCAAGCGAGCAGATTCTCGAAAAACAGAAGGAACTTGACCGGCTTTTTGACGAGGTGATGAGCGAGGAGATGAAGGAAATGATGAAGGAGATGGAACGCCTTATGAATGAAATGGATAAGAAGAAAGTGCAGGATGAGTTGGAGAATATGAAGTTGAAGAATGAAGACATTGAAAAACAGCTGGATCAGAATATTGAATTGCTGAAACGCCTCGAACTGGAGAAGAAGGTTGAACAGGCGGTCAACAAAGCTGACGAACTGGCTAAAAAACAAGAAGAACTGTCGACCAAACAGGATAATGCGCAGGAGAATCTGAAGGAGCAAAAGAAGCTGTCGGAGCAATACCAGCAGCTGAAAAAGGATATAGATCAGATAAAGAAGGATTATAAGAATCTGGAGAATCCCTCTGATTTTAAGACTGATGAGGACCTGCAGAAACAGATTGAGAAAAACCAGCAGGAGGCGGAAAACAAGCTCTCGAAGGGCAAGAAAAAGGATGCTTCCAAGTCGCAAAAGTCTGCTGCCGACGACCTGAAGAAACTCTCTGAACAGCTCGCCGAAGCACAGATGGACATTGAGCAGCAGGATTTGGCGGAAGATTCTGAGCAGATCAGGCTGCTGCTGAAAAATCTTGTCCAGCTTTCGTTCAATCAGGAATCGTTGATTTCTATGTTGGGTGCTGTGAGTGTACAAGATCCGAAATATCAGCAGATTATAGCTGACCAAAATCGCCTTAAGGACGATTTTCGCAACGTCGAGGATTCCCTTCGCGCTCTGGCCAAACGCCAGATTGCGGTTGCGTCGGTTGTCAACAAGGAGCTGGCTTCGGTCAATAGCAACCTTAATAAGTCGATGTCGGGGCTGATGCAGTACAACGAGTCTATCTATGGCGGATTCCGCAATTCAACATCGTCTAAACCAATGCAGTACACGATGACTTCCCTTAATAATCTTTCTTTGGTTCTGGCGGAATCCTTGGACCAGTTGCAAAACCAAATGAGGCAAAATTCGCAACAGAAGAAGAACGGCAGCTGCAAACGTCAGGGAATGAAAATGAAGAGCGGACAGTGCGAAAATCCAGGCTCGGGCAAGCCTTCTCCGAAGTCGATGCGACAGATGCAGGATGAGCTGAACAAGCAGATGCAGTCTCTCAAAAAAGAGCTTGAAAAACAAGGAAATAAGCCCGGTGGAAGAACGAAAATAGGTGAACGCAATTCGATGAGTTCCGAGTTTGCCAAGATGGCTGCCCGTCAGGAGCAGATACGCCGTATGATGCAGCAATATGGTCAGGAAATGAAGGAACAAAGTGGCGGAAACAGCAAGATTGCCAAAGATATAGACAATATTATGCGCCAAATGGAGCAGACGGAAACCGATTTGGTGAACAAGACTATTACCAGGCAAACCATACAACGGCAACAGCAAATACTCACCCGCCTGCTGGAACACGAAAAGGCTGAAATGCAGCGCGAAAAGGAAGACCGTCGCGAAAGCAACGAGGGCAAGGATGTCTATCAGCCCTCGCAAGGCAACCTCGAGGAGTACAAACGTATGCAGGAAAAGAATATGGATCTTTTCCACACGACTCCTCCGTCGCTGAACAACTATTACAAAAACAAGGTAAACGACTATTTCTTCAGGTTTTAGCCCCTCTCCCCTACCCTGCCGAACGTTTCTTTTGGCATTTTATCTTTTATTTATTTTGTAAGTATTCAAAATTATTGTATCTTTGTATCGGAGATAGTATAATTGATTGTTTATGGAAAAACTTGTTATTCAGTCCGATATAAATAATTTGGTAGAAGTTGAGAGGTTTGTAAGTGCTGTTTGCGACACCTACAACGTCAATAATTATGCTGCCACTATCTCTATGTCTCTCCTTCAGGCAGCAGAAAATGCAATTGTTCACGGAAACAACAGCGACCCTTCCAAGTCGGTTACCATTGTCAGCGATCTGTGTCGCGGCGGACTCTATTTTTCTGTTTCCGATGAAGGCAACGGATTCGATTTTGAAAAATTTGACGGCATCCCGGAAGGAGAGGGGAGAGGTACTGGAATTTATCTGATGAAAACTTTGTCCGACAAAATAAGTTTTCAGAATGGCGGCAGTACCGTCCGCCTCGAATTTGTTGTTAATGGCATCGAAGCGTCGAGGGCGCTGGAGCGAATTGTGGTGATACGGAATTATTACGCTCCTCGTTACGTCAATGCATAAATTCCTCGCCCGAATATGGCATTTTCTTTCCTTTCCTGTGGACAAAATCCTTTTGGTCGCCAAAATATTAAAAGGATTTTGAGGAATATTTGGTAAAATTGTAATTCAAAATACATTAAATCAATTAGTTGTGTTGTGATTCTCGGCTTCGGGATTTTGATTCTAAAAATTAATTTCAGATAAATATTTGTTATGGCTATATCTTTTTCGTGCGCAGATTTGGATTTTGAGTTGGTTGACGAAAAATTGACCAAAAAATGGATTGCTTCGGTCGTGAACCATTACGGAATGCACCTCGGAAGGATAACGTATCTGTTCTGTTCTGACGAATACGTCTACAAGGCCAATATGAAATATTTGAATCACGATACTTATACCGATATAATCACCTTCGACTATGTGGAGGGCAGTTTGGTTTCTGGCGATATTATGATTAGCATTGATCGTGTGAAGGATAATGCAGCCAAATTTTCGATACCTTTCGAACGTGAACTGGCGCGGGTGATTATCCACGGGGTGTTGCACCTGCTGGGATATAAGGACAAAACGGATGCTGAAGCGGCCGAAATGAGACAAAAAGAAAACGATGCTTTGGCTATGCTTGATGCCTTGAGTTGATGTGTTTCACGTGAAACAGACCGTTGAAAAGCCTGTATGAGAATGTCTTAATATGAATTTTGAAAAGTTTGATATCGTCGTTGTTGGTGCTGGACACGCGGGAGCGGAAGCTGCCGCTGCCGCCGCAAAACTGGGTGCTAAGACTCTTTTGATAACGCAAAATCTCGACACCATTTGCCAGATGTCGTGCAATCCGGCAATGGGCGGCGTGGCAAAAGGACAGATAGTCCGCGAAATTGACGCACTCGGTGGCTGGTCGGGAATCGTGACCGACCGCTCGATGATTCAATTCCGTATGCTCAACCGCTCCAAAGGACCGGCAATGTGGAGCCCGCGCGCCCAATGCGACAAGGTTCTTTTCTCCGCCAATTGGCGAAATGTTCTCGAAAATATACAGAATCTCACCCTTTGGCAGGACGAGGTGGTGGATTTGCTGATCGAGGATGGAGCGGTTCGAGGCTGTGTCACCAAGATGAATATCGTCGTCCCGGCTGATGCTTTCGTCTTGACCAACGGCACATTCCTGAATGGTAGGATTTATATCGGTGAGACGACTTTCAGCGGCGGCAGAATAGGGGAGAGGGCGGCCCAAGGACTGTCGGACAAACTCAAAGAATATGGTTTCGAGGTCGAGAAGCTTAAGACTGGAACGCCCGTCCGTATTGATGGTAGGACGATAGACTTTTCTGTCTTGGCAGAGCAGCCAGGCGATGACGACCCTCAGAAGTTCTCTTTCAGCCCGGATACGAAACCTCTGCAAGTGCAAAAGTCTTGTTATCTGGCATATACAAATCTCCAAACTCACGAAATACTCAAAACCGGTTTTGACCGTTCTCCTCTTTTTACGGGACGTATCCAGGGTCGTGGACCTCGCTATTGTCCGTCGATCGAAGACAAGATTGAGCGCTTTTCGGACAAAGACCACCATCAGCTTTTTGTGGAACCGGAAGGGCTGCATACAAATTCGTATTATCTGAACGGATTCTCGTCGTCGCTCCCGCTCGAGGTGCAGCTGGATGCGCTCCATTCCATCAAGGGTTTCGAAAATGCACGTATTTTCAAACCTGGTTACGCTATCGAATACGACTACTTCCCGCCAACACAACTCAAATACACGCTTGAGACGCAGCGTGTCGAGAATCTCTATTTTGCAGGACAAGTCAATGGCACTACGGGATATGAGGAGGCTGCTTGCCAGGGATTTATGGCTGGTGTTAATGCAGCCCTCAAGCTTAAGGGTGAGCGGCCATTTGTTTTGAACCGTACACAGGCCTACATCGGCGTCCTTATCGACGACTTGGTCACCAAGGGCGTCAATGAGCCATATCGGATGTTCACTTCGCGGGCCGAGTATCGTATCCTTTTGCGCCAGGACGATGCCGATGTCCGTCTCACGCCTCTTTCGCACAGTATCGGGCTGGCGTCCGACGAGCGTATGCGGCGCGTAGATGAAAAAGTGCACCAATCCTCGCTCCTCACGGATTTTATAGAGCATACGCCTGTCTTTCCGGCCAAAAGCAATGCCTTTCTCGAGTCGCACCAGTCGGCGCCTCTGCAGCAAAAAGTGATGCTCTCGAACCTGCTTTTGCGTCCCGAATTGTCGCTCGACAATCTGGTTGAGCTCTCGCCCGAGCTGAATGATTTTATCCAGAATATACCCCCGTCGGTTCGCGATGAGGTACGGGTCTCTTCCGAAATTCTGATAAAATATAGCCGCTATATAGAAAAAGAACGCGAGGTGGCCGACCGGATTTCGAAGTACGAAAATCTGCCAATCCGGGCTGATATGGATTACCGCTCCATCACCGCTCTGTCGTTCGAGGCTCGCGAAAAACTTTCGACAATACGTCCGCAAACCATCGGCCAGGCATCTCGAATCAGCGGAGTTTCGCCAGCCGATATTTCGGTGCTTTTAGTGGTTATGAATTGCCGTTAGGGAAGCGTTGTTTCGCGTGAAACATCGCTGTAAATACCATAGTCTATGATGTTTATGGTCTGTTTTTCCGTTTTTGGATTGCTGTTTCCCCGACAAAAAAGCTTAAATATCTTGGTCTATGATATTTATAGCTTAATGCCCAAAAGGTAGTCTTTTGTGTCGGGGCCGAGGTTAAATAGTGTGTCTATGACACTTACGTTCGCATTGAAGGGCATTCTGTCGCCGAACACTTGAACGTAAGGCTGACACGCTGGCAGCGATTCTGGATGCTTGTACGAAAAGCGGTCGCGATAGTCATCCTCGACGCTTCCGGGCCTTGCAAAGTCGGTGCTGTATTTTATCGCGATGTCGACTTTCAATTTCTTGAAAAGTAGTTGCAAGATGCGTTCGTTCAGCTGCAGCAGGTGCTCGTAGCGACCCATAATCACACGCTCGATGTCGTCGTGATAGTATAGGAAAAACGGTGACGCGTTGTAAGCCGATTCTATGGCCCGCCAGTGTATCAGGTTCCATTTTTCGGTGTAGCTGATGCCGATGTCGCTCGTCAGCGTGTGGTTGCCGTTCGGGCGCAAAACGGGAACGGTGAGCGTCATAGGGCCGTTGGCGGTCACGATGACCGTACGGTTGCGGTGGGTCTGTTTTGGGAAAGTTTCCTGCTGCTCGATGACGATTTCCTTGTGTCGTATCATTGCCGCCATCAGGGCGATGGAAGGGAAATAAGCAGTCGGAAACAGGGCAGGGCAGGGGTTCATCGTCGTCTTAGTGGCCGAAAACTACGGCAAGCAGCTCGTCGTCTTCAAAGAAAAAGTCAATGTTCCCTTCGCCGAAGGATATGCGGCGCTCGCCCCAGGCCTCTTCGTCGGCGTCCTGCTCGAAGTAGTTATTCTTCACCATCAGCTGGACAATCTCTTTTTCGCTCAAATCAAACACATTTTCGCCAAAAAGCGTAGCGTCTTCGATCGAAAGGTCGATGCATTCCAGCGTGGGGTTCTCTCCCTCGAAAAACAGCGTCAGGGCGCCCTCTTCATAGTGCAGGAT
>R22__coassemble_313_pt1 | contig 35536 bp, 32 predicted proteins | sample R22__metabat2_high_PE_041 | metagenome-assembled genome bin R22 | reverse complement strand
CCGACCCCGATCCCCACTCCCCAGCACCAGCCCCACCCCCCCCCCTCCCACACCTCCACGCCCTAACCTACAAACACCCCGACCCCGACCCGTAACCAGACCCAGAACCGGAACCCGAACCCGAACCGGAGCCAGAGCCCGAACCTGAACCAGTACCGGCAACAACCCCTGCCAAGGCCTTTGACGACGAGACCATAAACACACTGCACCAACTCGACGCCATCGACAAGTCGGACGGTTCGGAAGAAAAAGCAATCATCGACAAACGCAACAAGAAAAACAAAGAAAAGAAAAAAGGCGGTTTTTGGAAAGCCCTTCTGTGGATACTGGCAATCCTCCTGGTCCTCACGGCTTGCGCCGCCGTCATCGACCGCTACCTGTTCAACAGCCAAGGTCGCGACTGGGTTATGCAGCAAGTCAAATTCGAGACCTCGTCGACCAGCCAGGACGATATGCAGGCTTTGAGCGACTTGGCAACGCCCGACAACTACGACAAAGAGGCCGCACGCGACAACGTCACCGAATACACCTACAGCCTTGAAGGTCTGCAGTTTGACGAATCCGAAATCGACAACCAGCGGAACGAGATTGTCAGCAATATGAGGCCCTACCTGTCGAAATTCATCAAATCGGTGAAACAAAGCGAAAACGAGGACATATTCATTGAACAAGTCAGCAAATATGCAGGACAGCGCATTACCGAGCTGGTCACCGACAACGACTTTTATCCGCAAAGCCTGCTGACCTACAAAGACTATGTACGCGAAGAGATGATGCCGATGTTAAAAGACAAACTGCTGCGTCGCAAAATGTATGTGGTTCAAAGCGAACTGCTGAGTTTTGAGACCCTCGAACGCATTTTGAGCGAGGTGGTTCCCGCCGACGAGCTGACCCCCGACCCGGCAGCCCTTGCCGAGCAACAGGCAGCAGAGCAAAAAGCTGCAGCAGCCAAAAAGAAAGACAACAAGCCCGCAACACCGAAATCGACAATACTCAACTCGTCGAAACAGGGCTACGACCTGATTGCCGGCACGTCGGTCTACAAGAACAATGCCGACCGTCTGTGCACGCAGCTGAAAGCCAAAGGATGCGACGCTTACATCATCAACCGCAACGGTATGTACTACGTCAGTATGGGCAGTGCCGCCAGCCGCACCGAAATCGAAGCCAAGTACATCCACGTCAAGGAGTGGTACAAGGGCGACGTAACAATCAAAAAATGGTAACAATTGAATGTGTGAGTGCTTTAATGCGTTAGTGTGTTAGTGGCTGCCGCGTTCATTCCAACAGAGAACCCATCAACAATAGAACAGCAAACAATGGGAAAAAACAAACTGGCACGATTTGAAGAGAACCTGACGTTCCCCAACCTGTTCCAGGTGTCGTTCGAAGACCTTGAAAAGCAAGGCTTCGAATGGCGCGGACGTTGGACCGAGTTCTTCGGCAACAGCAACCCCATAGTGCTCGAATTGGGATGTGGCAAAGGCGAATACACCATCGCCCTGGCTCGCGAACGTAGCGACCGCAACCATATCGGCGTCGACATCAAAGGCGCACGCTTGTGGCGCGGCGCCAAGACCAGCAACGAGGAGCAGATGCACAACGTGGCATTCATCCGCACACGTATCGAATTCATCACCAGCTTTTTCGCTCCCGACGAAGTTTCCGAAATCTGGATCACCTTCCCCGACCCGCAGCCCAAGAAGCCGATGAAGCGCCTCACTAGCGAGCGTTTCCTTGAGCGCTACCGCCAAATGCTTAAGCCGGGCAGCTTTGTCCACCTCAAGACCGACTCGCGCGAGCTTTACGATTACACGATGGACGAGGTCATCGCGCCGGCAGGCTACGAAGTGGAATTCAACACGCCCGACCTTTACGCCACCGACTATGGCGGAATGGCCACGGCGGTGAAGACCTTCTACGAGTCGATGTTCCTCAAAGAAGGCAAGCCGATAACGTACATCAAATTCAAAATCAAATAAAAAGACAAAAAGAAATCAATAATATAAACAATTAAATATTCATTATTATGTCAGGACACAATAAATGGTCTAAGATTAAGAGAGCAAAAGGCGCAGCCGATGCAAAACGCTCGAAACAGTATTCCAACATCTTGAAACAAGTAGCAATCGCAGTACGTGAGGGTGGTCCCGACCCCGACAGCAATCCCCGTTTGCGCCTTCTGGTGCAGAACGCCCGCGGATGCAATATGCCCAAGGACACCCTGCAACGCGCCATCAACAAGGCTAACGACAAGGACGCTGCCGCTAAGCAGGAACTCACCTTCGAGTGCCACGTCAACCACGGCATCGCCCTCTTCATCGAGGCCCTTTCGGACAACAACAACCGCACCGTGGCCAACGTCAAGTCGATTATGAACAAATTCGGCGGCACGCTCGAAACCAACGGCAGCCTCAGCTTCCTCTTCACCCGCAAGGGCGTCTTCGTCATTCCGCGCAAACCCGAGATGAACGTCGAAGAACTTGAAATGGAACTCATCGACGGCGGTCTTGAGGAGATGGAGGTCGACGACGATTACCTGACCCTCTACACTGCCTACGAGGACTTTGGCAATATGGTCAAGATGCTCGAAACGATGGGCATAGAGTGCGAGAGCGCCGAACTGCAGCGCATCCCCAACACCACCCGCGAAATCGACGAAGATTCCATCCGCAAGGTTATGAAGGTCATCAACATCCTTGAAGAGGACGACGACGTGACCAACGTCTACCACGATATGGAAATCCCCGACGACTTCGAGGAGGAATAAATTAATGTGTTAATTCGCTAACGTGTTAATTCGCTAACGTGTTAATTCGTTAATGTGTTTATTCGTTAGTGCGTTAAAGCATTAAAGATCAGTTGCGTCGGATTTGTAATCCGACGCAACTTAATATAAGGATTTGCAATCCGCTTAATTTCAAAAATACACCTTTCTTGAAACTCTATCTCGTACCCACACCTGTCGGAAACCTCGGCGACATAACCTATCGAGCCGTCGAAGTCCTTAAGTCTGTCGACCTCATCCTGGCCGAGGACACACGCACCAGTCGCGTGCTTATGCAGCACTACGGCATCACCACGCCGATGCAGAGCTACCACATCTTCAACGAACATCAAGTGGTTGCCGGACTCGTCGAAAAGCTGCAAAGCGGGATAAGCATTGCCATTGTCACCGACGCCGGCACGCCTGGCATCAGCGACCCCGGCTTTCTCCTTGTGCGCGAAGCCGTCAAGCACGACATCGAAGTCGAATGCCTGCCAGGACCGACAGCCTTCGTCCCGGCACTGATAGACAGCGGCCTGCCCTGCGACCGCTTCATTTTCGAAGGTTTCCTGCCGCACAAGAAAGGCCGTCAGACAGCCATCCAGCGCCTGGCCGAAGAGAGCCGCACGATGATTATTTACGAGAGTCCGTTCCGCCTCGTAAAACTGCTCGAGCAGCTAATTGAAGTCGTCGGCGAAGAGCGCCAAGTCAGCGTCAGCCGCGAAATCAGCAAACTCCACGCCGAGACAGCCCGCGGCACCCTGCGCGAAGTACACGACCACTTCGCCGCCAAAGAAGTCAAAGGCGAAATCGTCGTCATCCTCGCCGGAAAAGAAGGTTGAAAAGCGGAAAGCGGAGAGCGGAAAGCGAGCTGCCGCATTAGGGTTCTCCGTTCTCACTTCTCCGTTCTCACATCTATAATATTTTCATCGCAATCGCTGCGCAGGCTTCAGCGTCGGCAAGGGCGTTGTGGTGGTTGCGCAGGTCGAAACCACAGGCGTCCGCTACCGTATGCAGCTGATGGTTAGGCAACCGTCGGCCGAACACACGCCGCGCCGCCCGACAGGTGCAAAAGAACCTGTAGTCAGGCCAATCCATACGATACACCTGCATCACCGCCCGCAGGCATCCCTCGTCGAATGGGGCATTGTGCGCCACCAGTGGCAGTCCCTCGATCAGCGGCTCCACACGTTCCCAAACCACAGGAAAAATGTCGGCGTCGTCCGTATCCTCGTGCCCAAGTCCGTGTACCTGCTGGCAAAACCAGGCGTAATAGTTCGGCTCGGGCTTGATAAGGCTGTAGAACGAGTCCACAACCCTACCCTCGCGCACAACGACCACACCCACGCTGCACACACTGCTGCGCTGCCCATTGGCCGTTTCGAAATCAATCGCTGCAAAATCAGTCATCATCGTCTTTGTACTTGTTTATCATTTCGTTTATTTCACCCCTTATGTCATCCCGCAGACTTTGAGGCTTCAGGACCTCGACCGTCGCGCCAAGCGACAGGATTTTCTGTTTGAAGTCGAATGTCGGCCGCACACGCAGAGCAAAGACCGAATACTGGTCGTTGCGTTTGATTTCGTGCTGCGAAGCGTGAAGCGGCAACGAACGGACAAAATTGGCCTGATAGGCATCAACCTTCAGCCACACACTCTCGACCGGCGCATCGTCGATGATAATACCGTATGCACCATCAAACATCTCGTTGACATCAAACTTACTGTCACGCACATAGTTTTCCTCTTGCAGCTCGACATTCGACATACGGTCCAAAGCATATATCTTGCAGGGCTTTGTCGCGTCGTACTTTCCAATCAGATACCAGCGCCGTTCGAACATCTTCAAAGCAAACGACATAAAGTTGAAGTAATGCGACGTATGGTCTGCCCAGTAGGGCTTGTAGTCGAACGAAACCATCCGACTCGTTTTCAAAGCCTCGAGCAACACCGGCAACAAAGAGTCCTGGCTTGACTCGACTGCAATAAGCTCCGACACCTCGCGACTGTCGGCAACAATGCGGTTTACGGCAATGGCATCCATCATCCAGCGGCGGAAATAGTCGTTCTTCCCATCGTCGGCAATCCTGTAGCGATAATCGATGCCGGAATTATAGCATTCTATCTCAATTCCGAAAACATCCAGAATTTCGCCCCTGTGCCTGTGGAAACTGCGGTTAGAGAAAGCCCCATTATCGTGCATCGCATCGTCACGGTCCCACAAGTCGCCAATCTGTTCCAGCGTCAAACCCTTCTCACCTGCCCGCATAATGGTATCGACCAGCCAGATATATTTCTTTAGTACGTTCATAAATTGTTCTTGTTTACAGTGTTGACCATCATCATTATATTCTCATCATTAACGCTCGTCGAACTGTTTTATTGCAAAGACACAGCCTACTTGACGACTTTAGATTCAATATCGAAGTACAACACTATCGTTCTTATCTAAGCCACAATTACATTCTGACAATGAAAGTGACAAGAATGCCCCGTTCCATTGTCTCCCATCATTTATCAAAACAAGCAATATTCACGTTCCCAACGTTCTGCCTTATCAAAATAGTTTTCCTCCGGATTAGCCCGCCAGTGCTCACGTTCAATCTGGTCGAGTATAGTATCATCGTATTTATATTCGTCCGACACGACCCAGCAACTTTCAATATAATGCTGTCCTTTATAATCAAATCCTGATTTACAAGTCTTTTTCACACACTTTTTCAATTCCTCTGACAAGAGACGAATCAGTTCATCGTTATCCAAGCATCTAATTCTATCATACATAGGACGTTTCATCGGTTTATCACCCATAATCATCCGCCAAATATAGGTAAATATGACCCAATGGATTCTACTGCGGTATATTTCGCTGCGATCTTCGGCATAACGTTGTATTACACGTTTCAAATCACCGCCATTTTGTACAAATCCCGCAAGGATAATCAATTTCTCATCAATCGTCCGGTACGCCCACTCGTGGCCACAATCGTCCCAGAAATCGCGTGTCGCCAAGCATCTTTCATACTTGTCCAAATCATAATCAAATGGTTTTACGTCTTTCATAATTACATCTTTTATTGTTTCAAGATGCAAAAATACAACAAAGGTGCGCCACATCGTGACACACCTATAGAGAATCTTATAAATAGCTCAATCAGAACTTTTTCCCAACCAACTCTTTACCTCTCCAATCAGTTCAGACTCCATATTTTTCTGTTTATCGCAGAAATCCACGAAACTTGCACCCTCGACGATTGGTATGCCTATTCCTATAATCTCTCCACCGTCACCGAGTAATTTGCGCGATGCCGAAAGAATTATCCCATTACTGCTGTCGTCATTCCTCTCTATGGGATATAGCAAAGCACAAAGCCTAGCAGACAAAACGTGCATATAAGTTATCATCTGGAACAAATCATCTCGACCGATCGATATCGTGTTTGTTTTCTTGTCGTCTTGACCGTCTACCGTCAAGTCAAAGCCAAGACGCTTATATTTTGCATCCAGCACAAAGGAGTTTTCGGCAACTCCTGTTTTATGATAAAAATCCGGGAAATATTTTCCCCCACCCTCGTAAAGCTGAATACCATTTATTCCTTCTTTGTTTTTTGCGTGAGTAATACCAAGATTCGAGGAACTAAGAATAGTATCCAAATACTCTTCCCAAAGCCAAGCGCCATCAAACAGAACTCCGTAAACTTGATTTTTGTCTTGACCGAACTTAATGGATTCGTAGCGAAGTATTCTAACACAAATCTGCTGCAATTCTGTATATTCCGAATAATACGGATGATTCACAGGACGCAGGTTACAGTTAACAATTCTATTTCTATCCTTGACATTATACGAAGGAGTTGCTTGCACCAAAGCAGACACAGCAGATTTTGTCTCCGCATCGCTGCCCAAAACGATGCGTCCCAAAGGGCGACACTTGATAAACTCTATTGTGTGCCTTATCAACTCTGTGACATCGTTGTCATAACTGTGCATCCTCGTTGAATAAGCCACCGTGCCACGAAACGGAACATTCTCCCTGATGTGACGGCTTACATCAATTTGTCCGCGAATATTTGAATCATTATATTCATATCGTCTGTATTTCTTATACACACCTTGCCGGAATGCTTTCTTCAAAAAAAAGGGGAAAACAAAAAGCAACAAGTCAAACACGGATTCCGGAGAAACCGAATGTTTCAAGTCGGTCAAGTTGAAATGGAACACCCGCATTAGCATATAGTGCAAAAAATAATCTTCTTCATCATTCTTCGCAAACCTGGACTTTATGGTCAACATCGTGTCATTCACACCGACAAAACCCATAATGTTTCCTGTCGATAACTCATCACCGTAAAGATTCAGTATACAATTTTCATCTATGTCATCCCGTCCAAGTTTGAAACTTTGAGGAAATGCCAAAAGAGTGACATTATCATTAGCCACAAGCTTTTCTATTGGCTTGTTGGCAATACGTTGCAAATCATCAACAGACTGTTCCAACGCCAGTTCCGACAGCCTTGTGGGCCTCATATTGTCAGTCAGACACTTTGGCATAACTACTTGTCGTATTCCGCTTTAAAGGCATTCAGTTTTTCATCCCTGCCAGGCAGTCCACGCAGGTAATCTTCCAAAAGAATTCGAAGATGATTTTCCCACAAACTGCTGAATCGATCTTCATTCGATCCCTCGTACAATTGGAGCTTCAAAAAATATGCCGCGCCAATCTGATATTGTCGTCCAAGTTCTTGACAGTTTTCTATGGCAGCATTAAGATTGTTCATCTTCACAACAGCTGCATCCTTCAATTCGTCACCAAGAACATCAAGCATACCAGTGTTTTCTGAAGCAACAACCTCCTTAAAAGCAAAACGGCGACGGAAAGCAAAGTCCATACTCTCAACACTACGGTCTATATCGTTCATAGTACCAATGATGTACACATTATCCGGAACATAGAAGCCATCAGCAAAAATATCGTCGTTTTCAACCAAATTCTGATACTGTGTAGCGACTTTTTCGCCTCTATAACCCGAATCAATTGCGAAGAACAATTCTCCAAAAATCTTAGAAATCTCACCTCTGTTGATCTCATCAATGATGAAGACAAACTTCTCTTTTTCTCCACTTGAAACAGCAGAACTTTTATAGGGATAATTCTCTACAATATATTGTCCAACCGTAGGTTCATAAGACTCGTGACGAAGGTCATATTTATTTGTCATAATATATCTTACGATACTTTTCTCTTTTAGCGAATGATAAATCTTGGACGAGGATATTGCAAAAATAGTACCATTTTTAACCTCAAACGACATATTATTGCCTGACCGCACCGATGGAATACTTATCATTCCGGGCTTGCTTTTGAACCATTCCAGCATTTTCCGTGCATCTTCTTCATTGACGTTTGCTCCAGTGAGTTCTACAGCATCCTTACAAAACGCTTTAAAGACACCATCTTTCCGCTCAAAAACCACGGTACCATTCTGGTTAACTGGCCGCAATCCTTCCATAAAATCCGTGTAGTCGTACGATGGATGAAACTGAACAAAACCTACGCGGTTACCTTCGGCTCCCATTTGACGGGCAATCGCTTTTGCCAAATATGTCTTTCCCGTACCTGGAGCGCCTGTGAGGATGAGATTATGGTTTTTTTCTAAAAGATTCACGTATTTTTCAATACATTGTTCTTTTTTGAGTTTGTTTATCATATCAAAATAATAATCATAAAAATCGACAAATTGTGCTGTATATTTTCCGTTTTTAAAAAGGCCAAGCTCATCTATCGAATATCGCTTGTTTTTATCTACCCAGCGAGCAGGCTTTTCCCAATATAAGTAATCCAAGATACAAAGGCCAACAAGCGAATCACCATTCCAATCAGCAGCGATATTAAAGCCCGTGTCTTTCCAGTTTAAATAACAACCCCTCGTTTTGTACTTTCCGAAACTCGCAGTGATATTAATATAAAGCTGATTATCCCCATACATATCCCAATCTTTGATTTGGTTTTGGATTGAATGTTCCATCCAACCCTTTCCTGCCTTATTGAAAGAATTATCATCCACCAAAGGTTTTATATACTGCAAATAACCAATTGACTGCGGATTACCAGAGCTCACATAGCTTAAATGCGCCACAAAATATTCCAATACGTGCTTAAATTTTTCCAAATTATCCATATTTCATTATATCTTTTTTTCAAACTGCAAAAATACACATTTTTTTCGGCATCGTTGTCGATTCTCGCAATTATTTTCATTTTGCAAAAGTACAACATCGGTGTGCCAAAATCTGACACAACAAAATAAATTTCAATTCGGATATAAAATATTTTATTATCTTTGCAATTATTATAAAAGCAATAATTATATTCACAATAACTTATAACTATATAAATATGAATAGAATAACCAATCCTTTCATTATATCCAGAAGCATCCCAAACCATCTGTTTTGCGACCGGAAAGAGGAGACATCGTTTCTTGTCAAGCAGGTTGAAAACGGCAGAAATGTGGTAATTGTATCGCCACGCAGGATGGGGAAAACACAGCTGATATACCATTTTTTCGAACAGCCGGAAATCAAAGACAACTTCCAGACCTTTTTCGTCGACATCTATTCTGCCACATCTCTGCAGGAAATGTGCTACCTCTTTGGCAAAACGGTATTTGAGAAGCTGAAACCCAAAAAACAACAAAATTGGGAGCGCTTCTTCCAGACGCTGAAATCGTTACGAACGGCATTCAAGATCGACCCAATCAGCGGCGAACCCGCATTGGAACTGGGGCTGGGCGCAATTACCAATCCCGAAACGACACTTGAAGAGATTTTCTCCTACCTTGAAGCTGCCCAGAAGCCCTGCATCGTGGCCTTCGACGAGTTTCAGCAGATAACCGAATTTGGCGACAAGCGCGTCGAGGCGCTGCTACGCGGAATGATACAGAAATGCACCAACACCTCGTTTATCTTTTGCGGCAGCAAACGTCACACTATCAGCCAGATGTTTCACTCGAAAGCACGTCCGTTCTACCAGAGCGCGCAGCTGATGGATCTGCCGCCGCTGATGGAGTCCGCATATACAGAATTCGCCACGCGACTGTTTGCGGAATACGGCAAAGAACTACAGAGCGAAGTGGTGACAAGGATATACAACGACTATGACGGCACCACGTGGTATCTGCAGATGCTTATGAACGAGCTGTTTGCAATGACAGGCGAGAACGAGCGCTGCACACTGGACGCAATTCCGCAGGCCACACGCAACATTTTGGAAGTGCAGGACGGAGCCTACCGAACCCAACTAAGTATGATATCTACCAAACAAAAAGGAGTGCTGCAAGCCATTGCGCAAGAAGGGTTTGTCAAATCGCCAACGTCGATGGCGTTTGTCAAATCGCACTCACTCGATTCGGCCAGCTCCGTACAGTCGGCCTTGCGGGCGCTGCTGGACTCCGACGTGGTGACAAACGACGAAAAAGGGTACCACCTGAGCGATTATTTCTTCGGCCAATGGCTGAGAGTGGCGTTCTGAACTGGCATTTTCCGACCTAACCTATCCGGTCGCCGCAGAAGTCCTTGCGGCGGCAGGCTTTGCAGTGGCGGCCTTGCCAGACGCTGTCGAGGTGGTCGGCGGCGGCATCGACCAGGGCGGGTTCGTCGGTCAGGATGCCGGCCTCGAAGTTGCGCGTCGTCTCGCCTTTCATCCCCATTCCGGCGCCGGTCAGGTTGGCCGAGCCGATGTAGGCCACCGAGCAATCGAAAACAAGAATCTTGAAATGCACACGCGGACAGAGCCGTCGCTGCAACGTATTCACCTGTTCGTCAGCACGAAGCGACGATGCTGTGCCACCCCACAAATGACGGTAGCGGTCGAAATCCTCGCGGAAGTTCTCGCCCGGCTCCTTTGCGTGCAGCAGGCGCACCTCGACGCCGCGGCGCAAAAGACGGTCCAATACGGCCAGAAACGGCTCGGCACCGCCGACGCCCCTGGGGTTGCGCCCCGCGCCGGTCGCCGCGACATAAAGATCCTTCAAGTCGGCCGTGCCGATCCACAGGTCGTGCTTCACCGCCGCGCACAGCGCCAGCACCTCGCTGTAATGCTCCTTGTCTGCAATATATTTGATCATATCCTGCCATACACAACGGCGCGCGAGGCTTTTTATTGTTCGAGTGCGGAAAGAAAAGGCAACAAAAACTGACAAAATGTCAGTCCCCACCCTGCCGCGACAATAATCTTACTGAAAACTTACGAAAAACTGACCATATTCTACAGTGGTAAAAGATGGGTAGAATTTGATAAGAATTTGGGTAGAATTTGGTAAGAAGAAGGTGGTGGGAATTAGGGGGTTACGAAAGGGCATTTTTTAGAGAAAACTCGGATTTTCAACTATTTTTTGAAAGTTAGCGCAACTTTCTGTGTTTCAAATAATAAAGCCCGTTTTCAATCAAAAGCGACCAAAAGGTGTCAGAGGACTGACAAAATGTCAGTTTCGGGCAGAATGGAACGGAATTTGAAGACAAAATTCTGCAATTGTCGACCAAAAGCAATTTTGGCGAACGGAAACATTTATTGAATAAAAACAAAATAGATATACGATGAATGGCAATTTGAATGTTCAGACCGAGAACATTTTCCCGGTCATCAAAAAGTTCCTCTATTCGGACCACGAGATTTTTCTTCGCGAGCTGATTTCCAATGCTGTAGATGCCACACAGAAGCTGAAGGCCCTGTCGTCGCGCGGCGAGTTCAAGGGCGAGCTGGGCGACCTGACCATCGAGGTGAAAATCGACAAGAAGAAGCTGATAATCAGCGACCGAGGCATCGGAATGACCGAGGAGGAAATCGACAAGTACATCAACCAGATAGCCTTTAGCGGCGCCAACGACTTCCTGGACAAGTATAAAGACGTGCAGGAGAACCTGATAGGCCACTTTGGACTGGGCTTCTATTCGGCGTTTATGGTGGCCGACAAGGTTGAAATCGAGACCAAAAGCTGGAAGGACGCTCCGGCAATGCACTGGAGCTGCGACGGCAGCCCGTCGTTCGAAATGACGGAAGGCAAGCGCAAAGAGCGCGGCACGGACATCATTCTGCACATCGCCGACGACTGCAAGGAATTCCTTGAGGAACAGCAGGTTCTGCAGCTATTGAAGAAATATTGCCGCTTTATGCCGGTGGCCATCCGCTTTGGCGAAGAGATCCAGTGGGTGGACAGCGAGACTGAATTTGAGGAAGTTGGCGAAGGCGAGAACAAGACCAAGCGCCCGAAACGCGTCGAAAAGAAGGTGCCGCGCATCATCAACGACACCGACCCGGCCTGGAAGAAGGCCCCGTCGACGCTGACCGACGAGGACTACAAGAAGTTCTATCACGAGCTGTACCCGATGAACTTCGAAGATCCTCTGTTCCAGATACATCTGAATGTCGACTATCCCTTCAACCTGACGGGCATACTCTATTTCCCGAAGGTGCGCAAGACCATCGACCCCAACCGCAACAAGATACAACTGTATTGCAATCAAGTATTTGTGACCGACAGCGTCGAGGGCGTGGTGCCCGAATACCTGATGCTGCTGCACGGCGTGCTCGACAGCCCGGACATCCCGCTGAACGTGAGCCGCAGCTACCTGCAGAGCGACAGCAACGTGAAGAAAATTGCCCAGCACATCAGCAAGAAGGTGGCCGACAAACTGGAGGAGATGTCGAAAGCGGAAAGCGGAAAGCAGAAAACGGAAAGCGAGGCTGACGCGGCTGACAAGTCTCAAACTTTCAACTCTCAACTTGAAGAAAAGTGGGACGACATCAAGATTTTCGTCGAGTACGGTATGCTGACCGAGGAGAAATTCTGCGAGCGCGCTATGAAGTTCGCTTTGCTGAAAAACACTGAGGGACAGTACTTCAAGCTGGACGACTACCGCAACAAAATCAAGGCTCTGCAGACCGACAAGGACAAGAACGTCATCTATCTGTACGCCACCGACGTCGACGAACAGCACGCCTACATCGCCAAAGCCAAAGAGAAAGGCTACGATGTTCTGCTGATGGACAGCGTCCTCAACTCGCACTATATCAACCTGCTGGAGCAGAAGATCGAGAAGACACGCTTCGTTCGCGTCGATGCCGACACAGTCGAGAAACTGATTGCCCACGACGACGCCATCCCCGAAAAGCTGACCAAAGAGGAGCAGGACAAACTGCGCCCCATCATCGAGAACGAGGTCGACAAGGCCCGCTTCACGGTGCAGCTCGAAAGTATGGAGAGCGACGACCAGCCGATGGTCATCACGCAGAACGAGTTTATGCGCCGCTACAAGGAGATGAGCCAGACCAGCGGCGGCGGTATGGGCTTCTACGGCGAGATGCCCGACAGCTACAACCTGGTTGTCAACATCAACCACCCGCTGATCGGACAGGTGCTGAACGAGCAGGATGCCGACAAGCAGAAGCAGCTCGTCCACCAGCTCACCGACCTGGCCCTGCTGAGCAACGGCCTGTTGAAGGGCGAAGCCCTGACGCAGTTCATCAAGCGAAGCGTCGAAATGATTTAAACGGAGATGTGAGAACGGAGAACGGAGAAGTGAGATGTGAGAACGGAGAAGTGAGATGTGAGAACGGAGAACTGGCTGCCGCATTATGGCTTTCAGTTCTCCGTTTTCAGTTCTCCGTTTTCAGTTTTCCGTTCTCAGTTCTCACTTCTCCGTTCTCACATCTCACTTCTCCGTTCTCACTTCTCCGTTCTCAGTTCTCCGTTCAAAAATTGTATTTCACCATTGCGCAGATGCGGTGGTTGGCCACTTGGCGCAGGTTGTCGTTGTTGGCGACGGTGCCGTCGACCTGAAGGTCGCCGTAGGTTACGGCAGTCAGCTCGTATTCAAGGCCGATGTTGAAGGTCTTAGTGTTGTAACTTATTGAAGGCGCGACGCGATAAATGGAGTTGATGTTGGCAATGCCCTTCTTCATATACATATAATTATATATGTTGGTGAGGTCCACCACCCTTGTGTATCCTTCCGGCAGGCCCAGATTCTTCTGGTAGCCGAGGAAAAGGTTTGTGCGCCAGGTTTTTCCGTATGCAATATTGAAATACGTCACCGACGACGTCAGCGGACGGTAAACGCCGTCAGGAAACTCGTCCGAAACAGCCAACGCATAGCCACTCAGCATATTAAGGTGCGCCAGATTCTGCGCCAGCGTGGTGCGGAACTTGGTGGTCAGCTTGCGGCCCGAATACTGGAAATAGAAGGTCGGCGAAAGCGAATTGCAGTGGCGTTTGCCTCTGATATTAAAGGACATAGGAAGCGGAGCAATCGTAAAAGCACTTTCGTCGTAGATTGTCAGGCGGCTGTAGTCGAGGCCCAGTTGCGAATAGAACTTGCCGTCGCGGTAGTTTAGTCCCAAGAACAGTTCGGGCACTATCGACTGGTTGGCATACTTGGCGCTCTCGCCGTCGGGACCCGGCGAAGTGTACTGGAACTGATAGAGCGCAGCGGCGGTAAAGCCCAACCGCTCAGCAGGATAGAACATCCAGCGCACCTGCGGCGTGCGACTGTGCGGACGGAACGGGGCACCGGCGGCCATACCCAGCACGTCGGGCATAATGTTGCCGCTGAGCGGATGCCAGTCCTGACCGACAAGCAGTTCGGAACGGACTGTCAGAGCATTGCCAAGACCGTGCTCATACTCCCTGTGCCACGTCAATTTGGCGTAGGCCAGACGCAGACGGAAGACGGTGTTGGTGGTGCCGAAACCGGCAAAGTCGCCTTCCAACTTGGCCGACGACTTGGCGCCGAACAGTTCGGGACCCGTAGCGTCGATGCCAAAGCGGCTGCTGAGGGCAAGGAAGTGTGCCTGTGGAACGGCATTGCGGTCATAATCAGCCTCCCACCCTTCCGGCAAAGCGGTATTGGGAGGAACAGCGATGCCGCTGTTGGCCCAGTCCTCGTCGGACGGAATCATCAGGTATTCGCCACCACAGACGGTCACCGTCTTGCGGCTGTCGTAGTTGAAATAGTTGCGGATGAAACCGTAGGGTTTGATCGACTTTTGCACTGTTTTTTTTGCCGCACTGGTGTCGACGGCCCCGCTTTGGGCCATCGACATCAGCGGCAAAAAAGCCAGTAAAAGAATGGCGAATTGTGAATAGTGAAAAGTGAAAAGTGACCAGTGACACAAACGCGTCTGCCTGCTTTCCGTTCTCCGTTCTCCGTTTTCCGTTCTCCGCTCTCCGCTCTCCGCTCTCCGATTAACGTCCTTCATTTTCATACGGCAAGTAAAACAAGCAGTTGCGCGGTGAAAATACGCAGGAACATAGTCAGCGGATAGACCGTGGCATAGCCCGTATTGGGCAGTTTGCAGCCTTCGGGGGCGATGTTGTTGGCAAAGGCCAGCGTCGGGGGGTCGGTGTGCGCACCGCCGATGAAGCCCATCAGGGTGTAGTAGTTGATTTTCAACACCAAGCGACCAAACAGAGCCACAATCAGCGGCGGCGCGACGGTGATGATGAAACCGTAGAGGATCCACATATATCCACCGGCCTGGATGGTGCTGATGAAGCTGGAACCGGCACCGAGGCCCACACCGGCCAGGAAGAGCGCGATACCCACTTCGCGGAGCATCCAGACGCCGTGGCTTTCAGTGAATTCGGTCGTAAACCAGCCCTTCTTCACACCCAGCCAGCTGCCGATAAGTGCAGCCACGAGCGGGCCGCCAGCCAGACCCAGCTTGACGGGAGCCGACATTCCGACCGGAATGGGAATCGAGCCAAGGATGATGCCGAGGGCAATGATGACGAAAATCGGTATCAGGTTGACTTTGTGGCGCTGCGAGACAGGTGTGTCCTGCTTTTGGCGGTTCTGCTCCAGATCTTCGGCCACCGTAGGTTCCTTCTGCAAGTCAATGCGGCACAGCGGACGCAAGACGATGCAAGTCAGAATCATACCCACCACAGCCAACGGGTAGGCCACAGCGTAGCCATTGGCCAGACGGTCGGCAGCGGCGTCCATACCGAGGTCGCGCACAGTCTGTTGTGCAGCCGAGAGGCCCGGAGTGTTGGTGATGGCGCCAGTGTAGACGCCAGCCATATCGGTCAGTTCTTCGCCTGTCAGCTTGGCGATGACGATGGTGATAACCACGCCGAGGGCCACGTTGACCAGAGCCATCAGGTTCATAGCCAAACCGCCCTTCTTGAACGACTTGAAGAAGCCGGGTCCCACTTGCAAGCCGACGGCAGTGACGAAGAGTATCAGGCCGAACTCCTTGATGATGTGCAGCATATCGTGGTTGCAGCTAATACCCAGCGCACTAAGGATAATGCCAACAAAAAGTACCCAGGTGATGCCCAGCGAAATGCCCTTGATTTTGAATTTTCCGAGCAGCAGGCCGGCGAAGATAGAAACAGAAAGCATTAGTACGGTGGTGCCTACGCCACCGTTAGTCATCAGATTGACAAACCAGTTCATAGAGTTGATTTAGTTGTTTTTGTTTGTTGCAAAATGAAAATTGAAAACCAGGAAACGCAGAAGCGTCAACCTGATTTTCAATTTTCAAATATCAATTTTTAATTGAATCAGTCGCCCAGAGTGGCAACCATAACAGCCTTGATGGTGTGCATACGGTTCTCGGCCTCGTCGAAGACGATGCTGTTCTCGCTCTCGAAGACATCCTCGGTAACCTCGATGCCGTTCAGACCGAATTTCTCGTACACCTCGCGGCCAGCCTTGGTCTCAAGGTTGTGGTACGAAGGCAGGCAGTGCATAAATTTGCACTTCGGGTTGCCGGTTTTCTTCATCAGTTCAGCGTTGACCTGGTAGGGCATCAGCATCTTGATGCGCTCTTTCCAAACGCTGTCGGGTTCGCCCATCGACACCCAGATGTCGGTGTAGATGAAATCGAGGCCCTTCACGCCCTTCTCGACGTCGTCGGTGACGGTGAGCTTGGCGCCGGTTTCCTTGGCGATCTCCTGGCATTTCTTGACAAGGTCCTTAGCGGGCTGCAGTTTCTTGGGGGCGATGATGCGGATATCCATACCCATCTTCACGCCGCCGACCATAAGGCTGTTGCCCATATTGTAGCGCGAGTCGCCAATGTAGGCGAACTTCACCTGGTTGAGGGGCTTGTCGGTATGCTCCTGGATGGTGAGGAAGTCGGCCAAGATCTGAGTGGGGTGAGCCTCTGCGGTAAGGCCGTTCCAAACGGGAACACCAGCATATTCAGCCAGTTCCTCGACGGTGGCCTGGTCGAAACCACGGTATTCGATACCGTCGAACATACGACCCAGCACGCGGGCGGTGTCCTTCATACTCTCCTTGATACCGATCTGGCTACCAGTGGGGCCGAGATAGGTGACGTGAGCACCCTGATCCTTAGCGGCGACCTCGAAGGCGCAGCGGGTACGGGTCGAAGTTTTCTCGAAAATGAGGGCGATGTTCTTGCCAGTCATAGTCGGTTTCTCGGTGCCTGCATATTTGGCGCGTTTCAGGTCGCGAGCCAGGTCGAGCAGATAGTTGAGTTCTTTCGGGCTGAAGTCTAATATCTTCAGGAAATTGCGATTTCTTAAATTGTAAGCCATTTTTTTAATTATTATGTTTAACTATTATTTCCAATACTTTCAAAATGAGTACTAACGCCAAGGCCATCACTGCCGGAATAAGCACGGTTTTTCCATTGACGGGGTCAACGAAAAACAGCACCAGACTGATTACGACAGCAACAGCCGCAATAATCAGCAGGCGTTTCATAAAATTCCTGTAGCCTTGTGAAGCGAATAACTCTCTTAGTGCCATTGTCTAACCAAAATTCAGAATTACATTTTTCAGCGGACGATGCGGGTTCCGCAGTGGGGGTTGTTGAGCTGGCCGGCCTCGGTGATGATGCACTCCTTGCCGCCGTGCTCGACAAACATAATGGCAGCGCGAACCTTCGGAGCCATCGAGCCTTCGGCAAACTGGCCTTCTTCGAGGTACTTCTTGGCCTGGGCGATGGTGATGGTGTCGAGAGCCTGCTCGTTTTCCTTGCGGAAATTGATGTAGACCTTGGGCACATCGGTGAGGATGTAGAACTCGTCGGCGCCGATTTCGATGGCGCAGAGGGCGCTGGCCAGGTCCTTGTCGATAACTGCCTCGACGCCAGTCACGCGGTCGCTTTCCTCGACGACGGGGATGCCGCCGCCGCCGACGGTGACGACGATGTTGCCAGCCTTAGCCAGCTGTTCGACAATCTTTATATTATTGATACGCACCGGCTTGGGCGAAGCGACAACCTTGCGCCAGCCGTTGCCCTTGGGGTCTTCCTTGTATTTGGCACCCGTCTCGGCGGCAAACTGTTCGGCCTGCTCCTTGGTGTAGTAGGGTCCGACGGGCTTGGTGGGGTTCTGGAACATCGGGTCAAGCTTGTTGACAGCCACCTGGGTGACCAGCGTCACAACGTTGCGCTGTATGTCGTTGCGGGCCATCACGTTGCGCAGGCCCATCTCGATCATATAGGCAATCGAGCCCTGCGTTTCGGCCACGCAGAAGTCCATCGGCATAGCCTCGATGCCTTTGGCGCGGCCGGCTTCGTGCTGCAGCATTACGTTGCCCACCTGGGGGCCGTTGCCGTGGCCAATTACCACATTATAGTTGCGTTTCAGCAGATTGCACAAACTTTCGCAAGTCTGCTCCACGTTCTCGAGTTGTTCCTTGTAAGTACCTTTCTGGCCGCTACGAAGCAGGGCATTACCGCCAAAAGCGACCACTGCGAGTTTCTTCATTTATGATTTATTTATCTTTTGTTCAACAAATTACACATACTTTCTCTAATGGAAAGAAAGTGCAAATATACAGACTTTTTATATATTTACAAAATAATTTTGGATTTGGACAAGGCAAAAAAGATGTCTGTCCGACAGTGTGTCGCGACAGACATCTCCAAGAAGTTTTCTTTCTGCGGCAAAAGTCGCAGCAGATATCATTCGAAATTGACACCAAACGTGAGCATCAGCGACCAGCCGCTGTGCTTGATGTCGGAGAAAATAAAACTGTTGTCGGCAATGCGATAGCCATCGTTCGAGTAATCGTCCTGAAGCACGGTCGAGAAATTGAAGAACGGCAGGATGTACTGGAAAGCCAGCCCGGCCCACATCTTTTCGGAGAAATGATAGCAGCCTCCGACACGGCCAAAGGCTCCGATATCGATACTGGGAGCCCCGAAGTCGTCGCTCTTTGTGGCCTCGTGCCATTCGTTGGCATCGGCGTCAGGAATGAGGACGCCGCCGGCATACCTTTCCGTACGTGCCTGGTTGCCAGTCGAGAAGAGAATGCTAGGGCCGACAGCAAAATCAATACTTACCGGTTCGGCAACACGATAAGAGCCCTCGATGCCCAACTGGATATCAATCAGGTTGGACTTTGCCCACAGGCTATAGTCGTTGAGTGCACCAAGCGTAGCCGCCGAAAAGTCAGCCTGCCACTCGCTTTTCGCATATCCCACACCAAGCATCGCCCCAATTTTGAATTGTTCGGAATAATCATTCAGACTCGAAAAGGTAATCAGGAATGAAGGCCCCATCGAAGCAGACAACTTGTCGGCCTTAACCTTTTCCATCACATAATAGGTGTAGTTCCACTGACCAGTAGTAAGTGTATTGAACTTGAATTGAGGCGATGCGGTTATGGAGGCGACACCGCCATAGATCGACATTTGTCCACCACGTCCGGTGGCCACGTTGCCGTAGAACTGTGCGTTTGCCATCGACGCAAAAGCGATGGCTGCTGCAAGAACAAATAAGTGCTTTTTCATTGTTTTATACTATTTTAAACATTAATTTTTACTTTAACCTTAACTTTATTTACAAATACTATTGTCCCTTAACTCCCCTTAATTACCCTTAACATTCCCAAAAAATTTAGGGCTGAAAACCGAGAGTAACGCCCAAACGGAATGCCATCAAGAAATTGGCAACGAAACTTTGGGCAACGTCATCGTCGTCACAGGGGCTGCTCGTCATCAATCCGTACTGGACAAAATAGCCAAATGTCAGATGGTCATAGAAAATGTGCTTGCGTCCGAATTCGGCGTGAAAGCCAAAGCAAAGATCATTGTCGAGAGTGACATTTTCGCCATTTGGCAAGACATATTTCGACACGTCGGCAGCCAGCCCCCAATAGTAGCCCAGAGGTGCCAGATGGCGATAGTGGCGCCAGCCCAGCGAGAAGTTGTAACGGTTCAAATCGTAGCTGTACGTCCCGACACCATCATACGGTGTGGTATACATCATTGGCGTAAAGGTTGCCGAAAGGAGCAGCGAAGCTCTGCGCCAGAGGGCGAATTCGACATCGGCACCGAAATCCACCGCAACGACAGAGCTGCGTGGAAACGAAAACACGTCGCCTTTGTGGAGGTTTGGTTTCAAGGCTCCGTGCAGTCCCACACTGATTTTCTGCCCCATATACCCAATGGCACTTGTGCAAGTGTCCTGCTCAACGTGGTAATAGTGGTCGTAGAGCGCATTGCGCACCAGGGCTTTTTCGTCGACAACATCGAAGCTCTTGGTTTGTTTCGACAATTTGCGGCCATTGACGGCATCGATTTGGATACTATAGACAGCGGTGGCTTCGGTATGGTTAACCATATCGTTGATTACCAATGGCGCAAGAAATGGAACCATAACGAAAAACAATTCGTTGGCCGAAAAGTTCGACGACACCTGCTCCAAGTTGAGCACAATGGACATATTGATGGTACCTGCATCGTACTTTTCGACCACACGGTCCATCTGGGGCTGCACAGAGAAGTGCATATCAAAGTCACCCTTGGTCTGCCAGAACTCCCCTACCCACTCGTTCAGGTCGACCCATTCGTTGTAGCGGTCGGCGGTGGTGATATTCTTAAGGCTTTGGTCGCTGAAATCGATAGAGCCTATGCCATTCTTGGCGGCGGCACGGCTGATGTCGGCATAGAGGGCCTCCTCGTTGCGATTGGACTTCATAATATTCAGCTCGCCGTTTTGCCTGTCGACAACATAATATGTCGGGCAATAGACCAGCTGGTTTTTATGGCTGCTGACGGCGTCCGAATTTTTCACTTCCGCCGGTTTCAGGTGGTCATTCAGGTATGTTGCGAACGACTTGTCCTTCATCAGCAAATCCGTGAAGGCATAACTGTGTACATCCGTCGAACGCTGCTGATTCTTTTTGCGTTTCAGACGCTCGTATTTCGACAGACCCTCGGTGGCTGTGTCCTTGACCTCTTCGGCTGGCGGCTGAGTACTGAAGAAGTCGGTCTTCCAATTGTATTTGACGTTGAGGTCGGCAAAGATATCGCTGGCCATATCGGCGATCTGCTTGTCGTCAGGGTACTTGCAATGGCTTTGCCACAGTTTGCGGGCTGCAATCAGCGCCAGATCGTCTTTTTTAATGCGGCGGAAGAAGTAGTAGCACTGCTGCACCTCGCCTTCGAATTCCTTATAGTCGCCCACCACACCGCTGGTGCTGGTGTTGGTCTTGTATTTCGAAAGGCCATACAGCGCCTGACACATAGCCTTGTCGACATAGCGGTTGTCGGGATATTGCTTTTTGAGCAAATAGCAATCATAGAATCCGCGCACATATTCGGCATAGATAATATCCTGTCGCACACACTCGAAGCGTGCCAAAGTACGGATTTCCTCAAATTCCGATTGTGTCACCATCACAAACCGGCTGCCGCCTTTGGCATTACCGGTAATGGCCGCTGTGGCCTTGCGGCGTTTCAGAATGTTGGGGTGCGTACTGAGCGAGTCGTTGTAGTCGTCGCGCGCCGTGATAGGGTCAACTTCTTTCATAAAGTAGTCCGACGGCATCTGGTAGTAGGGAGTATTGAAATAGGCGGTGTCGAACACCAACTCGTCGAAGGGCAGGTAGCCGTATTGCAGCACATCGAAGACGCCCTCGGTGACATCCTTGGCGTAAGGGCTGGGCAGGTAGAACATCTGCAGGCCCAGGCTGTCGGCTTCGCTTTCCATCTCGCGCGAGCGGTTGTGGTATTTGATAAAGTCGCGCATCTCTTGAGTCTCGGCCTCTATGTCATCGCTGTCGCGCTTGCGTCGCGAGATTTCTTCGAGACTGTGCTTGCGCAGGTAGTGGACAATCTCGTGGCTGATGATGAAGGCCAGCTGGGCCTCATCCTCGACCTGTGCCACGAGGCCAGTGCAGACGAAGACCATACCCTGTCCTGTGGCGAAAGCATTGACATCGGGCGACTTTAGCGTGTAGAAACGAAGTTCTTTGCGCAATGTCGGGTAATCTTTCAGCAGCGTGTCGGCAATACGCTCCACCATACGCGAGATTGGGTCGCCATAGAGGATGCGTCCCGACGACATCATACGGTTGATCTGGAACGAAGCCGCGAGCACCTTGTCGCGATTGCGCAGGCGGCCATCGTTATAGTCGCGCACGCGCTGTTTGTCAAGCGAATACAACTCCTCCAGCGAAAGTCGCAAATCGGTCGGCACTGGACCCTCCGACTTGATGCCGTCAAAACGGTCCAAATTGTATATCTGTTGTGCATTGCTGGTGACAGTCAATGCCATCAACGAAAGGAGGAAAAAACTTGTTATTTTGTTTTTCATAACTTTACTCATATTTTAAAGTGGCAATATTTGAATTGAACGGACGAGCCAGCAACAGCAGATAGTCGCCATTGTCCAGCAGATGGGGTGCTCCGATGGGTACCGACTTGGGAGGTACGGTCAGCATCGAACGCTTCACGTTGCCCTGCCGGTCTATGCTTGTGGCCATCAGGCCAAGTTTGCTGCGTTCGAGTGGGGCGATGATGACGGTCTTGCCCTCTTTAGCATTGACATTGCCAGGCAAATCCATATAGAAAATCGTGTATGCATCGCCCATAGGAGTCAGTCTAGTCTTGACGTTGTTTTCGATGCCATTTGGAGCCTGCAAGTCGCGCATCAGTATGCGATGCCAGGCTATGTGGCCCTGTTTGTCTATGCGGTATGCCAGAATGCCCACATATTCAGAATGCACAAAGGCATAGTCCAAAAAGAAGTTGTACGTCCGTTCGAACAGCACGGTGGTGCCATCATTGTCGTAGTGCGAGTCGGCAAAACGCAACTTGTCGGTCGACAGCACTTTCAGTCTTAAGTTTCGCGAGGCATTGCACAGGTCGCAGATATCCTCCTTGCTGAAGTCGACCTTTTCGAACTTGACCATCCGCTTGGCGCGTGTGTCGTATACCAGCGAATAGAAACCTGAATTCCAGTAGCCTTTGTCGTCCTGTGCCTCGCCTACCAGCAAGCCGGTGCAGTAGATCTTGCCGTCCTCATAGCGCACTATCTCCATATTGCGCATTTTCGGCAACACCTCGTTGCAAACATAGGCTTGCTCTCGTTCGCCATCGAGGATGGCGAACTGGAGGCGCGTCTCGTCGCTGTTCTTCTTCTCGTAGAAACCAGCCACGACGACTTCGCCGCTGTCGGTAACAAAATAGTCGTCAATGATTTCCTGATGGAACTCCATACTCCAGAATTCTTCAAGTTCCGTATCATACAAGCCCACAAGCCATTCCACATTATCCTCTTCGACGACGGCAAATATGAGGCTCAACCACTCCTGCGATTGCGACGAGCTGACATAAGTATATGTTTTGTTGCCGTCGCCACGGTTAAAAGAAACAAGTGCTTTAGGTTCGCCCTTTGGCTGAAGCGTCGACGGATCGTAACTTAATTTATAGGCCGTGTATTCAGAAGCATCCTTTTGCGTCATCAACAGATCTATAGACTTCTCGTTGGCAAATCCGCCATACAAGGACTGGTTCTCTTCCGAAGGCAGGTCCACTTTGCCCAGCTCATTCAGGTCCTTGTCGTATGCTGCGAGATAAGCCTTGGTCTTGACCTCGTCATAGAAGCCCATAATGTAGGTCGTTCCGTTGCGATGGCCTATATAGCCTGGCATACGCGACCGCACACCTTTGTTTTTGTGGTACTGCAATGCTTTAGAATCAGCACCTGTTGTGATTTTCCATTCCTGTCCTACAGCAATCTGCAAGCAGGCTATGGCTGCAAAAAGTAATACTAATTTTTTCATTTTGTTATTTTTATGAATTCATTATTATCATTTCGCGGTGCATAAAGGATTATGCAAATTTATATAAAATTATTTAATTATCCATATTTTTTTGCATTTTTAATACCAAACTATCCGACTCTGCCCGTTCCCCATCGGTATGTAATGCGGCATCGGTGCTGACGGAGGTGGTGTCGATTTGGGAGTCACTACCCGCACTCCATCTTTTTCATTTTTTTGCTTGTCAATAAAGCTCTTGCCATCTTTGTCGTGCGATTTTATTTTGCCTGACAATTTGCGTTTTCTCATAGCCCGCTGGCTGTTCTCCTGCTTAATGATGTCTTCGGTTTCTTTAATGGTCGGACGTTCAGGATAGTCGTCGATCTCGTGTTCGGGCTTTGGCGACGTGGCCGTACTGTCGGCAGCGTCCTGCCGCGGGGTCGCCGCCGTGTCGGCCGGTTCTGTTTCTGCCAATGCAGGAAGCTGCTCTACGGGCAGCACGACGGGAACGACAATCTCCTGGCGTACAGCGCTGTCCGCTGTCGGCATTTCGCTCTCCGCTTTCCGTTCTCCGCTTTCCGCTTCCCTCGAGGCCAGCTGGCGTGGTTTTATTATCTCAGGCTCTGCAATCGTCGCAGGTATTACGCTATCCTGCGTAACTCCGCTCTCCGCTCTCCGCTCTCCGCTTTCCGCTTGTTCGGCCACCATTGGCGACGGCGAGTCCTCTTGCGGCCAAAGCAGCCAGCCGAACACGAACAGCGCGCCGGCCAGCATAGCCGCAACGGCATATCGCCACGGCGTGCGCTTGCGTACGACTGGGACAAACGGAACCTGACGAACTTCCTGGGCATCGTGGCGGTCGAGCATCTGCATCAGCTCATCCTCCGACGGCAGATGAATGCTGTCCATCTCTTTGCTGAAACGACCGTACAGTTTCTCTATTTCGTTATTCTTTTTCATCTTACAACCTCCTTGTAGTCTTTTAACAAACGTCTTAATTTAATCTTAATGCGCGTGATGCGCGTTGCGACAGTCCCGTACGATAGGCCCAGTGCTTCTCCGATTTCGCCAGGGTTGAAGCCCTCCATCCACATAACAAACACGTCGCGATCGTCGGGAGGCAGCGCCGCTATAGCCTGCCGCAACTCGTCCAACACATCGGAATCGCTTCCCTCGGCAGCAATACTCTCAGCATCAATGTTGCTCATCGCTGTCGTTTCCAGCCTGCGCCGGCGACTGGCATTGATCATAGTGTAGCGCGTAACGGAGTATATCCAGGTCGAGGGTTTGCTCTGCCCTTTGAAACTGTCGTACGACTCCCACATAGCACACACCGCGTCCTGGTACAGGTCACTCAACTCGGAACGGCAACTGTTGGTATACAACGCGCATACCTTCAGTATCAAGCGTTCGTGTTGCTTGATCATCGCGACAAAAGCCTTCTGTTTCTCCTGATGTGTCATCAATAATCTATGAACTTTGGACTACGAAATTTATACCATTTTACACTATGTGTAGCATTTTTGCATCTATTTTTACAGGGAGGTGAAAATTTTTTTTATAAAAAAAGCCAGCGATGGGCGTAAAGTCCACATCGCCGGCTATTTACGAGTATTACTTTTTTTTAAAGTTTGTCGTTCGAACCGAGCACATTCACGATTTTGTGGATGTACATCTTCTTCATACTCTCGCGGGCGGGTTTCAGATACTGGCGCGGGTCGAAGTGGTCGGGATGTTCGGCCAGATGCTTGCGGATGGCGGCAGTCATTGCCAGGCGGCTGTCGCTGTCGATGTTGATCTTGCACACAGCGCTCTTGGCGGCCTTGCGCAGCTGTTCTTCGGGGATACCCACAGCGGCCTTCAGGGCACCGCCGTTGGCGTTGATGGTGTCGACCTCGTCCTGCGGCACGCTCGACGAGCCGTGGAGCACGATGGGGAAGCCGGGCAGCTTCTTCTCGATGGCCTCGAGCACGTCGAAAGCCAGCGGAGGAGGAACAAGACGGCCCGTCTGCGGGTCGACCTTGCACTGCTCGGGTTTGAACTTGTAGGCACCGTGGCTGGTTCCGATGCTGATAGCCAGCGAGTCGCAGCCCGTGCGGGTGGCGAAATCAATCACCTCTTCGGGTTTGGTGTAGTGGCTCACCTCGGAGGCAACCTCGTCCTCGACGCCGGCCAGCACGCCCAGCTCGCACTCGACGGTGACGTCGAACTGGTGGGCATACTCAACCACCTGGCGCGAAATCTTGATGTTCTCCTCGTAGGGCAGAGCACTGCCGTCGTACATCACGCTGCTGAAACCGCTGTCGATGCAGTTCTTGCAGGTCTCGAAGCTGTCGCCGTGGTCCAGATGCAGCACAATCTGCGGATTTTCGCAGCCCAGCTCTTTGGCGTAAGCCACAGCACCCTCGGCCATATAGCGCAGCAGGGTCGGGTTGGCGTACTCGCGTGCGCCCTTGCTAACCTGCAGAATTACGGGACTCTTGGTCTCGACAGCAGCCTGGATAATGGCCTGCATCTGCTCCATATTGTTGAAATTGAATGCCGGAATGGCGTAGCCGCCATCGACGGCTTTTGCGAACATTGCGCGGGTGTTCACAAGCCCAAGTTTCTTATAGTCTACCATAATATTTTGTTGTTAATTTCTAATTGTTTTGAATTTGCAAAAATACTAATATTGTCTGATACGGCAAAATTTTTTTTGCCGTTTTAAGGAAAAAGTGTATTTTTGCAATCTGATTCAGTTGATATATGCATATCAACATCCAACATATCAACACACAAAGCAAAATGAACATCGCAATTATTGGATATGGCAAAATGGGCCACGCTGTCGAAAGCGCCGCCCTGCGTCGCGGACACACAATTGTCTGCACCGTCGACAACCCTGCCGAATTCGAAGCCAAAAGCGAATTGGTACGTCAGGCCGATGTCGCCATCGAATTTTCGCAACCCGCCGTCGCAGCCGGCAACATACGCCGCTGCATCGAGCTCGGCACGCCCATAGTGTGCGGAACCACAGGCTGGTACAGCGCCTACGACGAACTGGCCGACCTGTGCCGCAAACAAAACGGCGCAATGCTGACAGCCACCAATTTCAGCATCGGAATGAACATTATGTTTGCCCTCAACGAGCGCCTGGCGCAGCTGATGCGCGCCCACAACGAATACAGCGTCGACATCACCGAGACGCACCACATCCACAAACTCGACGCCCCCAGCGGCACCGCCATCACGCTGCAGCAGCAGATAACGGAAAACAGCGGCCGCCCCGCCGACGACATCCCCATCACCTCCATCCGCGAAGGCGAAGTGCCTGGCACCCACACCGTCCGCTACGACAGTCCCATCGACACCATCACACTGACCCACGAGGCCCACAGTCGCGAGGGACTGGCGCAGGGGGCCATCCTCGCCGCCGAATTTCTGGCCGGCAAAAAGGGCATCTTCACGATGAAGGACATCCTTTGACACTGACACGCCAAAAGGATTGTACCACAATGTTTCATAATATTCCATATCGCGTTTTTTCACGATTTGACAGCCCTATTTTGTCACTTTTAAAATAATATGCGTATATTTGCAATCTGAAAATATGTATACATTATTATGGATGACAAAGGAATAGAGAAAATTATATCGCTCGAAGACATTGACTATACGCGTTTTTGGGGCACCAACGACAAGATGCTCGACTTCGTCAGAATGCTGTTTCCGAAGCTGAAGCTGATTGTCCGTGGCGAAATGCTGAAAGTCATTGGCGCTGCCGACGAATCAGAAGCGTTCGAGGAAAAACTGAACGCTATGATAACCTACTACGAGAAGTTCGGCCGCATAAACGAAAACGCCATAATGCAGATTATGGAAACCGGCGGAGGCCCCGACACCGAACAAAGCGACGAAATCCTTGTCCACGGCCGCAACGGACTGCTCATCAAGGCACGCACACCCAACCAGCAACGTCTGGTCGAAGCCGTCAAGAAAAACGATATGGTCTTCGCCATCGGCCCCGCCGGTACCGGCAAGACCTACACCGCCGTAGCACTTGCCGTCCGCGCTCTGAAGAACAAAGAGATACGCCGCATCATCCTCACCCGACCCGCCGTCGAGGCAGGCGAAAACCTCGGCTTCCTGCCTGGCGACCTGCGCGACAAGCTCGACCCCTACCTGCAGCCGCTCTACGACGCCCTCCGCGATATGATTCCGCAGCAGAAACTCCTCTCCTACTGGGAAGACAACACCATCGAAATCGCACCTCTGGCCTTTATGCGCGGACGCACGCTCGACAATGCCTTCGTCATCCTCGACGAGGCGCAAAACGCGACCAACGCCCAACTGAAGATGTTCCTGACCCGTATGGGACGCAACGCCAAATTCGTCATCACCGGCGACATCACCCAGATCGACCTGCCGCGACACCAGCAGTCCGGACTGGTACAGGCCACCAAAATACTGAGCAACATCGACGGCATTTCCGTCATCGAACTCGACAACAGCGACGTCATCCGCCACCGGCTCGTAACCAAAATCATCAAAGCCTACGAGAAGAACGCAGAGGTGAAAACGGAAAGCGAAGAGCAAATCCAAAATTCATAATCCATAATTCAAAATCAACCGATGCTCGAGTACCCTAACTGCAAAATAAACCTTGGTCTTCACGTCGTCCGCCGACGCGACGACGGCTATCACGACCTCGAATCACTGTTCATCCCGGTGCCACTGTGCGACGAGTTGGAAATCAATCCTTCTACGCGCTTCAGCTTTATGCAATCTGGCATCAACGTAGGGTGCTATCCCGAGGACAACATTGTGGTTAAAGCCTTCAACCTGATGCGAAAGGAATGCGGCACGCGCCTGCCGGATGTCGATATCCATCTGCATAAAAAAATCCCGTTCGGTGCTGGACTTGGTGGCGGCAGCAGCGACGCCGCCTTCACACTGAGGATGCTCAACAGCCTCTTCGACCTCGGAATGGACAATCAACGGCTGCGGATATTGGCTGCCAAGCTGGGAGCCGACTGCGCCTTCTTCATCGACAACCTGCCCGCATTGACCAAAGGCATTGGAGACCAGCTGACCACATTGGATTTCAACCCCTTGAAAGGGTACACACTACTTATGGTAAAGCCCGACGAATCCGTGTCGACAGCAGAAGCCTACAGAGGAATAACCCCTCGCGAACAACGCAGCTTACAAACGGCCTGCGACCTGAGCAAAGCCGTCACGCGTCCAATTGGCGAATGGAAAGAACTTATTGTCAACGACTTCGAAGAGACCGTTTTCACGCACCATCCTCGTCTGGCAGCCATCAAGGAAGAACTCTACGCCGAGGGGGCTCTCTATGCATCGATGAGCGGCTCCGGATCCACTATCTACGGCATTTTCAACCCCGAATCGGCCGACGCAAAACTGCTCAACAAGACATTTTCAAAATACGACAACACATTCATTTACAATATATGAAGAAAATATTTACAATTATTGCCACATTATTTTTCAACGCCACTTTCATTATGGCTCAAGGCACCTTCCAGCTGCCCAATGCCGGTTTCGAACAGTGGGACGGCGGCTACGACAAGGAGCCGACCCACTGGAACACCTTCGAAAGCAGCGACGGCAGCTACGCCTCGCTGGCTTCGGACAACCACCACTACCGTCGCAGCGGACACCGCCCCGGCGGCACAGGCAACTACTACCTGACCATCTACACCAAATCCATCATCGGCATCAAGGCCAACGGCAATATGACCACTGGGCGCATCCACGCCGGCTCGATGTCGGCCGCAAGCGAGGAGAATTACAACTACACGCAGCGCAGCAACAGCGACCACTGCCGGCCGTTCACCGCCACACCCGACTCAATGTACGTATGGGTCAGCTTCTATGCCGCCAACAGCAGCTCGGTGGCACAGGTCGAAGCCATCATCCACGGCGACAACGACTTCCGCGCACCTAACCACGTCGGCGACGCCTCGAAATACAAAGGCCGCGCCGTGGCACAGACCACTCGCACCTCCTCGTCGGCATCGCAAGTCAGCTGGCAGCAGCTCAAGGTGCCCTTCGTCTACGACGGCAACACCGAGGCCGCCTACATCCTTGTCAATATGACCACCAACAACGTCCCCGGCTCTGGCGAGAAGAACGACTCGCTCTCTGTCGACGACATCGAGTTCATCTACAGCGCCTGGCTGACCAACCTCAGCTACGACGGCACCACCGTCGAAGGCTTCGACAAAGGCACCTTCAACTACGGCATCCTTGTCGACGACATCAGCCAGGTCACCGCCGACCACATCGCCGCAACCACCGAAGTCAGCGACGCCACAGCCGAAACCACCATCGAATACCGCGGCGACACCGTGGCTCTCGCCACCATCGTCGTCACCGCCGAGGACGGCACGACGACCAAGACCTACACACTCAAATTCGCCACCGACCCCTCGCAGACCGTCGGCATCGACAACACCGGCATCAACAGCAGCACGCCCAAAATCTACCCCAACCCTGCCACGACAACCATCACCGTCGAAGCCAGCGGACTGCTCGAGCTCACCGACCTGCAAGGCCGCACCCTGCTGCGCCGCCAGTGCCGACAAGGCGAATCCGTCGACATCAGCACCCTGCCCAAAGGCATCTACATCGCCACCATCGACGGCATAAAAGCACACAATCTTATCGTCCATTAACCCCCCTAACCTTTAACCTTTAACCTTTAACCTTTAACCCTTAAACTTTAACCTTTAAACTTTATAACATTATGACTTATTCAATCGGAATCGACATCGGAGGCACCAACACCGATATGGGACTGGTCCGCAACGACGGCACCATCATCGCCCGCAGTAACATCCCCACCAACGCTTACATCGACCTCGAGCCTTACATCCGCGACGTTATGGCCTGCATCGACAAAATGATGAAGGACTGCAACGTCGACGCCATCGAAGGCATCGGCATCGGCGCCCCCAACGGCAACTTCTACACCGGATGCGTCGACAACGCCCCCAACCTCACCATCAAGGGCGTGCTCAACTTCGAACAGGAAATACATAAATATATGAACGTCCCCGTGGTACTCAGCAACGACGCCAACGCCGCAGCCTACGGCGAAATGATATACGGCGGTGCAAAAGGACTGCAGCACTTCATTATGTTCACCCTCGGCACCGGCGTGGGCAGCGGCATCGTCATCGACGGCAAGCTGGTCCACGGCAGCACCGGAGCCGCCGGCGAGCTGGGCCACAGCATCCTGATTCCCAACGGACGCAAGTGCACCTGCGGACGCCACGGATGCCTCGAGACCTACACCTCGGCACGCGGCATCGTGCAGACCTATTTCGAGCTGAAGGGCACCCCCGTCACGCCCGACGTCGACAGCAAGCGCATCGGCGACCTCGCCAACCAGGGCGACCCCATCGCCATCAAGACCTGGGAGACCGTGGCCGACCAGCTGGGTCTGGCTATGGCCAACGCCGTCAACTTCTCGGCACCGCAGGCCATCTTCCTGATGGGCGGTCCCACCAAGGTCGGCGAGCCCCTGCTCAAGCCCCTCCAGGCTGCCTTCGACCGCTACCTGCTCAACATCTTCGCCGGCAGCTGCCAGATCCGTATGTCGCAGCTCAAAGCCAACGAAGTGGCCATCCTCGGCGCCGCAGCACTCATCGAAATGAAAAAATAATAGCTCTTTTTTGTAAAAGGATTGGTTTTCGAATGTACTGTAAGAGGAATGGTTTTCAATGCATTATTAGAGGATTGTTTTTCGAAAGTACTGCAAGAGGATTGTTTTTCGAAAGTACTGCAAGATGATTGTCTTTCCACAGTCTCGGAGAGACTCAATCTTAATAACCCCAGACAAGCAAAGCGCAGTCTGGGGTAAAACCACCAGCAATTATGCGTGTCGGAGACACGCGACATCAATCAATACAAATGAACATCGTTATGCGCAAATTGACCACATTTCTCATCGCGGCGCTGTGCCTCACAGGCTGCCAGCACACGCTGACCTCCTACGTCAACCCCTTCGTCGGCACCGACGCCCACGGCCACACCTTCCCCGGAGCCATACTGCCCTTCGGAATGGTGCAGGTCAGCCCAGACACGCGCCTCGACGGCTGGGACGGCTGCAGTGGCTACCACTACAGCGACGACACTGTCTACGGTTTCAGCCACACCCACCTCAGCGGCACGGGCTGCAGCGACTACGGCGACCTGCTGCTGATGCCCTTCACCGAAGAAAACGGCAACCTGCCCGACAGCCTGAACTACAGCTTCTACAAGTCGTCGTTCAGCCACCGCAACGAGAAGGCCGAGCCGGGCTACTATCGCGTCGTCCTCGACCGCAACCGCGTGATGGCCGAACTCACCGTCCACGACCGCAACGCCCTGCACCGCTACACCTTCCCGAACGCCGGACGCAAGGGCGTGGTCATTGACCTCAAGCACCGCGACGTGGTGATTGCTTCGCGCATAGGATTTGACGACAGCGGTGACTATCCACTTATCAGGGGCTACCGCATTTCGGCAGCCTGGAACCCCGAGCAGCACACCTATTTCGCTATAAAGGCCGACTGCGAAATCAAGGAGATAGTATTCTATAAAGACGGCCACCGCATCGAAGGCACCAAACCTGTCAACGGCGAAGACGTCAAAGCCATCGTCTATTTCCCCGACAACGTAAAAGAAGCCACGCTCACCGTGGGAATCTCCGCCGTCAATTTGGGAGCTCCTGTCAACAACCTGATGCAAAGCGACGGCATCACCTTCCAGCAGGCCAAGAAGCAGGCCCACGCCACGTGGGAGAAAGCCCTCGCCCAAATTGAGGTGGAAGGCGGTAGCCGCGAGGACCGCGCCAACTTCTACACCGCCCTATATCACTGTATGACATCGCCCTATCTCTACAGCGACGCCGACGGACGCTATCTGGCAATGAAGGACCGCGACACCAACTGCTACACCATCCAGCAGGCCGAAGGACGCAACCAGTACACCGTCTTCTCGGTCTGGGACACCTACCGCGCCCTGCATCCGCTGCTCAACATCGTCGAGCCTGAGCGCAGCCGCGACTTCGTCCTGACGATGCTCGACCACTACCGCCACAGCGGCGAGCTGACAATGTGGGAGCTGGCCAGCCACGAAACACACTGTATGATAGGCTACCACGCCGTCAGCGTCATCCTCGACGCCTACCGCACCGGCGTGCTCGACAGCCTTGACCAGAGCACCCTCAACGAACTTCTCGACGCAATGGTGGCCACCAGCAACCTGCCCATCCTGGGCCGCACCGAGTACGCCCGCGACGGCTTCCTCAGCAGCGAATACGAGAACGAGTCGGTCAGCAAGACCCTCGAATACGCCTACGACGACTGGTGCATTGCCGAATACGCGCGCCTCATCGGCAACGACAGCATCTGCCGCATCTACACGCGCCGCTGCCAGTCGTGGAAGAACATTATGGACCACGACGGCTTTATGCACGCACGCCGCAACGGCGCCTTCGTCACCCCCTTCGACCCCACCGAGGTCAACAACCACTTCACCGAGGCCAACAGCTGGCAGTACAGCACCTACGTGCCGCACGACGTCGAAGGCTGGATCAGGCAGATTGGTGGCGCCGAACGCGCCGAGCGCTTCCTCGACAGCCTCTTCCGCGGCAGCTCCAAACTTAGCGGACGCGACCAGAGCGACATCACCGGCCTCATTGGCCAGTACGCACACGGCAACGAGCCCTCGCACCACGCCGCCTACCTCTACGCCTACCTCGGCCGCCAGTGGAAGACCGCCGAGCTGGTACGCCAAATATGCACCGACCTCTACCACGACACGCCCGACGGTCTGTGCGGAAACGAGGACTGCGGCCAGATGAGCGCCTGGTACGTGATGAGCGCCCTCGGCCTCTACCCCGTCTGCCCCGGCAGCGGCCAGTACGTCGTCGGCTCGCCGCTGTTCGACAAGGCCACAATCCATCTCCACAACGGCAAAGACATCGTAATCAACGCCAAAGGCCAAGGCGCCAACAGCTGCTACGTCCGCTCGCTGCGCCTCGACGGATCACCCTACGACAAGGCCTACCTCACTGCCGAACAGCTACATAACGGCTGCACACTCGATTTCGAGATGTCGTCAAAACCTGACAAGGAATGGGCGTCTACCGACGAGGCACGTCCCGCCAGCAGCATCGACCGCAACCAGCAAATCACCATCGCACCCGTCTTCAACGACTGGCAGCAGAGCTTCGACGGCGAGCGGCAAGTGAAAATCATCAGCGGCAACAAGGTGTTCTACACCACCGACGGCACCACACCCAACGCATTGTCGGCCACCTACATAAACCCCATCACCGTCACCGACGACGCCGTCATCAAGGCCGTCGCGCTCGACACCGTCAGCGGCCGCTTCAGCGCCGTCGTCACCCACCGCCTGACGCGCACACAGACCGACCGCACCCTCACCTACCTCACCCAGCCCGCGCCGCAATACAGCGAAAACGGACCCACAGGCCTCATCGACCGCCTGCACGGCACCAGCAACTACCGCATCGGCGGATGGCAAGGCTGGCAGGAGGACTGCAAGGTGGTCGTCGACCTGCTCGACACACGCATCGTCAGCGCCGTCGACGTCGAATGCCTCGAAAATATGAAGTCGTGGATCTTCTTCCCCACGCGCATCGAGGTCGAAGTGTCGGCCGACAACGCCAACTGGCAACCCTTCGGCAGCATCGACAACCGCGAATTCCCTACCACCCTCGAGCGGCAGGAACTCAGCACCGTCCACAACTTCGTCGTCAACGGCACCCCCACCGCGGCACGCTACATCCGCATCCACGCCCGCAACTTCGGCCCGCTGCCCAAATGGCACATCAGCGCCGGCGAGCAGGCCTGGCTCTTCGTCGACGAAATCGAAGTCAGATAACGCCAAACAGTCCTTGAATGAAGTCCCGAATCCATAACAAGCTCATAATCATCGCCGCACTACTCCTGGCCTCGTGCAGCACCAAGCCCTGCCGCTGCTACCTGCTGACGCGGTGGGGCAGCGTGCCCGTCAGCGAGACCTACATCGACCGCGACACCCCCTGCCGCGAGCTCGGCTACAGCCGCCTCAACCCCGACGACAGCAGCTACCGCCTCTGCACCGAAATCGACGAACCCGAAATGGACACAATGGACATCGTGCGAATGTTCTGGGGACAAAAACAATAACCGCCTGGCACACAAGCGCCCCGCCTGCGAAAACCCAGCACACCAGCCACCAACCTGGTACGCAGGCACCTCGCCTGCGAAATTGCGAAACAAAGAATAAAAACAAAAAAAATAAAACAATGAAAAAAACATCAATCCTTGCTCTCGGACTAACCCTCTTGTTCCTCGCCGCCTCGTGCGACACAAAGACCTGCAAATGCTACACTTACAACGGCCTCAACACCCCGACGATGGACTACGAGTACATCTCCGAAGGCAATTCGTGCTCCACGCTCGACTTCAACCGCGGCACCCAATACCGCACCTGCCTCGAATACAACGAGCCCGACATTGACCCCAACGACATCGGCCAGGAGTACAAAAAATAGCCCCACCCCAGCACATTACACCCCCGTCAGCGCAACATAATTTGTTGCCTTGCAGTGCAATAACCTTTTTTTGCCCATTGGCGCAAGGGATTATACATTGATGCCTCGACAATTCCCCCAGCAGTGCGACACACCCCGCCCTTCGGGCACCCCTCTCCGAGAGGGGATGGCTACGC
>R22__coassemble_295_pt1 | contig 37021 bp, 39 predicted proteins | sample R22__metabat2_high_PE_041 | metagenome-assembled genome bin R22 | reverse complement strand
ATATAGAGGAAATCCAATAAGACCGATTATAAGGCAAATAAGAATAGTAAAACCTAACATAACTATCTTTTTTTATAACAGAGTTTGCAGGGGGTACGTTTGAGTTTGTTTTCGGCGTAGTCGATAGTGACTTTTTTGACTGAGGCCTGGCAGTTTTCGAGGCCTTTGCAGTAGGTGGACTTGTGGTAGCGTTTTGAGCTGCCGCCGGTGCAGACGTAGACGTAGGTTTCCGCCTCTGTTGGCGGTGCCGCGAGTTGCGGTGAGATAAAGAACTGGCCCAGGAAAAGGGCTGCGGTGATAAGTAATGGTTTCATAATATGATGACATTTTTGCGGGTGCAAAGATACGAAGATTTTTTAAAACGGAGCATAAAAACAATAGATAACAGAGATGAGAGGGGGCGGAGGTGTAATTTTGCGACGCGAAAATTGTAAATGGGCTTAATGGGCTTAATGGGCTTAATGGGCTTAAAACGAAGACAGAAACTAAAACGAAGATATGACAACTACGATGAAGTTACACAGAAAGAGCCGGGTGACGGTGGGCAGGGGCAGTGAGAGTGCCGACAGTCTGGTGCGCAGCAAGGCGATCAACAGTGACGACCGTGCGCGTGGGCAGGAGATACTGCTGGAAGCCCAGGGTCACCGAATGGCATCGATGAAATACCTGCAGGAGCGCGAGCGCAACAAGCGATACACCTACGGCGACCAATGGAGCGACATAGTGTGCGTCGACGGCGTGCGTATGACCGAAGAGGACTATATCAAGAGGCAGGGCAATGTGCCGCTGAAGAACAACCTTATACGGCGCCTGGTGAAGAACGTTATCGGTTCATTCAGGGACCAGCAGGCCGAGCCGATGTGTATGGCCAGGGACCGTGCCGAGCAGAGTGCTGCCGAGACATTGAGCACCTTGCTGCAGTACAATATGCAGCTGAACAGGATGAGCGAGCTGTACGCCAGGGGTATGGAAGAGAACCTTATCAGCGGCTTGGTGGTCCACAAGAAGACCTTCGGGTGGCGGCGAGACCGCTACGACTGCTGGACGGACAATATACAGCCTACTAACTTCATTCCCGACAGCAATATGCGCGATTACAGAGGATGGGACTGCCAGTTTGTGGGCCAGATACACGACTATTCGTTTGGCGATTTGTGCAACCAGTTTGCGAACAGCCCTGCTGACTACAACCGGCTGGTGGAGATATACAAGCAGCAGCGCGATGTGCGAGCAGGAGAGTACACCGTCGACCAGTTTGGCTACAGCGACGGAATGGTCAATATGGATTTTCTTTTTCCGCTCGACCCGTCGAAGTGCAGAGTCATAGAGGTGTGGCGGAAGGAGAGCAAGCCGAGATACCGCTGCCACGACTGGAACAGCGGCGAATACTACAAGATAGAGCCTGGCGACTACAACACGATGGTGTGGGCTGAGAACCAGAAGCGGTTGCAGATGGGCCGGGCCAACGGCATTGCCGACGACGATGTGCCTCTGGTGGAAGCCGAATGGTTTATGGACTCATACTGGTACTACTACTTTATCACGCCGTTCGGCGACATCCTGAAAGAGGGCGAGACGCCATACCACCACAAGGAGCATCCGTTTGTCTTCAAAGGCTATCCCTTTCTTGACGGCGAGATACATTCGTTTGTGGCCGACGTGATAGACCAGCAGCGGTACACCAATAGGCTCATTATCCTTGAAGACTTTATTATCAAAGCCAGTGCCAAGGGTGCGTTGCTGGTGCCAGAGGATGTGGTGCCAGAGGATAAGGACCCGAGCGAGTGGGCGGATTCCTGGGCCAAGGTTAATGGAGTGATGTTCTATAAAGTCAAGCCACACGGTAAAGTTCCCGAGCAGGTGTCCGCCAATTCGACGAACATAGGCATACACGAACTGTTGTCGCTGCAGCTGAAATTTTTCGAGGACATCAGTGGTGTGAACAGTGCCTTGCAAGGCAAGGCCTCTTACAGCGGTGAGAGTGGCAGTCACGCGCAGGTTATGGCGCAGAATGCCGCCACGTCGCTTGTGGACATCTTCGAGAGCTTTAACGATTTCCAACAAGAGGCTGCCTTCAAAGACGTTAAGAACATACAGCAGTGCTACGACGAGAAGAAAGTGCTGGCCATTGTAGGCAGCACCGCCAAGGGTGTACCCATCGATGCGAATAAAGTTTTGACTATAGAGACAGACATCAGTATAAGTCCGAGCAAGAAGACGCCGGTGTACAGAGCGATGGCCAACGATTTCTTCATTAAGCTCTTCGAGATGCAAGCCATCGACGTGGAGCAGTTGCTGGAGAGTGTGAGCGATATACCATACGCCGACGAGTTGCTGCAAAGCATCAGAAGCAACAGGGAGCAGATGCAGCAGGGCCAGGTGCCTGGCGGTGTGTCGCCTGATCTGATACAGAAAGTGCAAGCTGGATTGAACACCAACCCGCAGGCTGTGGAGCAGCTGCGCGGTCTGATGCCGGCGTGGAGACAGGCAAGTTGAGAGTGGGTTTAATGGGCTGAATGGGCTGAATGGGTTCAATAGGCATAGAGGTCAAGGCTATTCTGAAAGAGAATGAGCGGCGCAGGAAGCAAAACAACGCGCCGTTCAATCCTGTGACAGGAGAGCACAGTGTCGGGGAGCGGAAGAAATTTCGGCTCCCTGACTTTCCTATTGCCGAGCAGTGGTTGCCCGAAGAGATGCTTCAGGAGCCATTGGTGAAGAAGCTGAAGAAGGCCGGCAGCCTTGCCGCCTTTATCACCGAAGACTTAGAGAGCGACTACAGCGAGGCTGCGGTAAACCAAGTGGTGGAAGAGTTCTGTCGGACGAGGAACAGGTACGACTTTCCCTTTTGGGCGGCGACGCTGGCATATATAAAGAATAAAGGCGGTGGGGCCGATGTGCTGTTCCGTCTGAACCGACCGCAGCGTCGTTTGGTGGAGCGTTTGGAGAAGATGCGCAAGGCAGGGAAGCCGATAAGGTTGATACTGCTGAAGGCGCGCCAGTGGGGCGGAAGTACGTGCATACAGCTGTATATGGCCTGGCTGCAGCTGTGTCACAAGGTAGGCTTGAACTCCCTTATTATAGCCTTGCAGACCACCGTGAGCGACGAAATCAAGGATATGTTCGACAGGATGATCAAGTCGTACCCCATAGAGATGCTGCACGGCGCGAGCGATGTGTACAGCAGGAGCGAGCCCAAGATGGTCGGCGTGGGCAAGAGCGGCAACATCTACAGGGTGCCGCAGCGCAACTGCAAGATAAAGATAGGCACGATGGAGCGTCCGAATTCGTGCCGTGGCGGCGACTACAACCTAGTCCACCTGAGCGAAGTAGGCCTATGGAAGAAGACCGACGGCAAGAAGCCCGAAGACATAGTGCGGAGTGCCTGCAAGGGCGTGCTGCTAAAGCCATACACGATGATAGTGGAAGAGTCGACACCCAACGGAGTAGGCAACTACTTCCACAAAGAATACCTTGCGGCGAAGAACGGCGAGTCGCAGTTTGAGGCCTTGTTTGTGCCGTGGTACTGGATAGAGCAGTACGAGTTGGAGTTTGAAGAGTGGGATGGTAATGATAGGCGAGATAGGCAAATTAGGCGAGATAGGCCGACTACTAAATTGGAGTTTGCCGAATGGCTGTGGAAGAACAGGAAGAGCGAAGAGGTGCTGTCGGACCGAGAGGAGCCGGGGACATACCTTTGGTGGCTGTGGGAGCAAGGTGCGACGCTGGAGGGCATCAACTGGTACATCCAGGAGCGTACGACATTCACGACGCACGGCGATATGGCCAGCGAGTTTCCGAGTGACGATATAGAAGCATTCACGTTCAGCGGAAAGAAAGTCTTCGCCAACGAAGACGTGGAACAGTTCAGAAGCGGTTGTCGTCCGGCGAGGAAGTGTGGCGAGGTGTACGGCAAGGCCGACGAGGGCGAAGATGCGCTTAAGGGGCTGCGGTTCCGCAAAGAAGCCGGTGGCCGCTTGAAAATATGGCACGATGTGGAGCAGGACGACGACGAAGTGGTGCTTGACAGATACCTTGTGGTGGTAGACGTGTGTAGAGGAACAAGCGAGAAAGCCGACTTTGCCGACATACTGGTTTTGGACCGCTTGCCGATGCTTGACGGAGAGGGGCCTGTGGTTGCTGCGGAATGGCACGGACATATAGATATGGACAAGCTGGCTTGGAAGGCAGCGCAGATAGCAGCGTACTATAACAATGCCAGGTTGGTGATAGAGAGCAACACGCTGGAGACCACCAAAGACACGCGCGGCGATGCGGAGTACATACTGACGCTGATAGCCGACGTGTATGAAAACCTCTATGCCCGCAAGCAGAGTGCCGAGGACATACGCCAGGGGCTACCCAAGAAGTACGGATTCCACACCAACACGGTGACAAAGAAATTAGTTGTGAATAACCTCAAGCAGGTTGTAAGAGAGAAACTGTATACCGAGCGAGAGGAGGAATGTTTGAACGAATACATAGTGTATGTGGAGACCGACAAAGGAGGCTTCGAGGCCACGGATGGCTACCACGACGACCGATTGATGACGAGGGGAATAGGGTTACTGATAAGCACTAACGAGATGGAGTTGCCGCGGATAGTGAAGAAAAGCCAGAGGAGCACGACGGTGAAAGCTGCGGTGAGCGCGGCGACGATATAAACGAATGACAAGGGGGAGAAACATTAAGTGCGATTTGGGGTGTTTTAGGTGGATTTTTTTTTATTTTATATATTAATTCGATAGCACATCGTGGCCGCATATAGAACTTGGGAGCAGGAGAGTTTACGACCTCAAAAACCAAGTTGTAGGACGATTCATCGGGCCGTTGCTCGCGCAGAAGGCATACGCGTCGGTATATTTCGCTGAACATATCCTGCTTGGTGATGTGCATATTATCCAGGACAGGTTTGCCTTTGTCGAGGGCCGAGACGATGACCATAGCACGTTCTTCGCTGACCCAGAATCTGGAGCAAGGGCTGTTGACTATAATGTCAGCGACTTCTGCGATTTTAATAAAGGGCTTGGATTCGCAGGCTCGGCGGTACGCCCTCAGGAGTTCCCTATTGCGCGCTGCGGTGAATTCAAGTATGCTTCCCTGATGTTTCATAGCGGTTTTGATGTGTGATGATTGATAGTGCAAAGATAACAATTAAAAACAAAAGATAACATAGAGATAGGCGGAGGTGATAATAATTTTGCAAACGGAATTAACAGATGGGCTTATTAGGCTAATTGGGCTTATTAGGCTAATAATAAAATAGATAACCACTATGGCAGAAGAGCAGGAACGAAATACGCAGAAAAGCAGACGCGACCAGTTCAACGAGCGTCTGAAAGCGAAATACCCCGACCGTGAATTTGCAGACGACGAGGCGTTGTTTGGGCAGATAGACGATGACTATGCCGACTACGACAATCAGCTGAGCCAGTACCGTGACCGCGAAGAGAGGCTGAGCAGGCTTATGGCTGATAATCCCAGAGCGGCGCAGTTTATCAGCGACCTTGGTAGAGGTGATGACCCTTGGCTTGCGATGCTTAAGCGCATTGGCGCAGACGGTGTCACAGATCTGATGAACAATCCCGAAAAGCAGGAAGCCTACGCCCAAGCCAACCAGGAGTATGTAGACCGCCTGGCCGAAGAGAAAAGGCTGGAGGAAGAATATAACGCCAACTTCGCCGAGAGTATGTCGACCTTAGAGCGTCTGCAACAGGAGCGCGGTTTGAGCGACGAGACCATTGATGCCGCATACGACCTGATCCAGCAGATAGCCAGCGACGCCCTTGTCGGCAAGTTCAGTGCCGAGACGGTGGATATGGCATTGAAGGCTATGAGCCACGATGCAGACGTTGACAATGCCCACAGCGAAGGAGTGATAGCCGGCCGCAATGCCAACATAGAAGAGAAGTTGCGCCGACCGCAGCAGGGCGACGGGATGCCCGCCAGCGGAGGAGCGAACGCGGCTATACCCACCAAAAAGAGGAAAGGCATCTTCGATGACCTACCGCAGAGAAAATTCTAACAATAAAAAATATTAAAAATTAAGATTATGAAAAAATTTTTTCATCCTTACACGAGATTTATCGTAGGCCCCGGTTCTGCTGCGGTCACCGAGACCACAACCTCTGGACCTAACGAGTACGCCGCCGTTGACGGTACCACTGTTGTGAGTGAAAAAGCCGACGGCACAAACGTCGAACAGCAAGGTTATCTGGACGAAGACCTTAACAAGCAGATTGTAAAGGTCCGACCTCAGGACACCCCCATTGACACTTTTACCCGAAGTATTGCAAACAACGAGCCCTGCAAGAGCTGGGAAGCAGGAGGTTGGGAAATCGGTACCCGCGAGACCCGAGACACCGTAGCTGCCGCTTATACGGCCGGTACCAGCACCGCCAACGTCCTCTCCGTTGACAACATTGAAATGTGGAAACCCGGCGATACCTTCATTGTCAACGCCACTTCTTCTGGCGCCGATCAAGGTCCTATGCTCGATGGTGACAATAATCCAGTGCAGTGCCTCATCAAGAGTGTTGACAATGCCACCAGCAAAATCACCGTTCAGCGCGTAGGCACCCTGAGTGCCGCCCTGCCGAACATTGGTGAGGACTTTATCCTCTGCCGTCTGTCCCCGGCCGTGTCCGAGTTGGAGGCCTCCGTTGAGGGCTACAACATCCAGCCTTCCGACCGCAGGTACTACAACCAGACCCATATGACCCAGGTCGAAGAGTCCGTCATCCACAGCCTCCTCAAGAAGAAGGTTGCTATGGACTTTTCGGTTTACAAGGAGCAAACCATCTGGGACTTCAAGCGCGGTATGGAGTTGTGCAACCTGTTCGGCGTCGGCGGTCTGTCGAAGAACGCCAAGGGCGAACTCGTCCACCTCTCCACCGGTTTGTGGTGGCAGATGCCCTATCAGACCAGTGTTGACTACTCCCAGGCTATGAGTGATCAGAACTGGAACGCCATTGGCAAGGCTATCTTTGAGGGCAACAACGGTGCCGACCGCCGTCTGCTGTTTGCCGGTAACGACCTGTTGGCTCAGATTGCCAACGCCAAGTCCTACTCCAAGCAGCTGGAAGCCAAGAATACCGAAATGGTTCTTGGTCTGCGTGTCTATAAGATCGAGACTCCTTTCGGCGAGCTCCTTGTCAAACCTATGGGCAGCCTGTTTGAGGGCTACTTCTCTAAGTGCGGTATGGTTCTTGACCCGAACTTCGTAAAGAAGTACATTATGGAGCCTCTGCAGACTACCAACCTCGATCTGAACAAGACTGGTCAGCGTCGTGTGGACAATGCCGTCCGTATGCACGAGACCTACTCGCTGTTCTTGGAGAACCTGCCTTGCCACCGCAAGATTGTTCCTGCGGCATAACATTATCATCCCAAGGCTAAAATCCGGGCGGTGGTGCTCTTTTCACCGCCGCCTTTTTTTCATTATAAAAGAAATATATTATGGCAAAAAAAACATACAGGACCTATAAATTAAAAGGGTTACAGATTCTCTTGTCCGACGAGTTGGGCCATTCGATAGAGGTAAATTTCAAGGGCGGACTCCAGGTTGACTCCACCGCCAAGTTCAGCACAACCGACGAGAAGGTGCAGGAAGCCCTCGAAAAGAGCAGTGGATTCAGGCGCGACTTTTATCTTGATTCCGTGCGCGACGACATCCACACCCCTGTGAAAGCGGAAAGCGGAAAGCGGAAAGCGGAGAGCAAGAAGGAAACGGAGAACGTCGTCAAAGTAGCCGACAAGGCTGATGCTGTCGAGTGGCTGAAGGAGAATCACCCCGACAAAGGTTATACCGCCAACAAGTTGCGGTCGGAAGCGGCCTTTACGGCGGCTTGCCAGGAGTGTGGCGTGACGTTTCAGTTTGTGGGATAATTCTTTCGTTTTGACGATATAAAGATATTTCGTTATCACTATATGATATATCATGTACAAATCATACTGCAGGTTGGGCGTGTCTGCCTTGACAGGAACATGCCAGACGACGCCCTGCTAACCGATGGCGACGAGGAGACCTTGCTGCTGGACGACATCATCCGATCGAAGATAGTGGAAGGAGTGAAGAGGGTGCACAGTGAGGCACCCTATTATTTATTGGAGCAAGGGCACAACTTCGGGGACGACGAAACTGACGAAGAGGCTGCTATTACGTGGGGTACAGGAGAGATGGCGAATACCGGCTATGTGTACCTGCCTCGTGACTTTATGCGGTTGGTAGTCTTCGAGATGAGCGACTGGGAGCGTCCGGTGTATGTGCCCATCAGTGTAGACGACCCAACCTATGCGAAGCAGCGCAGTCGCTTTGCCGGCATCCGTGGGACGGCGCAACGCCCTGTGTGCGCCATTGGCGTGCGTCCTGGCGGTCGAGTGCTGGAGTTTTATTCGTGCAAGAGCGAAGAAGCCACAGTGCAGCGAGCCGTGTACCTGCCATATCCTACGATAGACGAGAACGACGGCGTAGACATCAGCGAGCGATGCTATGAAGCCGTGGTGTACACCATAGCGGGATTAACATTAACCACAAGTGGAGAAGCGGAGAAAGCGAATGCGCTTTTCGACTTGGCAAAAACAGTATTAGAGTAAAAATGAGCATTCAAAACACAGAATTTAGCGGTGATGTTGCCGTTGGTCGCAATTTGCGAGCTGGCGGTAAGATGGACGTGCAAGGGAGTGCCACGGTTCACCACAATCTGATAGTGAAAGGCTGGTTGGATGCGGTGAATATCAAAGGTCCGAACAAAGGCATCTTTCTGAATGTGTCCGACCTGCGAGAGGCCTATCCGACGCCCCACGACGGATGGTTCGCCGGAGTAGGAGCCTCGACCCCCTTTGATGCCTATATAGGCAGTGGAGGAGACTGGGTGTCCACTGGCGGCACCATAGAGGTGACGGTGGATATGACCGAGTACACCGAGGGTGTCGAAGCGCTGCAGGAAGACATCGATGCGGTGGCGCAGACGGTGAACGGACACACTTCCGTCATCAACAACCACACGCAGCAGCTGACGCAGTTAGGCACCAGTCTTAACAATGTCAGCACGACAGCCAACAACGCCCAGTCATTGGCGAAATTGGCATTGGCATATCCCACGGTTCAGTTCAAGGGAATACTTGAAAGTGTGGACCGAATATCGTCGGAGAAAGCCCCTGTAACGATAGCCGACATAGCATTGGGCGACAAGATATATTATGTAGTTGCGTCGCGCTGCTTTGTTGCTGAGGTTGATGGGACGTATTATCGCCGATGGAATAGCGACGGCGAGTTGGCGTATATGGACAGCGGGTTGAGCAACATACTGCCCAACAAGTTATACGTGTGCAGAGCCACCGGCGTACCCTATTGGTGCGATGGCAATTACAGCCTGAAGCCTATCGAAGTGGACCTTTCGAGCATCAACACCAGTATCAGGAATCTCCAGGATGCCGTTGGGGCAGCGCAAGCCGCAGCCGAAACTGCGCAGAGCCGTGCCGACGACGCTTATAGCCTTGCCGGCGCCGCCAGTGCTTATGCGAAGCGAGCCCATAGCATTCCGACAGCGTTCTTCAATACGATGATGGACACGTCAGAGCTGGTTGTCGAGGACGGAGAATGTCCGACTGAAATAGCCCTTGGAGAGCTTCGCGACGCCATTGTCTACAGCGTCAATGCCTATCGGTTCTATTGTCTGTACGAAGGTGTGCTTTACACGAAGTGGAATGAAGGAGCCGAGTTGGCGTATCAGGATGTCGACGGCGTAATCCGTAACAAGCTGTATGCTGACAAGGAAGGAGTGCTGTATTATGCCCTTGCGACCAACGGCAAGTTGTTGCCGGCGAAGATAGCCTTCGAGACTATCAAAGACAACGTGCAAACGATGATCGATGATGCCGCCAACGAATTGGACACCACTTTGCGTTCGCTGATGGCCCCGAGGCTGTTTGTCAATGCCAACAAACTGTTTCCGTCTGTTGCCACTTTTTCAGACGTGAACAACCTGCTTACGCAGATAGAGACCTTGCCTTCTGACCAGCAGGCATTGTACAAGGTGCCAGGAGTGGTGTTCACGATGAAGACCGCCGACGGGTGGCAGTCGTGGCAGTTTGTAGGCAGCAGTGTCAGTGGGGAGAATCCCGACTGGACGAATGGCACTATGTGGAAGAAGTTCGGAGGCAGTGCGAGTGTCGGCAACTGCTACAACGTCACTGTCGACGAGCCGTTGACAAATGAGTTCTACACCTTGGAGCGAGCCATAGGCGTTGCGTGGACGAAGGGTTATACCAATATAGGTATCCAGATAACGTTCAGTATCACCTCCACGTCGTGGAAGACCTATCAGTATATCGGAGCCAACAGTGCAGAGACGACCTTCAAGAATGTAAGCAACTGGCTTGACCTTGCAGGAATGAGTGCTGGAGCAGAGACATTGATAAATATCAACGACCTTTGCGGTGCCCCAGCCGAAGCGAATTATTACAGCCTTGCCTCCGCTATTGCTGCGTTGCAATCCAAAGCTACCAGCAGCGGAATTACCTATGCCAAAAGCGGTCTCGTCATCACCTACCAGACAGGTGAGTATGAATGGGAGACCAAACAATTTATCGGCAACGTCACCGACTTTGCGACCCCGGCGTTGTGGAACGACTATGGTGGTTCCGGAGGTGGCGATGTAGAGACCACAGACATCCCCGAAGAGGACAGCGAGATGCCGTTCAATGCCGGCGGAGCATACACCCACCTACCCGCATCTTTGTCGGTGAACACCGAAGAAGAGGGTGTTGTGAAGATGAAGATGGTGAATGCCGCCGGAGAAGATGTCGGCGATGAGGTGCAGTTTGCCGTAGGAACAGGCAGCGGAGGAGACCAAAGTGGTACCATTGTGTCATTGGCCTACCAGCAGTCGCCGATGTACGGCAATGTAGGCAGCAGCCTTATCATCAGAGCTGCCATCAGGAGTATTACGACAATAGGCAGCACCGAGCAAGACAACTCTATAGCCACGTTGTCGCTGTACGACCGCGACACTAACCTGCTACTGGAAGTGCTTAATGTCAACCAGGCATCGAGCGGCAGTATGCAAGACTATACCTTTGCCATAGACGTGAGCAGCTACTTTGCTGTCGCTGGAGTGCGTCGATTCAGGATTGTGGCCGAAGACGACAGTGGCCATACTGGCAGTCGCAATATCAATGTCACTGCCGTAGACGTGTCAGTGAGCAGCGTACAGACGTTACAGTACACCGACAGCACCTCGTTGAGGGTTGGCGGAGTCAGCCGGAGCATTCCTTTCTACAAGTTTGCCAACAATGCCAGCGACAGAGGTATCACCGCCATCACGGAGATATACCTTAACGGCCAGTGGCAGGAGCTTGGCAGAGACGTAATCCAGAACACATATTCTCGCAACATCACGATAGATCCCAACAACTGTTTGGGCGAAGTGCTGACACACGGTGTGTATCCCATCAGAGTACACGGTGTGGACGTAGCCTCGGGTGTTGTGGGCAACTACCTTTACAGTGGTATTTTCGTCATTGACCCCAGCAGCAGCGTACCGCTTGTGGTAACGAGCTGGTATAGCGAAGGCGAAGAGATGAGTGTGAAGCTGTACGAGAGCGTAGCGGTGAACTTTGCCGTATATGATCCGACGACGACGGCCCCGACGGCGATAGTCTTCTTAGACAGTCGGATGATAACCACCCAGACAGCGCACCGTACGTCGGCCTACACCTTCACCCACCAGGTGACCGGTGTGGCGAGCGACGGCACAGTTACGCAGACCGTTAGGGTGTATAGCGGTACGAGTGCCGGACCCGAAGCCGAGTACAGAGTGCAGGGCAGCGTGATTGATGCCGTCATTAAGAGCGGTGCCATCTACGCCTTCGACTTTGCCAACCGCAGCAACCAAGAGACCGACCACACGATAGAGAGCAACGGCTACACTATCACGCCAGTAGGCTGCAACTGGAGTACGACCGGCTTTGTGCCGATGAGCAGTGGCGGCGATATGGCCTTCAAGATAGCTGAGGATATGACTGCAACGAGCAACCATACCCCCTACCGGCAGACGAGTATCGAGAGCAACGGAATGGCAGTTCAGTTTGCCTTTTCCAGTAAGAATCTGGTGGACGACAATGCCGTGCTGATGAGTTGCTGGAACGAAGGAGTAGGAGCAGGCTTCTATTTGACCGGCAAAGCCGTAGGCATCTACTGTGCTACGGGATTGAGCAACCATAAAGAAGAGCGCTTCTACAAGCAAGGCGAGAAAGTGACCGTTGCGGTTGTTGTAGAGCCTGCAGTAGAAGGATTAGGTCAGACCCGACAAGGGACCACCTATTACTTCATCAAGCTCTATTTGGACGGAGAGGAAGTTGCGGTGATCGGTTATATTGCGGGCCAGAGTAACCTGTTGCAGAGCAACCCCATCACGTGGGACGGTACACAGGGCGACTTCTACCTATACTATATGATGGCGTGGGAAGACTATTTCCAGTTCGACCAGGCTTTCCAGAACTACTTGGTGAAGCTTACCAAGACCGCCGATATGGTGAGGGAATATGCCTTCGAGGACATAATGGCGAGCCAGCAAGTGACTGAATTGGGTATTACCACCACCAAGTTGCGCCCACAGGCGGCGGCATTGGCCGAAGGTGGAATGGCGTACATCATTGAGTGTCCGTTTGCCAATGGCGACATCGAGGCGTTGGACACCACGGTAAGCACCAAGACCAATATGTACGTCACGCTGTACTATGTAGACCCCAAGCGTCCGTGGACGAATTTCATTGCTGAAGACGTGCGACGCAGGAACCAGGGAACGACCTCGGCCCAACGTCCGGTGAAGAATCCGCGCTACTACTTGGCACAGAAGAATGGCTCGACCTACAACAAGAGCACCAAGACCGGCGGCACCACGGTACGTTTGCTGTACACCCGTCAGCAGATAGTCGAGATGGGTTACGACGGCGCGTTGTGGGACAAAGCGGCAGCGTTGGCTGCCATCAACAAGGTGCAGATTCACGAGGACAGCATCCCTGTGGACATTATCACCGTCAAGGTAGACTATTCGGACAGCAGCTGTGCCAACGACAGCGGCGTGTGCGATATGATGAATGCCACCTTCAGGGCGTTGGGCGGTCAGTACCTGACCCCTGCCCAGCGTGCTTTCGACGGCACGTGGAAGAAAGGCAGCGTAGAGCTGAGCGGACTGGTGATGAACCACTCCACCGCCAACTTCCCTGTGGCGATGTACCGCTCGAAAGAGAGTACCGGCGCCAGTCCCTACTTCCACGCCAAAGGCAACTGGAAAGAAGACAAGAAAGAGCAGACCGCGTTGGGCTTCATCGACACCCCCGGCTACACGAAAGGCTGTCTGAACTACGGTGACTTCGTGGAGTTCTATGGCAACGACGGCGAGACCTTGGAGCAGACCAAGACCCGCTTCCTGACCACCAGCGGGCTTGACACCGAGAGTACCTACATCCTGACCCAGTACTGCGGTAGCAGCTACAAGGTGATGGAGTATGAAGAGGGAGCCTGGGTAGAGCAGACGGGAAGTATGGTGCAGAACGCCAACGGTCGCTGGACAGTCACCGGCAAGGTAATGAACCCCACTGACGGCTTTGAGTTGTTGAACTATCAAGGTATGGACTGGTTCAAGGGTGTGAGCAGTGTGGCCGATATGATGGCCGCCAGCACGCAGTACAGTAAGTGGGTGCAAGCCCTCATCGATGATGGCGACATTTCGGTTAGCAGCGTGCCTGCTTGGACGTACTACTTCGAGAGCCTTGTGGACGACGATGATTTGGCGATTGCCTATGCCTTGGGCAAGAAAGTGCCATACAACCTGTATCGCTGGATGAAGTTCTGCGACGCTTGCGATTGGGACAGTTATCACGATAGTGATGCCGACGGCGGAGCCGCACGACTGGCTTTATGGAAGAGCGATATGTGGAAGTATGCCAACCCGCAATCGGTGATGGCTTACGACATCTTCACCGACTACGAAGCCGCCGTAGACCAGCGAGCCAAGAATATGCAGCCGATGTGGTTCCTTGAAAATGGCTGTAAGGTGGTGAACGGTGTGATGTACAATGCCGCCGACGAACAGTATGACACCACGACCGGTATGCTGCCTATGCGTATGTATCTCAACAAGGTGTACGACTGCGACACCTGCAATGGAAAAGATAACGACGGTGGCCAGACGGTGGATGCAGAGGTAGACCCCAACAAGCTACCCGATGCCGCCACTGGCTACACCAATCCTTACGCCGGCTACAATAGCGTGCTGTTCCGCAACCTGTACTTGCAGGACACCGTGAACATTGATGCTGGAGGCACTGAATTGTCGTTGAAGACCGTGGCCAGTGCGATGCGGAGTTGTACTGCCACTGTGGACGGAATGACGCTTCATCCCTTTTCGCCGGAGGGAGCGCAGTATTTCTTCGTTACCAGCCGTATCAAACGCTGGCCGAAGAAAGTCAGCTCCTATGATGGCGAGCGCAAGTACATCGACTTCACCAGCACCACAGCCAACAACATCTACTTCTACGCCCTGCAGGGCTTGGGTCTGACCTCGTTGCCCGCCTTCATTGAGAGACGTTGGCGCATCAGGGATGGCTTCTATGGCACCGGCGACTTCTTCAGCGGAGTGCTGAGTGGCCGTGTGAACAGTGCCAACGATGCTACTATCACGATACGCGCTGCCAAGACAGGCTACTTCGGAATCGGTAATGACTCGAGCGGTTCGCTGTCGAAGAGTGTCTACTTGGAAGCTGGAGAGAGTTACACCTTCCCTGCCGACAGCTTTTCGCACGAAGAGGGCGCATTGCTGTACATCTACCAGGCAGACCGAATGAGTATGATAGATCTGAGCCAGATATCACTGTCGAGCAACTTTGACTTCTCGGTGATGACGTTGGCAGAAGAAATCATACTTGGAAGCGAGGACAAGGTTAATATGACCATCGGAGCCTACACGCCACTGACCAATGTCAACCTTGGCGAGTTGCCGTTCCTGGAGTTGCTCGATATCCGAGGCACCCTTATCACCAATGTTGTAGCCTCAGCTTGTCCGCGCTTGCAGACCTTGAAAGCTATGGGCAGCCAGCTGACACGCGCCGACATTGCCGACGGCAGCAAGATTACGCGTATGGAGTTGCCTGCCACCTACCAGTATTTGAAGCTTCGCTACCTTCCCAATATGGAGATGAGCGGTGTTATTCTTGCTGATGCTGCAAGTGTTACGACACTAATCGTGGAACAGTGTGCGAAGATAGACCCTGTGGAGATGCTACGGATGATAGCCGGAGCGAGCGGTAGCCAGTTGTCCACGGTACGTGCTGCCGGCATCAACTGCTCGTATAATGGCAGCGACCTTGCCAACTGGAGCACGAGGGGATGGTCGGGTCTCGACATCAACCTGCAGGTGCTGGAAGGCATTCCGGCAGTAGAGGGCGTGTATTTGCTCACACAGTACACTGACGAGACGTTGCTCAGCGAATGGCAGTCGGCGTTACCGTTGCTGACCATCCACCAGGCGCAGTACACGATGATGGTGCAGGACGACACGACGAGCGAGCGGAGCAATGTGCGGAACCTGGACAACAACACCGGATATGGTACTGGCACCGCTTATGCGCCGAGCGGCCACATCAGCAAGATCCTGGAGAAGCGCCAGCCCGTGCTGATGAGCAAGACAGGCAACACCCTTAATTGTAGACGGTTGAGCAATAGCGACTTCAAGAAGCTGGCCGACGGCACGACGTTCAACATCAACAAGTACCTTAATGACGGTTACGATGCCTTTATGCTGGAGGCTCATTACTGGCGCAAGGGCATCAACGACTTCAAGAACCAGCTGAAGTACACAGCGTGGTCGTCGCTTGACAGCGAACCGCTGTCGACCGCCACGACGGTGCGCAGAGCGTTGGTGTCGACGCTGCCGGTGCAGGAAGGCATCGTGCTCAACGTCACTGGCATCGTGGAAGGCGAGAGCACGTTGGAGAGCAGCGGTGTGTTGCAGACGAGGACCGGCTTCAACACCTACCACTTCGACGTGCGCGGAATGAAGCAGGTGCGCTGGCCCGGGATGAACAGCCAGTACTTCGGAGCCTGCTTCCTGAACGAAGAGGGCGTGATTATCGGCAAGTTCAATATGAACATCAACGACAACGAGTTTGACTTCGACGAGAACATAGGCGACTACCTGTTCACGGGAGTGCCGAGCGGAGCCGTAGACTTTGTGTTCACCAGCAAAAACACCAACGGCAGCTGCGAAGCCATAGCCGTAGACAGCAACGAGGTGGAAGCCATCGAGCCTGACTGGGTAGAGGTGCAGCCCTACTTCGGAGCCATCTACGAGATTTCGATTGACAACAGTATGCAGCCGCGCTCTATGACGAGTCAGACGGTGCGAACTGGTACCGGCACAGCGACGACGTGGAACGGCTGGAAGTACAATGCCGACGGCACGCTGAACACAGACCTGAACAACGGCGGCAATGTACCCACGACGAGCGACACGCTGAACTACACCTGCAAAGACTTCCAGAACCTGGCGTATATGCGCGGTGAGGGCTACCAGCTGTTCGACTACGAGATGAGCAAGGATGTCGCCCTGATGACCTTCGGCAAGGTAGGCGACAGAGACGGTCAGCGCAAGTTTGGCACTGGCAAGAGTTCCGGCGGCAGCACTGGCTATATGGACAGCATAGGCGCCGGGGACAGCAACTACAGCAGTGGTGGCGGCAACAAGGTGTTGGGCTATGAGAGCTTTATGGCGTGCACTTATGAGTGGATGGATAGAGTGATGGTGAATGTGGTGAGCTACAAGCGCGCTTTGGCCAACCATATGGAGAGTGCCAGCGGCGATCCGACGGATGCTGTGTGGCACATCTACGACCCCGTGGCCGACACCGAGCGCACCGTGCAGGGATTGACCGTCAGCGGTCAGACCGTGGCGAGAACCCGACACGGGCGTCATTGCGACATCATTGCGTCGAAGTTCACTGGCGAGAGTAATTTTGCCAGCCACTATGCCGACGGCCAGTATTACACACACAGTACCTGCGGGGTTGTTGGTCGTGCGGGCTACTATGCGAACTCGAATGGCGGGCTCGCGTACTCGAATGCGAACAGCGCTTCTTCGTACTCGAGCACGTACTACGGGGCCCGTCTCGCCTTCAGGCCACCTGTAGGGACGACAATCATCTTTGAAGACGACGAAAACGAATAGACAATGGGTACAATATGTTTAATAGGTTCAACGGGCTGCTGTGAAGCGGCAGCCCGTCCGCCCTGAGCGGAAAAAGAAAGGCGGAAGGTGTCATCCTGCCGGGTTGTTGGTCGTGCGAACAACAATGCGAACTCGAATGGCGGGCTCGCGTACACGAATGCGAACAACGCTTCCTCGAACTCGAACACGAACAACGGGGCCCGTCTCGCAAACAATGTCGAAAAAAGAAAAACGCCAAATCGCTCCTATAGCATACCGTCACGCGATGACGGAAAGCCACGAGCGAGACACCTGAGCCCCAGCAACAGCGCCGAAAGGCGGAAAGCTGAAAAATGACAGATGCAAGTAGAGATTGGTAGGCCGGGTAAAGTCAAGAGTAAAGATATATGGATTATGGTTATAGGGTTATCCGGTTCGAAGATGTTGGGCTTGCGACAATGAAGGCGTGGAGTAAAGTTTATAGTTTAAAGATTAAGGTTTAAGAAACCAATTTACAGAATTGAAACGCTACGGCTACATAATAGAAGAGATCTGCGACCGGAGGAATCTGGAAGCAGCGTTCGACACCGTTGTCAGAGGCAAGGCCCGCAAGGAGTGCAGTGAGGGCCGATGGCTTCTTGCCAACCGTGAGTCCTTTCTGGACAGTGTAGCCGAAGAGATACGTAGTGGCCACATAGAACTTGGCAAATGGCATCCGAAAGACATAATGGAGAGGGGCAAACAACGCCATCTCCAAGTCTTTGATATGAAGACGCGCATCAAGGTCAGCGCTGTGATGATAGTGGTAGACCGTTACCTGCGTCTTCGTTTCATCCGTACCACAGCCAGCAGTATCAAGGGACGTGGGGTGCAGGACTTACGGAGCTACATAGAGCGCGACCTTCGCGAGCATCCCGAGTTGCGGTACTGGTACAAGTTCGATATACGCAAGTTCTATGACACGGTGAAGCAGGAATTTGCCAAGTATGCCTTTCATAGGGTATTCAAGGATAATCGCCTGCTATCGATACTCGACCAGTTCATCGAGGTGCTTCCTGACGGAATAGGCATTTCGATGGGTATGCGTTCTTCGCAGGGCACAGGCAACCTTTTGTTGTCGGTGTTTCTCGACCACTTCCTGAAAGACCGTTACGGAGTACGGTTCTTTTACCGCTACTGCGACGACGGAATGGCGGGAGCCGAGACGAAGGAAGAGCTGTGGAAGATACGTGCCGTTGTCCACGGCCAGATAGCGCACATAGGGCAGTCGGTGAAGCCCAACGACCGCGTGTTTCCTGTTGGCGAGGGAGCAGATTTCTTGGGTTACGTCACCTATCCGACGTACACGCTGCTGCGTAAATGCGTGAAGAAGAGTTATGCTAAGAAACTGCACAGAGTTAAGAGCAGGCGCAGGAGAGCAGAGCTTGTAGCCTCGCTGTATGGTATGGCGAAGCACGGCAACTGCCTGCACCTGATGCAAACATTGTTTACCAAGAAAGAATTTGCAAAGTATAAGCGACGAATGATGAAAGATTTTGGCAAAGCGAAAAGCAGTCAGATGACGAATCCTGACGGCAAAAAGAGTTTCAAGGGTATGAAGGTGAGCGGCAAAGAGCTGAACCACCAACCCTTCATAGTGCTGGACTATGAGACCGGCGTAGTGGCAAAAGACGACCGCGAGAGATACGAGGCGTTGGTGGCTCAAGCCATCCGTAACGGTGGTGGCATCGACGAGCAGACCGGTGAGATGCGGGAGAGCGTCAAAGAGACGATAGACCGCATACCGAAGCCCAAGGAGAAATACCTGGTGAGCATTGTGTTTCAGAACCAGATGAGGAAGTTCTGGACAGGCGACCGAGCGATATGGAAAGAGCTTGACGAGCGGAAAGCCGAGGGCGGGTTGCCATTCTTCTGCTCGATGGATGCGGACTACAGTGGTCCGTGTCCGCGATATGAACTGATAAGTGCTACGGCATTAGGCTTCCCGATGCCGACTGATGAAGACATCAAAAGACTGAATATGCAGTTGAATATCGATATACCTGTGTGATGGGTTTGATGGGCGATATGGGTTTAATGGGCTTGAATATAATAAACTAACAAAATAAAATAAAAAGACGATGAAATTTTTATTCACGAAACATTATGACGGTTCGGAGCAGCCTAACAATGTGCTGCTGGTGAACTCGGAGAGAGAGGTCGTGTTGCTGTACGGACAGGGCGAAGATGAACTGGGCAAGTTCCGCTGGCAACGCGACTATGACCACGTGCCGACATCGGCAGAGCTGCGATCCGACATCGAGGCGCTGGTGAATGCGCTGACAGAGGAGAAAATCCGTACGGGAATGGTGTGGAACGGCAAGGCGGTATGGCTGAGTGCTGAGAACCAGATGAACTTCCGGGAGGTTTCCGCGCCGGTGCGCTACAAGATTGGCGAGGATGAAGAGGGACACCCGGTGTACCACACTTTTGAAAGTGACGGTGAGCTGGAGGCGTTCCGTAGAGCAGTTGGTGAGCATATCTATGGCTGCCTGCAGGAAGGCTGGGAAGAGAAAGACGGAATCGACAATGCCGTTGCATCGATGATGCAACAGACGGGACAGGAATAACAATGATAGATAATCTATTAAGAGAAATAGAGCGGCAGCAGAGGGAGTATAGAGGGCAGTTGGAGATGCTGGAGCCGGGGAGTGCGGAATGGGAACTGATGCAAGTAAGGATAGATGGGAACGAGATAATAAAGAAAACCCTGACGAAAACGAAAATGAAAACACGAATACACAAAAACAAAAGATAAGGCTGGCGGGTGAGTAGGTGGTGGTAATTTTGCAAAAGAAAATCATTATGGGAGAGATGGCAAAATTAACTTTAAAAGGCACACCTTGGTATGTGCACGGCGCGATGATAACGAGCATCGTACTGGTAGTGGCATCGTTCTTTATTCCGCCTTACGCTGTGGTGGATTCGTCGGTGATAGCGGTGATTGGCGAGCTGCTTGGCGGTGCTGCGGTGCTGAACTTTGTTGTGAACATACCGACATACCTTGAAGCCGGAGTTAAGGCGAAAATCAGCCACGGGAACACGTCGCTGTCGGTGGCTGCGGACGAGGTGAAGGATGAGGAACTATGAATTGTTGATGGGGCTAATGGGTTTAATGGGCACGGCTCAAAAAAGATAGTTTATGATTAAGAATCTGGATACAAGAACCAATCGGAAGATTGACAAGATTATCATCCACTGTTCGGCAACGCCGGAGGGGAAGGATGTGACGGTGAAGCAGATTGACAATATGCATCGCAAGCGTGGCTTTGCCGGAATAGGCTATCATTTTGTTATTTACCGAGACGGCAGCATCCACGACGGTCGCGACATCAGCAAGGTGGGAGCCCATACGACAGGCTATAACACCGGCAGCATAGGCATCTGCTATATCGGAGGTCTCGACAAGACAGGGAAGAAGATTAAGGACACGAGGACCTACCAGCAGGAGAATGCCCTGTTTCAACTCGTGAGGAAGTTGATGCAGATGTATCCTATCAAGGAGGTGAAAGGACACAGAGACTATAGCCCCGACACGAACGGCGACGGGGTGATATCGAAGTACGAATGGATAAAGGGGTGTCCTTGCTTCGAGGTAAGTGAGTTTATGCGGGATTATGGGCTGGACAGGTTAAAAAAACAATAATATGATAGGCAGGTTAGGCAAATTGGGCAGATTAGGCTTAATAGGCAATTTGGGTGTAATGCTGGTGGTTGGCTGTGTTGGGCCAAAGGGGATAGTACACGAGGTGCCAGTGTATGTTCACGACACGACGTATATGTACCATACGGACAGCGTGAAGCTCGTTGACAGCATCGTTGTGGAGCGCGAGACAATAGTCAGGGAAGCTGACAGTGCGATACTGGCCGAATACGGACTGAAGCAGAAAGAAGGCGAGCGTACCATCTTGGTGCTTCGCAAGGAATTGGAGAGGCTGAAAAACCTTGCTGCCAGCAAGACAACGGACACAGTATATAAGACTGTGGAAAAGCCTGTACCAGTCACAAAATATGTCACGGTAGAGAAAGAACTGACAAAATGGCAGGAGTTTTTGATGTGGGTAGGGAGATTAGGCTTATTAGGCTTATTAGGCATATTAGGAGTTTTGGGTTGGAAATGGGGTTGGTGGAAGAAAATCTATGAGGCTATAAAGGGATGGATAAAGAGATAAGTGCAGAGACGCGGTTGTTGCTGATAGAGTTGGCTGAGGGATTTGCTGACTCGGTGCGCAAAGGTACGATGGTGCTGAGCGAGGGCAACGGCAGGGCGTTGGCACGATGGGCGGACGGTCTGCTGCATCCTGAGAGGAGCGACAAAGCAGAGGGTGCGAATTGGAAGAATATCACCGAGGCGTGCGATATGATCGGTATCACGCCGCAGACGTTCAGGAAATATGTTCGGCTTGGGAAGATAGCCCAAGGGACGAAGAAGAGAGGCTACCACGAACCATTGTGGCAAAAGGAAGAGATAGAGCGGTTCAAGGCGTGGTACGTTTCGCAAAGACGAAAAGTTTAAAGGATTAATATTTATCAGTTTATTTTGTGTGCGCTTTCGCTATTAGGTAAAATGGCGGAAGCGTTTTTATTTTTGTGGCTGAAATCGGTTTCAAAAAACTTAATTATTAACCACAAAAAAAAGAACACAATGAGTGAAGTTATTAATGTAGACCCTCAGAACGGCAACGGAATGAACAACGCATTGCCTTGGCTTATGGCCGGCAATGGTGGTTTCGGTGGTTTCGGCGGAGGCAACTTCTGGGGTGCCGGCATCGGTGCTTTCCTTGGCAGTGCCCTTGGCAACTTCTTCAACGGCGGTAACGGATTTGGCGGTAACGGCAATGCTGCCGCTGCTGCTCTTGGTGCCCAAGCTACGGCTAACAGCAACACCGAGTTGCTGCGTGCCGCCATCAGTGCCAACGGCGAGCAGAGTCGTCAGGCCATCCAGACCGTCAGCACTATGCTTGGTCAGGATTTTGCCACGGTATCGGCACAGTTTGGTGCCATTAACGGCATTCTCAACAATATGGCCATTCAGAACGCCACCACGCCGTTGCAGATCGTGAACGCTATTGTCAGCGGCAACAAGGATATGGCAGCTCAATTTGCCCAGTGCTGCTGCGAGAACCGTCTTCTGACGACCGAACAGGGTTATCAGAGCCAGATGCGCACCCTCGAGCAGACCGCAGCGATGAACAACGGTTTTGCCGGAGTGAACACCAACATCGCCGCCACCAAGGCAGCCCAAGAGCTGAGCGACTGCAAGCAGACCTACACCATAACCGACGCAATGAACCGCAACTATCTGGCCCTTGACAACAAGCTGGATATGTACGAGAGCCAGCGCAAGGACCGTGAGATCACGGAATTGACCGCCAAGGTGGCCAAGCTGGAGTCGCAGCAGTTCACTGCAGGCATTCTGAACCAGACGATGGCACCTGTCAACGCAGCGCTGAACGCCCTGGCCCGTGAGGTTGACGACATCAAGTGCAAGATGCCGAACACCGTACCGGTGACCTATCCCAACGTGACAGCCGTCAACAACACCCCCAATGCCGGCGGATTGTTTGGCGCAGGTCTGTTGGGCGGTCTGTTTGGCGGAAACAACCTTCTGTTCTGAAAGGAGGGCGCGATGGATTGCATCCCGAACATCATAACAGGAGTGATTGGCACACCCTATCTGGTCACAACGAACGTCAGCGTGAGTGAGACAGCGGTGAACCTGGCTCTGGGATTCCATCCTGTGCCGAGGTTAGGCGACCTCACCATCCGCATAGCCACGGCGATACCCGATGGCACGACCGGGACTCTTCCGGTGATGCTGACGCTGAACGGCAACAGCCGACCGCTGACCTTCTTCGGAGGTGCTGCGGTGACCGCAGCCGACCTGCCGGGCACGGGCATCATCAAGGTGTTCAACGACCGCTTCAACGGCATTTTGCAGTTGATGTCGGTTGTGGCTCCTGCAGCAGCAACGGCGAACGAAACAGAAACAACTAACCCCTAAAAAAGAAAAGCAATGTTTGGAAACCTGAGAGCAGGATCATCGCTCTATATTATCAGCAAAAATCTGGACAATCCCAGTTTTGCCATCGGCAAATTAGTGTCGGACCCGACGGTGCGACAAGTGATGCTGCAACCGCAAGGCCAGCCGGCATACAACCTGATTCCGCAGATGGCGCAAGTGCTAGACTTGACGGTGCAGGTAGGCGACGACACGAAGACCTTTACCGGCGTTAACCCGTCGCTTATGACTATCAACACCGGAGAGAACGGATATATTGTGTCGACCGACAAGGCGGCATTCGATAACGAACTTGCAGCCTATGGAGCCAAGGCGCAGCACGAGTTGAACCTTACACCCTACTACCAGAAAGTTGTGGAGTTGTGTAAACATACCAGGCTGTCGCTGAACCCAGAGTTGCAGAAGGCCGCTGAGCGCGACAACGAGATTGCCGAAATGCGCAAGAAGATGGATATGATGTTTGGCCGGATAGGCGAACTGACGACCCTGCTCAAAGGTGGCCAGGCAGAGCAGAAAGGAGTAGACAATGAGTAGAACCATCATTATCACCGAAGACAAGGCCGAGAAACTGTCGGGAATGGTTGGCGATATGCTGACCATAGGCGGCAGAATGATGAGTTGCCTTGAAGAGCTTAAACGCGGTAGCGAAATGGGCGAGCGCATAGGTATGCGAGAAGGTATGCCTATGGGTGAGCGCGGCTACAACGGCATCGTGTACGGTGACCGAGGCGGTATGCCTATGGACGAGCGCACGATGGGAATGCGTGAAGGCTACGCAATGGGAATGCGTGATGCTATGGGCAACCGTGGCTGGGACGGCTATGGTGACCGAGGCGGCTATGGTGACCGCGGCCGCAGAATGTAAGCGTTCACCAGCAGAGAGGGCGATGAGGCTTGTTCCCTTCGCCCTTTCTTTTACTGCACTGCGTGCGTCAAGCCTCTCCGAGACACTTGGATAGTTAGATGAGCAGATTAGGCAGATTAGGCTTAATAGGCAATATGATTATAAAAAAAATATAGAGATGAATATACCATTATACGAATATGACGAGATGCCGAGGGATATGCGGCAGTATTTATTACACAACGGCTGGCACTTCAACAAGCGCGCCAACGACTATGCCGTGAGCCTGATGCGCAAGCGCAATCCAGAGACCGGCAGGGAAGAACCGTTAGAGCCGATGACAAAAGAGACGCTGGACCAGCTGCTGAAAGAGAACGGCGTAAAGATAGAGAACAAAGGCGGCTACGACTACGTGTATGTGGCCAATATGGTGTTGGCTGACCGCTTCGGGTCGAGCATCGAGGACGACCGACACTTGTGCCTGGCGGTGAAAGACGAATGCGACGACATCGACGCTGCCCCCGACTCGGTGATGATATGCTGGTACGCAAAAATGAAAGCCAAGGGAATGGGCGTGCCGTGGAGCGAGATATTATAGCCTACGGCTACGAAAACTAAAACAAAGACGAAAACGGGTGATACGGCAAGAGATATACATACATAGATACGGTTGGAATGTGGTTGTGTATTATGACAGCCATTTGGAAGATGCGCCGGAGATACTGAGGGAGTTGGACCGCTATGGAGTGGACGACAGGACCTATTACCGAGCGGCGCAGAACCTTAACAGTGGAATGCCAGACACCGGACTTACGTATTCGGACAAGGCGCAACGGCTTAGTGTGATAGTGCTTTCGCATACGAGCACTGCGGCGGAATTTGCCAATACGTGGGTGCACGAAATCATTCACTTCGCCGAGCATATAGCAGAGGCAATGGGTATGGACTATGAAGGGGAAGCGATAGCCTATGTGGGTGGCGAATTAGCGCGGAGTATGCACCCTGTAGCGGCACGGCTTATTTGTCCGTCTTGCAGTCATCATTTAGGCTGAAATGGTCACCTTATGAGTAAGGTGAGCAAAAATTAAATATTTAAAAATAAGGTTTTTGCGAAAAATAATTTGACAGTTTGGAAATTGTTTGTATCTTTGCAATTCCTAAACATCATAGCGGTCGCGTGTCACAGCGCGGCCGGTTTATTCGCATAGCCCCTTGCTATGGTGGTGGTAGCGGAAACGCCCACACGGCATCTATGATGGCCGAGGACACCTGTAGCGAGGGGCACTTGTTATGTCCAAATTGATATGAACACCGAAGAGACATTAAAAGAAGTAAAGAGAGAACGTCAGAAAGTCCGCAAGATTCTGAAGGAGTCCGAGCAAAGAGTTCAGGAACTGCTATGGGCTATGGAGCCGGAAGATTCAAGCTACGGCCAGGAGAGGAAAGACAGCGACGAGGCTATGAAGATAGCGCAAACGCTGAAATGTGCGTGTAAGGTGATTAGCGATTAGAGAATTGTTAGCAAAACAAAAGATACAACAATCTCTTGTGTAAACAGTGTTAATTTTGCAATCTGAAATTATAGAGGTTTAAAGTTTAAAGACATAGAACTTAACCTTTTGTAAAATAAGACAGATGGAAATAACACTGACGATAAGCAAGAGTGCCGTGATGACGGAAGTGGCGCAGACGACGAGCTACACAGGAGACAAGATGGTGGGCGACGCGGGAGCGTACGACCGTATCAGCACGGTAGACGAGAACGAGCCAGAGTTGCGCCGATTCTGGAACGAGAGTCGTGCAGAAGTTGCACAGACTTTCAAGACCCTGCTGAAGCGTGAGGGGATGAATGCCGCCGACGCGGACCAATACGACCTTGTTCTGGACGTTAGCGAAGCCTTTGACCCGGCCTTGCTGCCAGGGATGGAGCTTGGTCTGTTCTCGTATTTTGTGCAAAATATCGTAGGCAAGTGGTACGTGTACACCAACAAAGGCGAGGCAGGAGCCTACAGTGACCGTGGCTCTGTACTACTTGGCGAGGTGCGCGAGAAAGCCTTCTACAAGAAGAAGCCGGATCCACCGACATACGATGATTAAAAAAAGCTAACAAATAAAAAAAAAGAGATATTATGGCAGAGAATCCTATTGCACTGAATGTGACCATCCAGACAAGAGAGGTCAAGTACGCAGTAAAAAACAAGACATACGTCACCGCTCGAAGCCTGGAGGCGAGTGGCGATATGAACTACGAATCGGCAGCGCAGATGAAGATCAGCGACGACGTAGAGAACGGCTATGAGCTGGACCGTGCCATCAACGATGCCATTGCCGAGGTCAAGGTGCAGCTTGGCGAGTACCTGAACGAGACCACGACATCGACCGACAACCGCATCAAGGCTGCTGTGAAGAACAACGAAGCCGTGGTGCTTGCTTTCAAGTTGCCCACGAACTTCAACAGTGCCGCTGCTGACGCTTTGGGTGCCGGCATCCACGAATTTGTCGTTGGCAGAGCGTGCTATGCCTGGTACCGCCAGACGAATATGAAGATAGCCGACGCCTGCAACAAGGATGCTGAGGTGTCGCTTGACCGGGCCAAGCGGGCGTTGTACAAACGCAGTCGTCCCGAGGCGCCTACGTATGAGGAGGACGGAGACTAATGGGCTGCTGCAGCAATAATAAAGTAGAGACCCGAGAGGTAACGTTGCGCTTTCTGTGGAAGGCGTTGCTGTACGATATACGCAATGGGGCGTATGTAGAGAGCGACGTGATGAAAGATGCCGGAGAGCAGCGCGACAACACCCACGCGCGACACGTGACTGCCGACATTGGCGAGACCGGCAACGTCGACAGGGTTCGTCGCATACTTGGTGTGATACATCAGGAAGTGAAAGACCTGCTGTATCCATACACCAAAGAAGAGGTCGTGGAAGAAGTTATCAGCGACCAGCCTGAAGCGCCGGACAGTTACGACGTGGTGCTGACGGTGCCGGTGACGATGAGCCGAACGACGATGCAGCTGTTGTCGAAGCTGGTTCACGAGTATATGGTGGCGCGAGTGCTTGAAGACTGGCTTGCGAGCACGAATGCCGAAGCGAGTGCCGTGTGGGGCGAGAAAGCCGAGGCCAAGAAGACGGAAATTAGCAATGCCAAAAACAAGCGTATCAAGCCGTTGACGCGGAAGATAAGCGTGCTTTAAGTAAATAATAGTTTTGATGTTTGATTGTGAAGAAAGCCGGAGCGAGATGCTCCGGCTTTTTGAATTTTTGGTAGGCAGGTTAGGCAAATTAGGCGAGTTAGGTATATTAGGTCGGGTGGGGTTTATGGGTAGTTAGTGTGGTTGGTTGAGGTGTCGGGGGGAGAAGTTGACGGAGATACCCGAGAGAGATTTGCCGACAGAGAGTTTAGTGATGGCGACGATACTGAAGTACTTGTATGGTGAGCCGCAATAGTGCCGAAGTTTGTGGGTTGCAGAGGAGCCTATGAGGTGCCAGGAGTAGAGGTCGCGCGAGCCATAGAGGGCCAGGCTAACATCGCCCTGCTGGAAAAGTCCGCGCTGGATGACCGAGTGGACCGACTTGAGGGCATCTGGATTGTCGAGCTTGAACGGCCTGGAGACAATCATACCGTTGGTGACAGCGTCGTTGGAGTCGGAGAAAGAGATAAGGTTGTTGTCGACATCGACTGCCAGTGCGTCAGGATAGGAGTTAATGGTAGACTTGAAGTTGGATTGCATTGTCCCCCAGAGTTGCGACTTGAGCGAGTAGACATAGGCATAGGAGAAGAGCAGATTGTTGTTGCCGTCGAGAGTAGGATTGAAGACGATGATACGCTGGTGCGTATAGTCGTAGGCCATCTGGCAATCCTTGAGAAAATCCAGGAACTGCTTAAAGTAGACATCCGAATCTGTAAATTGAGCCTTGGATAGCAGTTGATTATATTTTGGCAGAACAGAGAAATCAAATGGCAAATCCGATAGTATATCAGAGATACAACTAACCGTAGAACCGCTGATAAGCATAATGCCACGGTCGGACACGAAGAGGACCGACTTGCCGAGCTGGGTGATGCTTTTAGGATTGGTGCATACATCCTTAATGACGGTGTTGATATTGTTTATTTTGCCTTCCTGATTGATTTTTGCCACCCAGATGCCTTCCGTCGTGAAGATATAGATATCGGCATATCCGAACTGGCCCTGCGAGAGCGGTTCGGTGACTGTGGCGATGCCGTTGACGGTGCCAGTGCCTACGGTGTTGATGCTTGTGACCGGGAAATTGAAAGGGTTGTTGACCTCTGAGGTGTATATTTTGTTTGGCAGCAGGACGCTGCGGTCCGTGGAAGTCTCTGGGAAATCGGGTCTTCTTCCGGCGTCACTGATGATATCAGAGTTCCATCCGTTGAAGAAGAAAGCCCCGTTGAGGAAGTCGTGCCGCTTGAGTCGGAACTCGAAGCGTCGTTGAGTGTCGTTAGCGTCGACCAGCACCACCTTGTAGGCATTAGGGTTAGGATAGTAGAAGTAGGCAAGAGGGCAGAAAGAACCGACATTGATATTAACGACCGACGTTTCGGAGGATACTACATATTCAATGTCGTCCTGCCGGACGAACACATAGACGTAGAAGTTGGTACTCTGCGCCGTTGTCTGTCCCTCCACGGTGACATACGACACATTGTTGTAAGACACGTAGGATGCCAGGCCGTTGGGGTTGGCCAGCATCTTGGTGATGTTAGATATAAAAAGGCGATTGTTGAAATTGAAGAAATGCTGCGGTATGAGTGTGTCGTGCGAATCGTAGTCGTCAGTCATCCGTTCGTACTGCAGCAGCGTTTGCAGATAGTTTTCGGGGATATCGATGACAGAGCGCGTAGTCATAGCATAGATCTCGTCGAGCGTCAGCGACTTGAGCAGGTAGAAGTTGGCGACGTTATTAATGTTGTCGGAGTCGTCGTTGAACTGAGGGAGTATGAATTCCATTTTGCCGCTGATGCCAGTACCATAGTCGCTGACTATAAGCGGAGCCGTCCATCGTTTAAGATAGTCGTTGTCTGGCACGCTTTGCTGCGGGAATTTAGCGATGGTGTAGCCCTGCATCTCCTGTGAGTTAAAGGCGATGCCTTGTAAAGATTCCGCTTGATTGTAGGTGTAGATCGGAGCCGAGACAAAGATATCCACCGACTGGATAATATCCTTCCATTGTTCCAGCTGCGTCTTGACGGTGTCGAGGTTGTCGATGAACTGAGCGTCGAGGTCGTAGTCGATGCCGCCGATGCGGCATTTGAAAGTGGTGATAAATACAGAATTTTCATCTAATGTCATATCGGTGATGAAGGCTCGCGGTGCTGCTGCCGAGTTGGTGACCATCAGCACCGGGGCCGAGTGCATAGAGAGCGTACCGTCGAAGAGTCGGAAAGCGTAGCGTACCAGGAACGGAAAGACGAAGCGGTTGCCTGAGTGGTCGGCGACGAACTTGTTGGCCTTGGCGAGTACCGCCGAGGTGACGATGTTGGTAAAGTTCTTTTGTTCGTCGGTAAAGGTGTACTTTTCGCCTTCGGTATACGGCAGTACGTTATGTAGTATCTGGTATTGTCCAAGGTCGATGGTGAACACACGGTCGAGATAAGTATATCCCTGCAAGCCGAACGACAATTGCAGTTCCGGCAGGTGGTTGCCGATATGCTGGTAGCTGCCTTTGACGAATCGTAGATAGTGCATACCGTTGGTTGTGGTGACGATGAGCGTATTGCCGTTGGATATGATAGAGAAGGGAGTGCCTTCGCTTTTTGTGAAAGTGTGCAAAGGGATGACGGTGTCCATATCCTTGCTGTCAACCCAGGCGTAGATGCTGTTGTCGGCAAGGATGTAGTGAGTGTAGACAGAAGTCTTGTGGATGTAGACGACCTGATAGTCGCCATAGTTGTGCAAAATCTTGGGTGTTGCTACAGGGTGCAGTGCGCCGTCCTCGTTGATGAGGTTAAGAGACACGGCGAGGTCGCCGTCAGGAGCGTTGTAGTCCGACGGTCGAGTTGTAAGGCCGAGGTATTTGATTTCTTTGTCCATATTAATGATGTTTTTTCGTTATGCGGAATTTCGGGATTTCGTTATTACGAGAGTGCAAAGATACGGAATATCTGGATGACGGGGCGGTTATGTTTTGTTTTGTTTAATGAAAAAGCCGTGAGCGGAGAGGGACCGCAGCACGGCATTAAGTTAAGTGTTGTCGCCGCCTTGGATGAAGCGTTCGGGCAAGCCAAACGGTCCCTTTTTGTAGAGAGTCCAGTAGTCGATGCCGCGGTCACTGTGGGCGATTTTTAATACCATTTGTTTAGATGCCGCATAGTAGTTGCAAGCAATACCCTTAGTATAGGTTGTAAGTCGGTACTCACTGCGGAAGAATTTCTTGATGAGATGCTTGATTTTCTTCATTGGATGTTTTTTTTTGTTGGTTTGAATTGTCTTTATCCTCGAGACCTGCGAAGACATAGAGAGCCTTGCGCACCTTTTCATAATCCTCGCACAGCTGATAAGCCTTTGCTTGCGGATACAACATTTTAAGCTCGGTGTTGTATTGATTAAAAGCTGCGGTGAGTTTGTTGGCGAAAAACTTGATGTCGCGGACCAACAGTTTGTGTTTGTCGAACAGTTCGTCGGCTTCCTCTCGTGCCTGGTTGCCGACAGAGAAGCAGATGTAGGCGAGGCTTTCGAGTAGTCGTGCTCGCTGGTAGTCGGGGCTGTTTTGGAACACCTCAATTCGTTTAGATAAAGATTCCTTACTCATAGCGGTTTTGTTTTTTGTCGTTAGGGTTTTCGATTCTGACGCGGACATAGCCTTGAGTCACGTCCTGACAGCGAGTCTGGACTTTGATGTCGACGAGTCCGAGCTGCATAGCCTCCTGATAGGCGAGAAAGTGGATGCAGTCGTCGCGCAGTTCACAATGGTCTGCAGAGCAATGGATGTACTTGTGGTTGAAACGTTGAGACATAATTATTTAATTTTAGATTTTGGGGATTATTTTAGTAATTATCGATAAGGCTGAAGCCGCGTCGCCCAGGGTTGAAATCCTTTTTCAGATTCATTCTTTTTGCCTTGTGCCGGATAGCATCGATGCTGCGGTTTAGGTGGCGGGCAATATCTTTTGCGGAATGCGTAGGATAGTATGTACACAAAAAGACTTCCTGCGCATAAGTCCACGACGTTCTGCGGCCTTTGCGGATGGTCCAGGGCTTGAATAATTTCAACCGTTGTCGTCGATACTTGTAGATATGGACAGGTACGCCAAGTTTGTTAGCCATCCATTTGTCGCTTTTTTCGCGCCAGAAGTTGCGGATAAACATAAGTTCGTCGTTGGTCCAGTTGTGGGGCATTTTTTATTAATTTGATGTTAAAACAGTTCGGTTTGTTGATATTTCTTTCCGTTTTTGGTTGTAGTGATGCCGAGACATTCCTTTTCGAAGCGTTGACATCCCTTGTCGAAATACTCCTCGTCAAGCTCGCACCCCACGTAGTCAAACCCCAACTTGTGCGCCGCTATCCTGCTACTCTGGCTCCCCATCATCGGGTCAAATATGCGGTCGCCCGGCTTGGCGTAGTGCTGAAGCAACCAAGCATAAAGGGCGACGGGCTTTTGGGTGGGGTGGATGCGAGCTTCGTTCAAAGCCTTGTTGCCTTGCTGACGATTTGCCTTGCTGATGTCAGAACTGCAGACCTCGCCTTGAAACATTCCCTGCCACATATAGCGTACAATGTCAGTCCGATTATTGAATGACTGAAAGGCAATCTCGCAACCATATTGATCACTGTCACCGTTCAACTTATCCCATACTATCATACCGCCACACAAGCCGAAATAGTTTGCTCCCCACACAATCTGATTAACACTGACACGCATTAGTTCGTCAAAAAATATTTGGCTTGGGATGGCGTTATCCCAATTCTTCCGACTATACCCCGTCGGTTTGACGTGGAGATACGAACCATTGCGTTGCTTTACTATAACAGGCTTTTTTGTTGGATTATCGGCCCCTATCCCATACGGCGGGTCGGCAATAGCCAGTTGAAAGCATTTGTCGGGCAATGTATGCATATACTCTATGCAGTCGCAATTGTTGACTTCACTTTTCATCTTCTTAACCTATTAAACCCATTAATTCCAACTTCATCCGACGGCTTTTCTTGGACTTTTATTCGTTCAATAAACTCTTCTATCGTCTTGTCAACATCGTAACGGATGTATCTGAATGGTTTACCGGTAGTGGCAAAAGAATAATCTCTGTTAATTTCGTCGATAAGTTGTTTCAGGCATTGTTTTACACTTTCCTCGCTGAGATAGGCAGGACTGTCGTCGCTGATTTTCTCCTCACTCCATATTGTTGTGCCTATATAAATCTTTTTCGGGGTATTCATTTTTTGCCTCCTTTCGTGTCTAATACAAGTTCCTTGTATATGCCGCATAATTTCAGGGCGTTTTGTAATTCGTGGACATACTCAAATTTGAGTATCTTATACTCATTCAGATTAATTGTCCACCATATTTCAAAACCATACATACTTAATTCAAGTTTTAATTCCGTGTCTTCGGGGCAGTATGAAGCAGACGTATCTTCGGAAAACCATCCATTATTCTTCAGAATCTCCTCTGTTAATGGGATGGGCTGTGCGTAAGATGGTCTAAACGAAAGATTACCGTCGGGGAATTCACAACCTGGAATCATAGTTGATAGCAACCCTTCTTTGTCTGACTTGTCCAATCCGAAAATACCTGTCACTTTCCTTGTCACTTTTTTTATTTGTTAAACATTTACTTCATACAGTCGGTGCAATATGTTAATGATTCAGCCATTTGTGTATTTCGTTTTTATAATCACCATAGACCCAAAAGATTTGCTCGCCGTTTTCAAGCCTACGGATATCGTCCTCAATCCGCTCAATCTTTTCACGCTTTTTGTTGATAGCAATGTCGAACAAGTCGAGTTCATCGGGCTGGTTCTCCAGCTTTTTAATCTGCCCGCGCTTGGCACGTAACAGGCTCTCCCTCTTCTTAACGGCATACTCCGCAGGAGTCAGTATATCGATACGCCCGCAAAGGATTTCTACTTTTTCGCGCGGATGCGCCACCTTCAGACGGGCTGCAAGGTACTCAAAGTACCACCTCCAGCGCAGCACAAAATCAATATTCATATACCGCCTGTAGTAGACAACAGCTTCTACGTGGACTCCCTTATAGATGGCAATTTTAACAAAGAATTCCGCATCCATCATTTTATTAATTTAAAGCTGTAGACTAATACCCAGGGGTTGCGCTCCCAAGTGCCTTTGCCGGAAATATCGTCAATGAGGTAAGCAAAGCATTTCGAGGCAGGACTTATACAGTGACGAATTTTACCGTCCTTGAAATATCGGAATGTCCGTACCTTGTCGTTTGGGTTTCTGTCAATGTAAGGGAAGTATTCTTGTATTCCCTCTTTCAAGCAATCCTCGTCGCTGATGTCCTGTAGGCGTTCTATGCGCAGGCCGGTAATGATGATGCGGTGGGGCATTAAAGCGGCGCAGGTAAACATTTTATTATCATAGCCCTTGTGGTATTTGAGTGGCACCTTGTGCCAACCTAACAAGGGTTGCGAAGTTATTTCTGGAATTAATGTGGCGGTTTTGAGGAACATCGGTTCAAGTCTCATCGGGTCTAAACCAATCTCCTTGTATGCCTGAGCCACGGCGACCTCCTCGTCTATCTCGTAGCGTGTGTGCAGACTGAGGATGCCGGTATTGGTACGCAGTATAATGCCCTCACGGGTGATTTCTTGCTGGTAGATTTCCAGCGGTTCGCCAAGTTCTTTCTCGGCAGCATAGAGTTTATCGAGACATTTTTCTATACGCCGTGTCTTCGTCTTTGTGCCATTGAAGACGGCGGTCTGTAAGCCGTAGTGTTCGTTAAAGCCTATCTTTTTCATATTAATCTTTTTCCTTTCTTGATTTTCTTGCTGGTAGATTTCCAGTTCTTGACTTGGTATCGTATTAAAGAATCGTACATTTCCAATGCCTTATAAGGGTTAGAAAGTATGATCGGCATCCAAAGGCGGTATATCTGCTGATAATTGTGCATAATGCGCCGGTTGATGATAGTTTGTTTGGTTCGTTTCATTGTTGTGTTTTTTATATTTGGCGGTACCAGGAAGCTCTCGCCTCCTGATACCGAATAAAGATTACACCTCTACGATTGGGATATAGGGGCAGATTTTTTCAATTGAGCCTAATACTTCGTCAATAAGTCGGTCGCGTTGTTCGACGATGATATCCTGTGCGTCGGGCGATACAAGAGTAGCCTGTAACGTGTCGGGGTCGATGTCGATTTCCACCGTGAAGTTCTGTTTGGCCTTGCCTTTGAAAATAGGGATATTCAGTTCGAACGACGGAGGCTGGTTACCCTCCACAGTCTGCCGGCGCAGCTGTGCCGTGTTGCCCTTCTTGTCGTCGGAAGCCTCGATCTGTGTGGTGATGGTGGCCTTGAAGTTGCGCATAATAGTGACGAGTTCCATAGCCTTGGTTTTCGACTCGAAGCAGCTGCGGTTCATTCGGATGAGGTCTGAGAGTTCAATGCCGGTAATGTAATTGCCCTGGTTGATGCCGAATTTCTTGAACTCCTCTGACAGCAGCAGCTTTCCGTAGATTACGTCAGTGTAGTAGTTGTGTTCGCCGATGCTGAGGCTAATTATCATACTCTCGCGGTTGACCAAGATGTGGCATTGCTGTTGGTCGATGATAAGATGTTTTTTCTGGAGCCACCGCAGCGGGGAATCGATGGTGCCATCGATGCAGACTATGCGCGGTTCCTTCAGTTCGAGGGCTTTGCCGGTGCGGATAACCATTTCGCGGCAACCGCGCGTGTTCGTTGTTGCTTCTTCGACAACGTTCTTTTCGATTTCTTCTATTATTTGCTTTTCGTCCATAACTGATAATTAATTAATTGTTAGTACCTGTTTTTTTTTGCTCGGCAAACATATTGCGAGTAGTGCCAAGTTCCTTGAGCGTGGCTGTGCGTTCGTCGACCAGGATGCCGTCTTTGTTGTAGATGCCCACCATTTTCTCGTCGTAGTCGATGATTTCGTAGCACAGCTCGCAGGCGTAGGTGGTGCGTTTCTCCAGTTCCTCCGACGAGGTGTCGAGAGTTTTCTCTATGCCTTTGATGCGCTCGGTGTAGGCTTTCATTGCCGCGCTCTTGTTGAGTTTTTCCTTGCGGAGTTCGCTGACGCAGTTGGCAATTTTGTTTTTGAGGTCTTTGACCTGTGCTTCTGTCAGCGGCTTATTGTAGCCGTAGTCCTCCAGCAGGCAGCTGGCGTTGTCTTTGAGTAGTGACAGGCGTTGCTCGTCTGTATACCCTTGAAAAATTTTTTTTATCCATAAATGTTGTTATTAGGGGTTGATACTTATTGTTGCTGCGGTTGAGAGATAGAGAAGCAACGCAGTTCGGTATACCAGCGGTCTTCATACTCTCGACTTTCGGGTTGATAGCTGACTTGGACGATGGTGTTGGGTGCGATGTTTTTCGCCATCTGCACCTTGTCTTCTCCAAAGAGTGAGAATGCTGCCTGGCGCGGATACTCGTCACCATATTCAATTACGAAACCTCCGCGAATCCAGTGGCCGCGTGCGCCATCGCCCTCGACAATGGGCAGTGATTTAATGAATTTTCCAATGATGGTCTGCATAATATTTTATTTTTGATTTAGAGATTCCTCCAATTTAGAAGCCAGTGCCTCGCAGAGGACACGGCTTTGATTTACCTCCACGGCATTGCCGATGAACTTTTTCTGCTCCGATTGTGTGCCGATAAGCTTGTAATCCTTTGGGAAACCTTGTATGGACAGCAGTTCCGAAATTTTTAACATTCTCATTTTAACATCAATGATACCATACAGGGCCATAAACTCCTTAATCTTGCGCGTCATAGGGCTGTCTGTGTCGTAGACCTCGATACCCAGTCCTTCTTCGGTTTGAATAAGGTAGGGTGGCATCTTATCCATACGGGCGATGAGTGTAAAACACGGCTTATCGATGGAGCCTCCAGCGCTATTATACTGCGGGTTCATCAAAAAACAATCAACATTTACAATCTTCTGTTTCGGGGTAGTCAATATGGAAGGACTAACGCCGTCGATGCTTGCAAGCTGACCGCCGCCGCTGTATTCGTTGGCAATGAATGTGTTTTTCGCCAGACGGTCGTGCGTCGGCAATGTGGGCGAAGGCTTGTCAATCGACACTGCGTCGCCGTTGCCATAGTAGGTGATAAGGACGTGATGATCCACGCAGGTTACGGTACCCGCAGGCTTGTCAATGCTCGTGTTCTTGCTTCTGGGATCGCCGCTGAACTGCTTCGAGAGAAAATGAGCCTTCGCCACGCCGAGTCGGTTCTGCACGGCAACTGTAGGACAGGGTTTGTCGAGCGATGGCGGTACATATTTGCCTGACTTGTTCATACTATTATATTTAACTAAAAAGGAATCCTTGCCGCCTGCAACGAACTTGACCAGTCCTGCATAGATGCGATTTAGGGTGGCCTCTACAAGGGGTTTCTTTCGGAGGAATATACTCTCGCCCTCATCGTCAAGGTCCAGCACGTCACGCACGGCCTTGTATCGGTGCAGACCCTCGCCGAAGAGATTGTCTGCGGTCGCTCCGTCCTTTGAGTATGTCGGTACAGGGAAGGCGTGGGGAAGGCCGTGCTTGGCAAATTGACCAAAGAAACGTTTGCGGGACGTGTAGGCGCCGTAGTCGGCGGCGTTGAGGATGTGCCACACGTAGGAGTAGCCGTAGGACTGGACTCGGTTGCACCAGCGGACGTAGTCGGTGCCGTTGAGTTTGTCGATGGGCTTGCCGTTTTCGTCAACCTCGCCCCAGGCCATAAACTCCTCGACGTTCT
>R22__coassemble_288_pt1 | contig 37317 bp, 31 predicted proteins | sample R22__metabat2_high_PE_041 | metagenome-assembled genome bin R22 | reverse complement strand
TCCTATATATATCCTATATCGTTCTTATATTTTGATATAAGATATATATAGTATATATATAGTATATATATAGGAAATGGCGGAGCTGGTGGCTCCCAGGTGTACCGGATTCCCCATCGCGCGCCGCGTCGGGTAGGCACACCCGAAGCCCACCGAAGCGCAGACGCCGACACCGAAAACTTTGGCGACCGTGCACACAATAAATCGGCACGAACTGCGTTAGAGGTGCAACAAACAATAACGAAAGGAAAACCGATATGAATCCACGTATATCCGAATCCATCCAGCAGAGCATCGCCGCCAAGCAGGCCATTGCAGCCGACAACGATTTCCTGTGCCGCATCGAAAAGGCAGCAGAAATGATTATCCAGTCGCTTTGCGGCGGCGGCAAAATCCACTTCTGCGGCAACGGCGGCAGCGCAGCCGACGCCCAGCACCTGGCCGCCGAACTGAGCGGACGCTTCTACTACGACCGTCCGCCGCTCAACGCCGAGGCCCTGCACTGCAACACGTCGTACCTGACGGCCGTCGGCAACGACTATGGCTACGAGCACATCTTCGCCCGCCTGCTGCGCGGAACGGCCAAGAAAGGAGACGTGCTTGTGGGCATCAGCACTTCGGGCAACTCGAAAAACATCCTCTGCGCCTACGACGTCTGCAAAGAACTGGGCGTCAGTATCATTTCGATGACAGGCGCCACCGGCGGCAAGATGAAGGATCTGTCAGACCTGCTGCTCAACGTGCCGTCGACCGACACCCCCCGCATCCAGGAAAGCCACATAATGATTGGCCACATCATCTGTGAACTGGTGGAAAGTGCAATGTTTCCGCGTTAAAATGCCAGGGAGTTAAAGGAAGTTAAGGGAAGTTAAAAGGAGTTAAGGGAAGTTAGAGGGAAGTTAAGGGAAGTTAGAGGGAAGTTAAGGGAAGTTAGAGGGAAGTTAAGGGGGAGTTAAGGGACAATACATTTTTAATGGGTTAGTGGTTGATGCGTCAGCCAGTTCTCACATCTCACATCTCACATCTCACATCTCACATCTCCGCTCTCCGTTCTCCGTTCTCCGTTCTATAATATTGATTACCTATGGAATGCATCATCCTTGCCGGCGGATTCGGCACAAGACTTAGAAGCGTCGTCAGCGACGTCCCCAAACCTATGGCACCCATTGGCGACAGGCCCTTCCTGGAGCTGCTGATGGACTACCTGATAGGCTACGGCTTCGACCATATTGTCCTCTCGACAGGCTATATGCACGAGAAAATCGAGGAGCATTTCGGCAACAGCTACCGCGGCATCCCATTGTCGTATGCCGTTGAGCACGAACCACTTGGTACGGGCGGCGGAATGCGCAACGCGTTGAAATGCTGCCACGAGGAGGATATCGTGGTCCTGAACGGCGACACCCTTTTCAAGGTCGACTACGACGACCTGCGGCGGTTCTACCACTCGCACCCCACGCGGCTGGCGCTGGTGCTTCGCCAGGTGGACGACACCTCGCGCTACGGCTCTGTCACCACCGATTGCAGCGACCGCGTGAGCCTTTTTGCCGAAAAGGATGCGTCGCACGGATTCGGTACCATCAACGGCGGAATTTATATGATGCACCGCAGCCTGCTGGAAGAACAGCCCGACGGCAAAGCCTTTTCGTTCGAAAAGGACATAATGCAAGCACTTTATATCAAAGAGCCCTTTTTCGCCTATACCTCAGGAGCTTACTTTATCGACATCGGCGTCCCCGAGGACTATATGAAGTTGGTGAAGAGTGAGTTGTGAATGGTAAATAGTGACACGAACAGTAATTTAACCTTTAAACTTTAACCTTTAAACTATAACCTTTACCCTTTCACTCCGCAATTGACGGCCACCATCGTCGAGGGGTCGAGCAATTGCGATGCCAGTTCCTGCAAACGCTGGGCAGTGACGCCACCGGGTTCAAGCACAGACATATAGTTGTCCGTAAAGCGCTCATCCACGCCCGTCGTCATCATTTGGCAAAAACGCTCGCTGCGCTCAAAAACGCCATCAACGCTTCGCATAAAATCGCCCAGCATACACATCCGCACCAGCTCCAGTTCGTCGACAGGAAGGAGCTCGTTGCGAAGCCGTTGCAATTCGCGATTGATTTCCTGCAATGCCGGCTCCGCCTTGTCGGCGGCCACATCGGAGACAATGAAGAATGATATCGTTCCGCGGCTGATTTGCGTCATTGCATTGATGCCATAGGTATAGCCCTTCTCCTCGCGAATATTCGACATCAGCCGCGAGCCGAAATAGCCGCCCAAAGCGGTAGAAAGCACCATAAACTCAGCATATTGCCTATCGTCCCACCGCATCGGCAGCAGTCGTCCCACGCGCAAGGTGTTCTGAACGGCATTTTCCAGCCTAACATCGTAACGCCCAGGCGATTGAGGCTCAGGGACAGGCAACGCCAAACGTTCGACCGGCACAACAGCATCGGCGCCAAAGACATTGTCGAAAAGCTCGAGAAGCGACGCCGACACAGCACCGCCGAGCACTATGTCCATCCTGGATGGCGTCAGGAACCGGCGATGGAAACTGCGCACATCTTCGACCGTAAGTGCATCAAGATCAGCAGGCAACGCATAGCGAGCCTGAGGATGGTCCTTGCCATAGATGCATTCACACCACTGCTTGCGAGCCACATACGACGTGCGCTGGAAATTGGCCATCAGCTGCTGACGCCGCTTGGCGATAAAAACCTCAAACTCAGCTTCGGGATAAACTGCATCGGCAAACATCTCGTGCAGCAAAGGCAGCAACCTGTCGGCATAGCGAGGCATCGAATAGACGGTGAGGGTCGACGAAACCTCGTCGTTGCTTTTTTCAACTATGATGCCGCGGAAATCAAAGAACTCCGCGATGTCGCGCGACGAATGCGCCGACGTGCCTTCGGTGACAAGGTTGATAGCCGACGCCGCCTGGAACGCCTTGTCCTGCAATGCCGTACCCGCCTCGAAGACAAAATCCATTTTGACAAGCTCCATACCCTCGTCGACGAAATAGTTGATAATCTTCCCATTCCGCATCGCAAAACGCTGCGGCACAAGAGGCTGGCGATCGATATCGCCAGGACGAAGGTGGTCGTTAACAGGATTGGCAGTCGATATCATTGTTCAGTGGGTTTCTTTGTTTTAACAGTCGGCACAAATGCCGGCAAATCAATTATATTACAACAGGATAAATTAAAAGGTGACGGTAAGCTTGAGGTTAAATTGGCGAGCGGTGAGGTAGTTCGGCACCGGATAGTAGACATTGTTGTAGTCGGCCACCCAAGTGTAGGCAACCACATTCTTGTAGTCGAACAGGTTGAACACCTCGACCGACACTAGAATATCATCCACCAGCCGCATCAGTTTACTGTCCTTAATGCGCTGAAAACGCGAAAGCTGGATGGTGTTGCCCCAGTCGACGCGAAAATAGGGCGGATAGGTGTCGCCCTTGGTGAAAAGCCGCTGGCCCGGGAAATTGTACGGCAAGCCACTACCGACTATGAAATTCAGCGACATACGCCAGAATGTGATAGACGGGACATAGTCTTGCAGGAAGAGTTTGAAACTGATGCGCTGGTCGGTGGGTCGCGACATCCAGCCGTACTGGTCGCCGGTGATGTCCTGACGTGCCGACATCAGCGACAACGAGGCCCACGACTCGAGCCCGTCGACTATCTCGCCACTGATGCGCATTGACAACCCGGCGGCATAACCGCGCGCCTCGTTGTCGGCATCGTAGCGTATGCGAAGATTGTCGATACGATAGGTAATAAGATCATCTATGTATTTATAATACAAGTCAGTAGTAAGCTTGAACGGCTTGTCGTTGATATGGAAGTTCCAGTCGGTAGTGCCCATCACCTGATAGGAGCGTTGCGGCTCGATGCTATGGTTGAGGGTGCCATCGTCGAAACGGTATTCGCGATAGAAAGGAGCCTGCGTGTATACGCCAGCCGCAAGGCGGAAAAGGATGTCGTGTTCCCATTTGGGCTTGTAGTTCAAGCTGATGCGAGGCGAAAGGAACAGCCGCCGATTGTGTGGCAACACGACATCGAACGTGTTTTCCGTAGCATAATTAGAAGAATTTCCCGTCGCATTGTCGTTGGCGAAATTGATGTCGTAGGCGCCGAGTCGCAGTCCGGCCACAAGCGATATCAGGTCGCCCCGGTCGGTATAGAGATCGACATTGCGTTGCAAAAATGCCGACAGACGCATTGTCGAGACTGTATGATTGGCACGGCAAAACAGCTGCAATATAGGCACTTGCGGCAGGTTCAACGAATCGCCTGGGGTCGGTATCACCGTCGGCATAGCATAGCCGGCCGAGTCGACCCATTTCCATTCGCGCATACGGTCGCGCACCTGCTCATACTGCAGCTTCAAGCCCCAGTTCCAGTTGCCCATACGAGCATAGTGCGTACCTCGCACTTCGGAAGAGTATATATTCGTTGTCAAATAGTTGCGTGCGTGTTCAAGGAACGAGCCGATACCCCTGTCGAAGCGTTGCGCCTCGCCGTTTTCGTCCACGCTGCCCATATTGAGTTCATAGAGCATAAACTGGCTGAGTATATCATATTTTTCAGCTTCGCGATTTGTCTGGAACGAGTTGGTCCAACGCAAGCGGAAATCGTCGCTGGGATGCCAGTCGGCCGTAACGGCAGCCAAACCAGTGCGATAGCTGTCGTTCTCCTGTCCCTCGTAGAAGACTTCGAACTGCATCACCTCCTGCCATCCGCCGAATGTAGTGGTTTGGCTTTCGGGAATGAGGCCATAGATATTGCGCGACGCAATGGCAAAGAGATGCAAGTCAAGCACATCGCTGGCACGATAAGAGACAAGGGCCTGCAGATCGGTATAGGAGGTCGTATAGTTTCCCTTTGTATCCAACGAACTGAAAATATAGCGGTTGGAGTGCTGTCTGAATCCAAGCGAATAGGCCCATCGCCGTCCCGCCGTCCCGCTGAGCGAAAGCGACGCGCCCAAAAACGAAGCCGACACCTGTCCGCTGGTATTGCGGAAGAAGGATGCCGATGTATCGCCATCGGCATAGGGCAGCCCGTACTTGATGTCAAGCACCGACGCCATTCGGTCGCCATAGGTGGCATCGAATCCACCAGGCGAAAACATAATATTGTCGACCATATCGGGATTGATGATCGAAGTACCCTCCTGCTGCCCGTTGCGCACCAGCAGAGGACGGTATATCTCGACGTGGTTGATATAGACAAGGTTTTCGTCGAACGAGCCTCCGCGCACCGAATATTGCGACGACATCTCGTTGTTCGAGCTGACATCGGGCAGCGTCTTGAGCAGCGACTCCACACCAGCCTGCGGGCCCACGTTGTTTTCCACCTGCTCCATCCTGATGCTCGTAAAAGTACTGGTCCGCGTGCGTTCGTCGGTCACCGTGACCGGCCCCAGCTGCGTCGACTGGCGTCTCAGGACAAAATCCATCACCGTGCTTCCGGCCGGCAAAACCACAACGGTGTCGATCACAGCATAGCCCGTCAGGCGAACGCTGAGAGCGACAGCACTGTCGGAAGGCAGCTGCAGCTGGTAGTGGCCGCGCTCGTCGGTGACATTGCCGCGCACCGGATCGAGGCTGACGGCAGCGACAGCGGCATACTGGAGCGGCGCTCCCTCGCCATCGACAACACGTCCCCGCAAACTAGCAACACCCTGTGCATCAACCACAAAAGGCATCAGCACCAGGAGCAGCACAATACAACAATATCTATGGAGCATTCCATTTTTCATTGCACGATTAACGAAAAGCGCAAATCTTTATTGTAAAGAATACAATAAAAATAAAAGTACCTCCGTTATAAGGCAAATCTATATCAGATATGAAAACACTTTTTCTCCTGCTGCTCACACTGATGGGGATGACCGCAACGGCACAAGATTTGTCGCTAACGTTCACTTCGGTGACCGATGCGAAGTTTTTTGTCTATGTCAACGGGCATCTCTACAACGAGCGCTCGTCGGGAATGGTCACCGTCAACGGCCTGGGAGACAAAGACTACCATATCCGCATCGTCATCGACGATCCTTTCGAGGTGGCCGTGACGCGCACCATCAAACCCGACCCCAAGCACAGCGAATACACCGTACAGTTCAATGCTGTCCGCGAACGCGTCTACCTTAAACCGGCAGCAACACCATCGCGGCGCCAAGAGGATAACAACCTGTGGATGCCGCAAGAAAACAACCAACCGGAACAACAACAAGCCGACCAACCCAAGCCCAAACCACGCACCACGGTAAGGCGCGACAACGAAAGCGACACCGCCACAAACAGAATCCTCAACCATCTCCGCACCATCACAATTGAAGAAAAATAAAAAAATACATCACTTATGAAACTACGTATCATAGCACTGGCATTGCTCTGCCTGAGTTTTGCCGCCAACGCACAGAACAGAATTGACAACCAAGGCCGCCGCCAGGGACATTGGATCAAGACCGACAAGGACGGCAGCCGCATCTTCGAAGGCGACTTCGTCGACGGCAAGGAAACCGGCGTATTCAACTACTACTACAGCGACGGGACTCTGAAAATACGCAACACCTTCACCACTCCGGGACGCTACTGCAAGCACGAAGCCTACGACCAGAAAGGCCACCTGCTGGCCACCGGATTCTACGACCAGAAAAACCGCGACGGCGAATGGCGCTTCTACAGCGAAGACGGCCGTCTGGTCAAAATAGCCTCCTACAAGATGGGCATCAAGCAAGGCGCACACATCATCTTCGACAAAAAGGGCGACACCGTCGAAGTGGCCAACTGGCAAGACAACCGCCGCCACGGACGCTGGTGGAAACGCATAGGCGAAAAAGGTCACATCACCGGCCACTATGAAAACGGCCTGATGCAGGGACGCCTGACGGAATACGACGGCCAAGGCCGCCTGGTTCGCGACGGCCAATATAAGGACGGCGTCAAAAATGGCCCGTACCGCTACTACGAAAACGGCAACCGCACCGTCGACGAAAACTGGCAAGACGGCACCCTTGCCGACCGCAAAATACTGATACATACCGCCGCCGGCAAAGAATGGCAATCCATTTTCGGCATCGCCTACTTCTTGCCCAAGGGACAGAACGGCACCCTGATCTACCTCAACGACGGCAGCAAGAAAGTGTGCACCGACGCCACCGATCTCATCAACGAACGTGTCGGACACGAGACCTTCGTCATCATCGACCGCAAATCGCGAGTGATGGCCAACATAGGCACCATCGTCGACATCGTCAAGGATGCCGACGGACGCGAAACCCTCGAACTGCTGCCCAAACCACCATTCACCATCTTCCCCGACGAGGAATGCATCAAGCTGGTACGCTCACTGAAACGCATCGACGAGCTGGATGAATAGCCACGAAAATAAAAAAAACCAGGACGATACCACATCGTCCTGATTCACATTAAACACTATTACAAAATCCAAATTATTACGAAAGCCTATTCTATTTCGTGAATTCTTCGTTTGAATTCGGATGCAAAAATACATACTTTTTTAAAACTACCAAAATTTTTTTTACAAAAATAAACTCGACGAGCCATAAACAAAACTATATCAGAAAAATATTACTAAAATTTTTTTTTGATTTCATACCGAAAATGCAGGAAAAACGCACCTTTTGAGAAACAGAAAAACAGAAAACTTTATATTTTTGTACCCAAAAACAGACCATTCCGCCAACAATACTCAGACCAACATACAATGACCATTGCCGCACACACTCTTGGCTGCAAACTCAACTTTGCCGAAACTTCCGACATCATCCGCAAGTTCACCTTCGCCGGATGGCAGCAGACCGACTTCGACCAGCCTGCCGACCTCTACGTCATCAACACCTGTACCGTGACAGCCATAGCCGAAAAGAAATGCCGCAACGCCATACGTCAGGCCATCGCCAAAAACCCCGACGCCATTGTGGCCGTCATCGGATGCTTTGCACAAAACGCCTACGACGAGATAGCTCGCATTGACGGAGTCGACATCATCCTCGGCAACGACCGCAAGCACAACCTGTTGCACCACGTCGACGAATTCCTCCGCAACCGCAACGCCGCCGTTCGTAAACCCGAGCCCAAAGAACAAAAATACGATTTCCACCTGGCCTTCTCGCACGCAGACCGCACACGCACCTTCTTCAAAGTGCAGGACGGATGCGACTATTTCTGCACCTATTGCGCCATCCCCTTCGCCCGCGGCCGCTCGCGCAGCGCCACAGTGGCCGAGACCGTCGACGCCGCCCGCCAGATTGCCGCCTACGGAGCCAAAGAGGTGGTCCTCACAGGCGTCAACACCGGCACCTTCGGACAAGGCAACGGCGAAACATTCTTCGACCTCATCAAAGCCCTCGACAGCATCGAAGGCATTGAGCGCTACCGCATTTCGAGCATCGAGCCCAACTTGCTGACCGACGACATCATACATTTCGTGGCCCAATCGCGCGCCTTCCTGCCACACTTCCACATACCCCTTCAGGCCGGCAGCGACAAGGTGCTCCACCTTATGCACCGACGCTACAATACCGAGTTCTACGCCAACCTGTTGCAAAAAATCAAACAGATTATGCCCGATGCCTGCATAGCTGCCGACATAATGGTCGGCTTCAACGGCGAAGACGACACCACCTTCGAGCAGACACTGCAATACGTCGACAGCCTGCCCATATCCTACCTCCACGTATTCACCTTCAGCGAACGGCCCAACACCGCCGCCCTGCGCCTCGACCAGCGCATCCCCGTGCATCACCGCCGCGAACACAGCCGGCAGATGCAAGAACTTTCCGACAGGAAAAAAAGCCTCTTCTATCACCAACAGCAAGGACGCACACGCCCCGTGCTGTGGGAAAGCGACATCAAAAACGGGATGATGTACGGATTCACCGACAACTACATACGCGTGCGGCGCAGCGCCGAACAAGCCGCCAGTCTGGTCAACACCATAACCCCATTCCGCCTCGACAACCTCATCGAAAGCGAAGAAGTGTTCGAACAAGCCTAGAACAAACCTGTTTGCATATTGTTAAAAACTTAGCACGCACACATCCCTTCACATATAAAATAATTCGTATTTTTGCACTTTATTCTAAATTCAATATATATAATTATCATCTTAAAACACAAAAAATTATGAGTGGACTGTTTGGAGTAGTCACCAAAAATCCCTGCGCTACCGACCTTTTTTACGGTACCGATTATCATTCACATCTGGGCACACGCCGCGCCGGCATCAGCACCGTCGACAACGGAGTTATGCACCTTAACATTCACAACATCCAAAACTCGTATTTCCGCACCAAGTTCTCCGGCGACCTGCACGAAATGCTTGGCAATATGGGTATTGGAGTCATCAGCGACACCGACCCGCAACCCATCGTCGTCAACTCGCACCTGGGCCGTTTCGCCGTATGCACCGTTAGCAAAATCAACAACGTCAGCGAACTCGAACAGCTTTGCCTGAGCCAGCACCAGCAGTTCACCGAACTCAGTATGGGCGGAACCAACCCCACCGAGCTGGTGGCGCTGCTCATAACACAAGGCAAAGATTTCGCCGACGGCATCAAAAACGTCTATCGCCACGTCAAAGGCAGCGTGTCGATGCTCATCCTCACCGAAAACGGCATCATTGCCGCACGCGACTACCTGGGACGCACGCCCCTCGTCATCGGCCGCCGCGGCACCGACTACGCCGTAGCTTCGGAAAGCCACACCTACATAAACCTTGGTTTTCAAACCGTTCGCTTCGTGGCTCCGGGCGAAGCCGTGATGATTTCGCACGACGGACTGACACAGCTTATCGAGCCTTCGGGCAAGATGCAGATATGCTCTTTCCTGTGGATCTACTACGGCTATCCCGTGGCACAATACGAAGACATCAACGCCGAAGAGGTACGCTACCAGCTCGGAATGGCGATGGGACGCAACGACGACGTCGACGCCGACTTCGTCTCGGCCATCCCCGACTCGGGCATCGGTATGGCCCTCGGCTATTCGGCCGGCAAAGGCATACCCTACAAGCGCGGCATACTGAAATACACCCCCACCTGGTCGCGCAGCTTTATGCCCGTCAATCAGGAATCGCGCAACCTGGTGGCCAAAATGAAACTCATCCCCAGCCGCAAAGTGCTGGAAGGCAAAGACGTAGTCTTCTGCGACGACTCCATCGTCCGCGGCACCCAGCTCCGCGACCAGGTCAAGATGCTCTACGAATCAGGCGTCAAGCACATCCACATCCGCATCAGCTGCCCGCCGCTGATCCACGGCTGCACCTTCCTCAACTTCTCGGCATCGAAAACCGATATGGAACTCATTGCACGCCGCTGCATCGAAGAGCTGGAAGGCGGCGAGATTCGCAACCTCGAAGCCTATCGCGACAACACCACGAAGGAATACGCCACGATGGTCGAAAAAATACGCCAGCACGTAGGTGTCGACACACTCAAATTCAACGACCTGCAAACCGTTTGCGACGCCATCGGACTGCCCAAGCACCAAGTCTGCACGCATTGCTTCGACGGTTCCAGCTACGACATCGGCCAGCCCGACCTCAACCAGCTGACAATGGAAATGTAACACAACATCTCCAACCAACACCACAAACAAAAAAACATTCAGCAACCGACAACAACAGTGCTTCGCAGAACAATCATAACATTGGTTTTGACACTCTTTGCCGCCTCCGTCTGGGGGCAGGACAATCCCGGCGCGGGCGGCAAAGACACGTCGCTGGTCCTCCTCCGCGCCGCCGACCTCTGCCCCAGCTATCAGGTCGACAGCCGCATAGTGGGCAACAACACCCTCCTGCAGCAGATAATGGACAGCGTGCAAAGAGTGCAGCCCAACGCCTACCCCCTGATGGCGCAATGGTGCCGCCAACAGAACCTGCGCATAAACAGAATGATACGCAGTCTGACCAACGACTACGAAAGCAGTCAGGGCGTCATCTGGATGGACTCGATGCACTGCATCACCGATGCCGACGAATACCTGGCCAAACTCAAAAGCACCGCGGAAACCCTCGAAGCAGAGTCCGACCGCTACAATACCCTTGAGCAACAGCGCCTTGATGCCGAACGCAAAGCCGCCGAAGAACGCGCACGCGTCGAAGCCGCCCGCCTGCAACGCGAAAAAGACCTTCGGCTGGCCACAACGAAGGACACCATCCGCGCTATGCACAAAAACATCACCGACATCTGCGACGCCAAAGGCATCACCGACAAGGCCCGCATCAAGGAGCTCAAAGACATCTTCTACGCCTACCTTGCCGTCTACAACCGCTACGACCTTACCGACAACAACACCACCGACAGCCACTTCAGCCAGCTGGCCGAACTGCAGCAGTTCCAGAACGAGCTGATCGACAGCGTACTGGGAACAAACTCCTACACCAGCCGCATCGAATCGTTCAAAAACACACTCCATCTGCGCTCAGGCAAAACACACAACGACGTCAACAAATCGTACCAACGCGTCTTCAAGAAAGTACAGATACCCATCAACTTCAAATCCATAGCCGAATACAACAGCTATGTCGCTCAGCTGCGCGAAGTTATGGCCGTCCAGCAAAGCTACCTCACCGTCATCGGCCTGCGCGACACCATCAGCCAAAACAGCAACCTCCTGCAGCAGATGTGCGCCAAAAAACACAAGGACATCTTCGCCTCCTACAAGGAAATCCTCGAAGAAGTCAATCAGATACCAGCCTACACCACCCTCGACGAAAGCCAGAAATTCATCGACAAACTCAACGAGTTCATAAACACACAGTATGAATTCCAGGCCGCCATCAGCCGCATTGACATCATCGAGGCGCGCGGCGACTCCATCACCGCCATTTGCCACAAAGCCATCGGCGACGTCGCCACAGCCTACCGCGAGCTTGTCGCCTCGATCGACTTCGTGCCCCGCTTCATCAACCAGGCCAGCGCCGACCACTTCAACACCAAGCTCGACGACTTCGAACAGCTGCAACGCGCCTATGTCAACGTCATCGGAATCCGCAACACCATCGATGCCGGCACACAGGCCATCACCGGCAACAAAAACGCACCCCGCGGCCTCGTCCCGGGCTATCGCCAGATGATGAAATACACCGATTTCACGCCGCATTTCATCAACCAAAAAGGAGCCGACGACTTCGTCAAAGTGCTGCTCCACTTTGTCGACATACAGCAGAAATTCGTCCGCATCGTCAACAATAACAACAACATAGAAGCCAACAGCAAACAACTGCGCACCGCCTTCAAAGAGTATTCCAACATCTACAAAGCCTACGAACGCCTGCTGAAAACCTACGACCACGAGCTCAACATCATCAGCGAGGCCGACCTCAACAGCTACCTGAAACACCAGGACGACATACTGGCAATGCAGGAACGCTTCACAAGCCTGGCGGGCTCGCTCGACAAAGAGGACTACAACAACCGCCTCAAAAAGGTCAAAGAACCCGACAAAATCAAGCTCATTATGGCCGTAAAATGAATCACACCAACACACCTCAAAACCCGCCAAACAGCCGTAAATGCTAAAAAAATTAACAATAAAGTTTAAAAAATAAAAAAAATACGTATCTTTGCATTCAGATACATCCTTTCAAAAGAAACCAACAAAAAGCACAAAAAAATTATAAATCAGAATTATAAACAATTTTTATTAATCAATTAAAACAGTTTTTTCTATGAAGAAATTATTTTTAGCACTTGTTGCAGTCTTCGCTCTCTCAATGACTGCTAACGCACAGAACAACCTCGGTGTCCGCATTGGCGGCGGCCAGGGTTACAACGCTGAACTCTCCTGGCAGCACGGCCTCGGCGCCAACCGCCTCGAGCTCGACCTCGGCTACCACGCTGGCGACAACCTCACCGCTTTCGACCTCACTGGTATCTATCAGTGGACTGGCGACTTCGCAAACCTCGGCTTCGGTACCTTCGGCTGGTTTGCCGGTGTTGGTGCCCACCTCGGCTACTGGAACTATGACATTACCGACGACAGCGAAATCGCTCTCGCACTCGCTGGCCAGGCAGGTTTGGAACTGAAATTCAACATCCCCATCCAGCTGACCCTCGACATCCGTCCGCGCGTCTACTTCCTCCCCGAAGTTGACTTCCACTGGGGTGACATCGCCCTTGGTATCCGCTACTGCTTCTAATCATCAACAGCATAGCATAGCAAAAGCGGAGCGCAACATTGCGCTCCGCTTTTCTTTTTTCGTCCACACCAAACACCCAATCAGCCACTTACGATCCACAAAACAGTCACCGTTTTTTTTGAGCATCGGGCCCGCATCGGCAGCCACCCGCTCCGCCCGTTCCTATATCGTTCTTATATCGTTCCTATATAAAAATATAAGAACGATATAAGAACGATATAGGAACGATATAGGAACGGGCGGAGCGGGTGGCTGGCGAGGCGGGTGCGATGGGTGGCAGCAGCAAGGGGTCGAGGCTGAAAAAACGACAATGTTGCAGGACTGCACAATTTTTTTCTGCTTTGGGCGTTGTGCTGATATGAGCAGTCTGTCGAAAAACCAACTCAAAGCCCTTGCGGCCTACCGTATGCAAAAACGATGCGACGAAGAGGGCGTCTTTGTCGTCGAAGGCGAAAAGATGTGCCACGAAGCACTTGCATCGGAACATAAGATTTTAGTCATCTGTGCAACAGCCGACTATCTGGCCACGATGCCCAACGCCACCGTTGCTGACGACGTGTACGAAGTGTCGTCCGAGCAACTGGAGCGCCTCAGCAGCCTACGCACCCCTAACAAGGTGTGGATGCTGGTGGAGCGGAAAGCGGAGAACGGAGAACGGAGAGCGGAGAACGGAGAACGGAGAACGGAGAACGGAGAGCGGAGAACGGAGAGCGGAGAGCGGAGAACGGAGAACTGGGGGGGGGTGGTGTTGGCGCTGGATGGGCTGCAGGACCCTGGCAATATGGGGACCATTATGCGCACGGCCGACTGGTACGGCATACGCCACATCGTCTGCAGCCGCGACACGGTGTCGGTCTATAACCCCAAGGTGGTGCAGGCCACAATGGGTGCCATCTTCAGGACTCGTGTCGAATATGTCGACCTTGCGGAATGGATTGACGGGGCTAACAAAAAAGGCTTTGCCACATATGGGGCTATGCTCGACGGGACGGACTATCGCACGGCCACGCTGCAAGGTCCGGCGGTACTGGTTGTCGGCAACGAGGGGCGTGGCATTTCGGCTCCCGTGGCTGCCCGTCTGCACCAACGGCTGACAATTCCAAACGTGGGCGGCACCTGCGAGTCGCTCAACGCCGCCGTGGCGACGGCAATACTTGTCAGCAGGTTTTTTTGAAAGGGGAGGATGTTTTATGTTTTAAGGGGAGTTAAGGGGAGATAAGGGAAGTTAAGGGACAATACATTTGGCTAATCACTAATCACCAATCGCCAATCACGAATCACAAATAGAGGTCGTTGGTGGCGAGGAAGTTTTTGACATATAGTTCCACACCTTCGGGCACTGAAAGGAAAGGCGCATCGTAGCCCACGCCGCGCAGTTTGGTCAGATCCGCCTCGGTGAAATACTGGTACTGGTGGCGCACGGAATCGGGCATTTCTATGTATTCTATAACAGGCTCTATGCCCATAGCACGCGCTATGCTTTGTGCCACAACATTATACGATGTGGCGTGTCCGGTGCCGACGTTGAAAAGTCCCCGCACTTCGGGATGGTCGAGCATCCAGAGCATCACGCTGACGCAGTCGCCTACCCACACGAAATCGCGCCGCTGCTCGCCGTCGGCACAGTCGTCGCGATAGGATTTGAAGAGGCGCACGCGCCCCGCGGTGCGGTACTGCTCGTAGAAATGGTGCATCACGCTCATCTGCTGGCCTTTGTGATACTCGTTGGGGCCATAGACATTGAAGAACTTCAGTCCCACGACCTGCGAGCCGCCTTCGGCGTAGCCGCCCGTGGAGGCTATATATTTGTCCACGGCGTTCTTGCTCCAACCGTAAGGGTTCAGGGGTCTGAGCGACGAGATGAAGTCCAACGCGTCGCAGTCGACAAAACCCTTCGTGCCGTCGCCGTAGGTGGCTGCCGACGAGGCATATACGAGCGGAATGCTATTCTGGCGGCAGAACTCGTAAAGTCTTACCGTCAGTTGGAAATTGTTCTCGACAATGCGGTCCACATCGGTCTCGGTGGTCGACGAGATGGCGCCAAGATGAAGGACAGCCTTAATCTCCGAGCGGTGTTCTGCGACGAAGACATCCATCTCGGCGGGAAAAACGAAGCGCAAAGCGCCGCGCTTGGCCACGTTGCGCCATTTGGCACCGTCGCCAAACGTGTCGACGGCAACGATGTCGCTAAAGCCTCTTTTCTCCATCTCGGCCAGCAGGCAAGAGCCTATGAATCCTGTGGCACCAGTTACGATATACATTTTTGGGAATTCGTTAATTCGTTAATTTGTGAATTTGTGAATTTGTTAATGTGTTAATTCGTTAATTTGTTAGTATTACCGCGGCAGCCACTAACAAATTAACGAATTAACAAATTAACTCATTCATACTCATTTCTTCGTTGCTGTCATTTCGGCGGTGCCGTTGATGCCAACTCCTGAAAACGATGCCGAGAGGGTCGAGGTCCACGAGGTGGTGCCGTTGACCGGTGCGCTGATGGTGGGGAACGTCACTGTTACGGCAACGGTCGAAGTCAAGATGGTCTGGTTTACGACAATCGGTTCGACGTGGAGTCCTGTGCTGTTGGCGTAGCCGGGACGCGTCTGGCCGGCCATCGTCACCTCCACCTCATTGCCGCTGCCTGTCTTTACGATGGTGGCCGTCATCGTCGGGAAATCCATCGAATAGGTACCCACAATGGGGATGTTGTTGAATGTGGCATAGGTCTCTACCGAATATTCGCCTACGAACTGGTCGGCATAGTACGAATCCGAGACGAAGTTGGCCGTATAGGTGGCGTCGCCCGTCACCTCGACCGAGCGGGGATTGTCGCTGTTGCCGTCCTGCCAGCCTTGGAATATGCATCCCTGTGCGGGTATGGCTCCAATGGTGGCCGTGGTGCCCTTCTTGTACTCGCCACCACCGGTGACGGAGCCCAGGGCTTCATTGTTGGATTTCACTGTGATGGTGTACTCTTTCTTGCACGATGCCAGCGCGAGGGTGGCAAGGGCTACAATAAAGATTAATAAACGTTTCATAGGATTATGTATTTCTGTTTTACGGATGCAAAATTACGAATATTTTACAGAACCGAAGTCCATTTTGCGTATATTTCTATTTGGTTTTGTTTACAAAACTGGCAATCAGTGCCATCACCTCTGGGGCCATCGTCTCATCTATGAGCAGATATTCGCTGGTGGCGCCGGTCTGGCAGTGCTGCATCAGGTGGTTGAGGCCTGGCATCAGGGCCGTCTGCGCGCGATGGCCGATGGCTTCGGCAATGGCGTCGAGGTTGACGGGCAGCACCTGGCAGTCGCGGTCGCCATTGACGGCAAGGAGCGGACAGCGCAAGCGACGAAGGTACACGCTGTTGTCCAGACCTATGAAGGTGCGCATCCAGGGCAGACGCATCTGGGCGGCAAGGCCTATGGCGTCGCCGCGGCGCAGCCCTATGCTCTTCCGCTCGTCGGCGGTGAGACCCTTGGTGCGCTCTTCGCACAGACGCGTAGTGAAAGACTCGTAGTTGTCGGCCGCCATCGTGTCCATCGCCGCATAGAGGGTGCGCAGCACATCGAGGCGGCAGTCGATAAGACGTTGGGGAATGCTGTCGAGCTGCAGGATGCGCTCGTTCTGCTGCAGCAGGATGTCGGCACCCGTCGTTCCGGGACCGGCCAACATCACGACAAAGGCCACCTTGCGGTTGCGCGACGCCACGATGGGGGCTATCATTCCGCCCTCGCTGTGGCCAATGATGCCAACGCGCTTGGAGTCGATTTTTTTCTGTTTGCGCAGGAAGCCGAAAGCGGCCTCGGCGTCGTCGGCAAAATCGAGCGTCGTGGCATTCTGCACTTCGCCCTTCGAGCCGCCGGTGCCGCGGTCGTCGCAGCGCAGCACGGCGATGCCGTTGCGTGCCAGATGGTCGGCCAGCACGAGGAAAGGCTTGTGACCCAGCAGCTCCTCGTCGCGGTTCTGCTGGCCACTGCCACTGACAAGGACCACCGCCGGGAAGGGACCCGCCCCGTCGGGAACGGTCAGCGTCCCAGCCAGCGTGACATCTGCTTTCTTGCGTTCTATCACCACCTCCTTTTCGGTATAGGGGAACGGCGGCTTGGGCGTCTGCGGACGCACAACGCTGAAGATGGTATCGGCAGGGAGGAAATGCATCTGTGTGCGCATCGCGCCCTGGCGGAAAGTGCCACGAAAACTGCTGTCGGCAGCATTCCAGACAAGCACAAGGCGCATACCCGCCGGCTTGTGGCTGATGCGCAGCGTGTCGCCGGCAAAGCTCCATTCCGTTGCCGGAATGGGGTCGGACGTCTGCATAGGGCTGTACAAGACCGGCTTCGCATCGCTGAATGTGAAATTGATGGGCAGAGAGGCCTCCTGGAGTATTCCCAGCCACCAACGGCCTTCGAACTGCGACACCGCGCCGGTCTGGGCCATTGCCACGGCGAATTGCGCAAGCAGGGCAAAAGTAAGGGCTATCTTCTTCATTGTTGCCTCCATTTCATTGTTTCGACCAGATGAATCAAATCCTGCTGCAGATACTCAAGCACCGGAGCCAGCGAGTCGTTGTTGGGCACACAGTCGATGTAGAGCGAGCCGCGCAGGAAATGGCGGACGCTGTCGGTGGCCCAGAACTGGAACGTCGACGCCACGTTCTGGCCACTGAGGCGATAGGTGGTGGCGTAGACGCGGTCGGCCTCGTTGACAAACTGGCGCTCGTCGACACCCGACGAGAAATCGAAATGCTTGGACAGCAGCTGATACGACGTGTCGACCTCGGCCGCCAAGTCGGACGGGCGACGCAGCGGCTTGTAGGTAAGGAAGATGATGCCGTTCCACTGCGGATAGGTGATGTCGATCCACGTCACGCCCTTGGGGGCATCCTTCTCCCCCACTTCGGCGCACTGGTTGGCCTCGAAGATGATGGGGAAAGCGTGGAACGGCTTGTCGTGCGAGATGGCAACCATAGTGTCGCCCTCCCAAAACAGCGTGTCGGAAAGGGGCAAGGTGTCGACAATCCAGTATTTGTGTTCCGGCATATCGATGCGCATATAGCCTTTGGGCTTGGGCGTATAGCTGTCGCCTCCGCCGCAGGCGGCAAAAAGCGTCGCCGAAAGCAGCAGCATTGCGAAATGTATTATGTGGCGTTTTTTCATTATCTGTAACTTTTTTCTTATTTTTGCAAATCAGTAGTTGCTTTATATGAACAGGCTCGAATACATAGTATGCGCTAAAACTCAGTACGATATCCAGTCGCCGTTTGTCTACGACCTCTACGAGAATGTGCTTTTGCCAAAGCTGGACCGCGCTGCGCTGACGAGGCTAGGACTGAGCCGGCACGACAAGTTCGGCCAGCTGCGCTACAAGATTGCCGACCACTATGGCGCAACCGCGGCGGAAAACAGCGCCGCGCTGCGCGGAGCCGACACCGTCCTGGCCACCGGTGAGGGGCTGATTGGCCTTGTATGCCGTCCGCATCGCAACAAAGAGTGCGAACAGGAGTGGCAAAAACTTTTCAAAGAACCCGATGTGACACTGTCGGTCGACCTGTTCGACGCGGGACTGGTTTTCACTTCAAAGCGTCTGTCGCGGCAACACTTTGTTTTCCGCATCTTTTGACGGCGCGATGCCTATTTGCCGCCGTAGTCCAGTTTTTCGAGCATCGGCACGAAATTGCAGTCGCCATAGCGCTGACGCAGCGTGTCGCCAGGACCGTCGCCGGTCTTGACAATGCGCAGCATCTCTTGCTGCTGGCCGCCGACGGGAATCACCATTACGCCACCGACTTTGAGTTGTTCCAGCAAGTCTTTCGGCACTTCGGGGGCACCGCAGGTGATGATGATGCGGTCGAACGGACCGTATTCGGGCAAGCCCTTGTAGCCGTCGCCGAGGAAACATTTGGGGCGGTAGTGCAGCCGCTCGAGGCGCGGTTTGGTGATGTCGTAGAGCTCCTTCTGGCGTTCGATGGTGAACACCTTCAATCCCATAGCGCACAGCACTGCCGTCTGATAGCCGCTGCCAGTGCCCACTTCGAGCACTTTCATTGCGGGGTCGGCATCGAGCAGTTCGCTCTGGAACGCCACCGTGGAGGGCTGCGAGATGGTCTGTCCGCACTTGATGGGCAGCGCACGGTCCTCGTAGGCCATATAGTCAAGCATCGTCTCGAGGAACAGATGACGCGGCACCTCGGCCATTGCGTCGAGGACGCGACGGTCGCTGATGCCTCTTTCGCTCAGATGGCGCACCATCTCCATACGCCATCCTTTATGTTTGAAACTGTCTTCCAACATTATAGAATAGCCTCTCCTTTCATTCTCTAAAACCCTGGGCCACAAGGGTGATGGTGCTGTTCTGCGGCGTAACCATCACTGCACCAAGTCCATCTTCGGTGATGTGGCCGATGATGTGGATGCCTTCCATATCCTTGACGCGGTCGTAGTCTTTCTGGTCGACGGTGAAAAGCAGCTCGTAGTCGCCGCCGCCATTGAGGGCGTTCGACACGGGCAACATATTCTGGCTCATCTCGCTGCAGACGCGCGTGGTCTGGTAGTCGATAGGCAGACGCTCTTCGTAAATCTCGCATCCGCAATGCGATGCCTTGCAGATGTGCAGCAGCTCGGATGCCAGGCCGTCGCTGACATCGATCATCGACGTGGGCACAACGCCAGCCTTGGCAAGCGACTGCACGATGTCGAGGCGCGGCTCGGGCTTGAGGAAACGCTCCAGGACATAATCGTACGAGTCCAGGTCTGGCTGGAAATTGGGGTTGGCCTGGTAGGTAACCTTCTCGCGTTCAAGGATGAGCAGACCAGAATAGGCACTGCCCAGGTCGCCGCTGACGCAAATCAGGTCGTGCAGGCGGGCTCCGCTTCGGTAAGAGAGTTTCTTTTCGTCGGCCTCACCTATAGCGGTGACCGTCAGGACCATACCGGAACGGCTGCTGTTGGTGTCGCCCCCTGCCAAATCGACATCGTAACGCTCGCAGCACAGACGGATGCCGGCATAGAGCTCTTCGAGGGCTTCGACCGAATAGCGGTTCGAGACGGCGATGCTAACCATCACCTGGCGCGGGGTGCCGTTCATAGCGGCTATGTTGCTCAAAGCCACAGCTACAGCCTTGTAGCCCAGATGTTTGAGCGGAGTATACATCATATCGAAATGTATGCCCTCAGCAAGGGTCTGCGTGGTGACGAGCATCTTGGAGGCACCTTCGCCAATAACGGCGCAGTCGTCGCCCACGCCCTTGACGGTCGAAGCGTTGCGCGGCTCAAACTCGTCCGTAAGGCGGTCGATCAGCGCAAACTCGCCAAAGGCATCGAGTTCGGTGCGTCCTTCCTGGTATTCTAACATCGTTTGGTTTTGGTTTAAAACAAGAAGGCGAGGAAATGAAAAAACTTTCATCTCCTCCCCTTCTCAATGATACTATTTACTTGATGAATTTAAAGTCCTTGCCAAGGTAGTAGGCCTGGTCGCCAAGGCTTTCCTCGATGCGCATCAGCTGGTTGTACTTGCAGATGCGGTCGGTGCGGCTGGCCGAGCCGGTCTTGATCAGGCCGGTGTTCAGGGCCACGACGAGGTCGGCAATGGTGGTGTCCTCAGTCTCGCCCGAGCGGTGCGAGATGATGGAGGTGTACTTGTGGCGGGTGGCCAGATTGACGGCGTCGATGGTCTCGCTGAGAGTGCCTATCTGGTTCAGTTTGATAAGGATAGAGTTGGCAACGTTCTTGTCCAGACCCATCTGCAGACGCTGCACGTTGGTGACGAACAGGTCGTCGCCCACCAGCTGGCAACGGTCGCCGATGGCATCGGTATGCAGACGCCAGCCGTCCCAATCGTCTTCGGCCATACCGTCTTCGATGCTGATAATGGGATACTTGGAGACCCAGTCTTTCCAGAAGTCGCTCATCTGTGCGGGGGTCAGCTTGTCGCCGGTGCTCCACTTCAGATGGTACATATTCTCGTCGGTCAGGTAGAACTCCGAAGCGGCGGCATCGAGAGCTATGAAGACATCTTCGCCCGGACGATAGCCGGCCTTCTCGATGGCCTGAAGGATGCACATAATGGCCTCCTCGTTCGAAGCCAGGTTGGGGGCAAAGCCGCCCTCGTCACCCACGTTGGTCGACATACCCTTGCTCTTCAGCACCGAACGCAGGTTGTGGAACACCTCGGCGCCCATACGCAATGCCTCGCTGAAAGTGGGTGCGCCGACCGGCATAATCATAAACTCCTGGAAGTCGATGCTGTTGTCGGCGTGCGAGCCGCCATTGAGGATGTTCATCATCGGCACGGGCAGCGTGTAGGCGTTGCAGCCGCCGATGTAGTGGAACAGTTCCTGGTTGCTTTCCATTGCCGCGGCCTTGGCGCAGGCAAGGCTGACGCCCAAGATGGCATTGGCGCCCAGGCGCGACTTGTTGTCGGTACCGTCGAGTTCGATCATCTTCTTGTCGATGGCTCGCTGTTCGGCCACATACATACCGCGCAGCTCTTCGTTAAGCACATTGTTGACATTCTGCACAGCCTGCAGAACGCCTTTGCCCATATACTGCGACTTGTCGCCGTCGCGAAGCTCGCAAGCCTCGTGAACGCCTGTGGACGCTCCCGACGGGACGGCGGCGCGTCCCATTGCGCCCTGGTCGGTAAACACCTCGACTTCCACTGTGGGATTGCCGCGAGAGTCGAGAATCTGGCGGCCCCTGATTCCTATAATTTGTGACATACTTTTAATGGTTTAAATAATATATTTGAACATATAATAACGTCTGTGTTTTGTCTTTATTGTGTTTTGTCTGTATTTTTTTTGCGTGTAGATTCAACTACGAAGTGCAACACGGTTTTGCGAAGACGCACGCTCAACGAGTCCGCATCAAGCTTTATTTCAGCCATTCACAATAAGAAAGACAGAACCACCGAATTGTCCGATGAGCATACTCGTGGCAATTACAATAACGGCTATACAACGCTGACGGTAACGATTTTTGTCCTTTGGAGGCATAATGACATAAGCCGCGACTATCAACAATACTGACAAAATCGCCACAAATACAAGTTGGGCTTCATACGAAAATCTGTCGGCGCAGACTCTTCCAATTTGTACCGCAAGAATACCCCATATAAATGGGAACAGACAACCCACCACTGCCATAGAATAACGGAACTCAGCACTATAGACACTTTCTTGCGCCTCTCGTCCACTGTCTGTGCAGGGTTGTTTGCTATTTGGATGGGTGGGACTGGCGATTTTGCCGACTTCGGACAGCGATGGCGTACTGTTGTCGGTTTGAGCCTGTTTAGTTCGAGACAGGACCTTGTCGCCTGTTTGGTTTGATTCCTCAGGCGACGTAGGCGTGATTTCGATTTGGCTGGATTGAGGCTGCGACTGGTTGCTGCCGCCCTTTTCTATTGAATCATTCGAACGAAGACGACGCAGATTTTCGCGGCGAATGGCCTCTTTCTGCATCTTTTCTTTATACAAACCCGTCTCGTCGGAAAAGAAACCCCTACACTCTGATTTTTCGTTTTCGTAAACGAGATTACCTTTGCGCCAATTGAATTTGTTGATAACAAACATTGCGTAGATTTTGAGTTGCGACACATATTGCTGGGCAATACTGTCAATCTCACCGGCAGAGATACCCTGTTTTTTCAAAAACGGCCATAGAGTTTTGTGGTCAAACAAACCTGCGTTATGAAGAATATGCAGTTCATTGGCGTCAGCGTCAAGCATCTGACGAGCCATTGTCAACCGCTCGTGCCACGGGTGTTGTGCCATACCATTCTTGCCCAAAAAATGAATCAGTTGCCCCAACGTGAATGCAAATTGCGGACCATTATAGAAGAATTTCGGGGTAACAAAAGGGAGCCTACAGGTTTCTTGTCGCAACGTGCAAGTGCCGACGTTCTGCTCGACGTATGAAAACATAGTCGGGAGGTCGACATAAACCACCACTTCGTCGTCGTCATCAAGGAACGGATTGCCCGGCATTGTTTGCTCTCTTTGTCCGACTTTTAGTATGACAGCCTCCTGCTGAAGCATTTCTAAGCTGTATTCGACAGTCAGGTCTTCGGAAGGAAAAACAAGGAAATGATGATAATTCGTCCCATACGATCCTTCTTTTAGTTGCTGAGCCATAACAACACTCGCGGTATCGAATTTGTCACTGACAGCAGTACCATATTTGCAAGCCATCAATGTCTCAACCAAGCGGTAAAGGGCTATGTCGACATCTTCTTTCCTGACAGAGTATAAAGTGTATTTCTCCATAGTGCCAAAGGGTGTTTAGCAGTTATTGACGGCATACATCAAAGCTTTGTCACGCTCCGCAATGAAGAGATCGGTGTAATACTTGTGATCCTCGGTCCCCATCGTCGGCAGATCGTACCACGACCCCATACCCATACCCAGCTGGGTGACCTGCGCGGCAAGGAGATATTTGAAATACGGTTCCGAAATGCAGAAGGTGTCTTCCTGGCCGCAGTACGTCACGTGTTCTTGATTCATTATTGACAAGCCTTTCTGAAAACGGTTCTTCCACCATTCGAAACCAGCATATTCGGCAATGGCTTGCAAAGCTCCCTTAAACGAATCAGCGTTGTCATTAAATACAGGCCTACGATAAGACGATTCTACTCTAATATGTTGTATCACCGCAGTGCCGTTCTCCACACCCGGGACGAAAGCGGTTGCAACGCCATCCAAATACCAACACACAAGGCAGCAGTCATAATGGCGGTTGGTGGCTACTTTGACCTCCGCGCCGCAAAGGAAAACAACATCTCTGACTTTTCTCTTTTTTTGCTCCTCATACCACGACACACAAATGTCGTGATAGATATCGTCTGACCAGCCGAAAGGTATTTCTCCCGACAGGTCTTTCCTTGTTCGAACCGTCAGTTCCATAAACACCACGTCACCTCTCCTATATGCCTTTCTCGGCACCGTAGGTTCGAACTTTTGCTTCTGGGGCCGCAACCAGGGTGGCAACTTGTGTGTGCATATGATTGCTGCCGACCGCAGGCGACGGCAAATGTCGGTGCTGTCGACAGTGGCATCAGGTTGGTACCACGGGATGAAATGCTCTTGTTCTTTCATCTGTTGCGTTATCCTGTTAAATTTTGGTGTGTTATATTTAATACAGAATAGAAGAAAACTCCTACGGAGTTGTTTATGGAGGTCCCCACAATAAAGCACCAGGGGAGACGGTCCACCTGGTGCTGATTTCTGTTATTTGGATTTTAAACTCTTACAGTACATATGACCTTGCCATCCTTATCAAGCAGCTTAGTGACCATATTGGGCTTATTGTCAAGAAGAGCGCGGACATTTATTGTCATTGTCACCAACTCGGTCTTCATTGCGGCGACGGTAGCGTCGTCAAGTTCGCTTACCGACACTATCGGAAAAACGAAAACCAACGTGCATTCATTGTCGCCAGTCGCGGTGGCCGACTTCATATACAGATGTCCCAGCTCCTCGCCGTAGTCGTAGGGACACATCTTGTTAAGCTCTGCAACATCATTACGCCAGCCACCACCGCTAGAGCCGTCGGCGGACTTGGAATCGGTATCGCGTTGTGTCTTCCACTGGCTGCCATTCCATACTTGAGTCTGTATCAGCGTGCCATCGACATCATAGTAGCGTCGTTTAACCTGCAGCGACCTGTCGGTGTTGTATCCGATAACGACCTTGTGGAATCCATAATCACTCTTTACAGGCTTGCCTGTTGTTCCAAAATAGGCCATTTCGCTAACCTTGTCTGAATTGTCAAGATACTTGTTAACGGATTTGTGGTAGCCTTCGATTGACATCGGGTTGCCGTTGGTGCCAAAAAAGGCCGAGGTCACAAGGCGGTTGTTATCGTCATAATCCTGTGTAAGTTTATGGTATCCGTCGGGACAGAGAACGGGCTTGTCCTCTGACGAGAAATAACTTTCGGAAGTCAAATTGTTGTGACTGTCGTACTCATAGCGGCATATTGACCACTTACGGCCGGGAGCGTTGATGTAGTTGCCAAGGCCATCCTGAGCTGCAATAAGAATCTGGTTTCCGCGATTATCGTACTGTGATATGTTGACAGGAGCCACAACATTGGGGTCGGTGGGTTTACCATCGGTGCCGTAGTAGCATTGTTTTACAGGATTGCCAAAGGCATCATACTCGCACTTGACCTGCGACCAACCGTTCTTGACCTTTATAGGTTTACCGTCGGTTCCGAAATAGGAATAGGACGACATATTACCACGTGCATCGTAATCCATTCGTTTTACTGCCCAGCCCTCGTCGTTGAGGGTAGGTTTGCCATTGGTACCAAAACAACTCTCTTCGGTCATTTGATTACGGCTGTTGTATTTGTATTCGTAGCGATGTACCTTGTGCTGATTTGTCGTAGGCTTGTTGTTGCCGTCGAATACCGACAGTTCGGTCTTGTTGTTGCTGTTGTCATATTTACAACGGCTAATCAGATAGTTGCGCATTAGTTTGCCATCGGTGCCTATAAAGCATATCTCCTCAGCATTACCACGGTTGTCGCATCGCGAGATGTAGCCAGCATTTCCTTGGTCATTAATAACCAGACGGTCGTTGAGGTCGAAGGTTTTGAAAGAAGACACATAGCCATTTTCGTCATAGGTCCAGCGATAGTGGGCAGTGTGGCTTTTTTTATCGATAGTGGGTTTCCCGTCGACATCATACACATTAACATCCGTCAAGTTGCCTTTTTCATCATAAACCCACTCTGTGCTTGCAACACCATATCTATTAGCCTTGGGGGTGACAAGGTCAGACGCGTAGTTGTTCTGCCTGATCATATTTCCACGGTTGTCGTAGATAACCTCAATCGAGGAAACTCCTTCATCGTTGACCGACACATTGCCGTCAGCGTCTATATACGTCTCCCTCACCAAGAGGTCGCGGTCGTCGTAAGCCATACGCTTTCCGCAATTAGGGCTGGAAACAACACTGGGGACTGGTTTGCGGTCGACACCATAACTCATTATTTCTATCTGACGGCCCAAGCTGTCATACTCGCACTTGAAGCCTGCCGAAGAATAGCCTTTCTGAGCAACCAACTCATCGTTTGACGTATAGTTCCAGGCTTCAATCCAGTTGCCATTCTCGTCGTTGAGATATGTTTGATGAGCCATACCTTCACTATTGTCTATCAGTTTACCCTCGGTGTCGTAGCTTGACATCTTGCTTACATATCCATTATCGTCGTATTCGTATTTAAGTGTTGCATAACCATTATTGCTTACAAACATTATGTTTCCATCAGCGTCCAGATAGTCGGTCTGCACAAGGAAGCCCTTGTCGTCGTATGAGTTTTTAACTCCGGCGACACCAGTAACAGCAGGATACATCGACGAACCGTCGGGATACTGGTACATTTCTTTCACCGGATTGCCATAAGCGTCGTATTCGCGTATCGTCACGTATGCGCCGCCGACAAATTCAGGAGCCGGCTGTTCGTCGACAGTTTGATACTCGTCGCGAACGAGATCGTCATCGTCATTGTAGGTGAAAACTTTTATTGCCATTCCCCAAACTGTCGACTTTGGTTCACCATCGGCGTTGATATAACGCACCTTTACGGGAAGGCCCTTCTCGTTGCGCTCATAGACGCAGCCGTAGATGCCGTTGGCATCGGGCTGTACGCTGTTGTCGATTCCTGCATATCTGACCCTAACGAGATAGCCTTTCTCGTCGTATTCCAACCAATGGCGAGTTATGCGGCCCTTGCCATCTTTTCTGAAGTCCATCTCAATATCAACACTTGTAGTTGATTGCATTGACAGAGTGCGCTCAGTTCCGTGCTCGTCATTAAATTGGTAGGCCATTGTGTTCAGTTTGTCGTTATAACTCTTCACATAAAGGACTCTGCCCGAACGGTTTTTGACATAAACACGGCTGATTTTGCCATTATCGGAATAAGAGAACTCTTGCCATACAGGTATTTCATTCTTTTCCGACTGAACCTGGTCTATAACCTTCCCATAGGAATTGACAAACTTGACAGACTGCAATTTGTGCCGTTTGCTTTGGAAGACATACGAATTGTGGCGATGCGAGAACTCGGACTTGGAGAGTTTGTGTACACCCTGTGGGACTCCCCACACCTCGACATAGTCTTTGAAATATGTCGTCTTGGTGCGGTTGAAGTCCCATATCCACAAGCCAGCACCAACGACGAGCAAGCCAGCAGCCATAGCGGCTATCTTCATCCACGTTTTCGGTTTCCAGGGGTAGACGACATTGTGCAGGGCTCGCTTGAATTCCTCACACGTTTGGAAACGGTCGTCAGGATTCTTGGCAGTAGCTTTGTCGACCACCTTTTGCATTCCCTCAGACACAAACTTGTAGTAAGTGCGCATTCGAGGCAGCGGCTCGCTGACCACCAATTTATTGATGTCGTGTTCAGTGAGAGTTGTGGTGTCGTATGGTGCATTGCCCGTCAGCATTTGGTGCAGTAGTACTCCGAGCGAGTAGATATCCGAACGGGCATCGAGTTTGTCGCCCCTCACTTGTTCTGGACTCATATACGACGGTGTTCCCATAATGAGGTTGTCGTGCTGTTCGCCTTCGGTCTCATTCATAATCTTGGCGATACCGAAATCGAGTATCTTTGGAGTGCCATCCGCAGCGACGACGATATTGGAGGGTTTGATGTCGCGATGAAGAATACCCTTATTGTGAGCATAGCCCACACCGTCGAGGATAGGCTCAAAAAGAGGACATATTCGGTCCTCGACAATAAGGCCGTTAACATTATTGATGAAGGATTCGAGACTTTGTCCGTCTGCATATTCCATTATCAGAAAAATGGTTCCATCTTCATCAATATGATAATCGTGGAAAGTAACAATATTTTGATGATGAAGACCTGCCAGATGCTCCGCTTCATCCTTCAACATCTTGCGGGTGAAATCGTTGACCATATTGGCATTAATGACCTTAATGGCAACTTTTTGGTTCTCAATAAGCTTGTGTTCGGCGAGATATACTGCTCCCATACCGCCCTTACCCAACAGCGATATTATCTTATAGTTCAATACTTCTTTACCTATCATAACTAATGTGGATTTAATTGTTGAATTATTAAAATTAATGACTATGACAAACTAATTATCAATACCGTTATCGACCAAACCGCATTGATCGCAACCGACATCCAGGCAAGCAGATTAGCTTGAGCCGCTTTCTTGGGATATTGTTTCCTCCATTTGAAAAACATTATCCATCCAGCTATCGGTACAAGGAAGGCTAAAATTCCACTCGTGATATCGATAGGACTCTGGTCGCCCATAGGCTGATAGGCTGACGACGGAGGCATAGAGGATCTAACCTGAGTGCCGCCGTCGTAGGGGCGCGAGTGCTGAAGTGGGAGCATACTGTAGACTTGAGCCCACGGCAGGGGTATGCGACCGGCAATAAGTATCTCTGTGCCGGGGCTTATGGTGATACGCTCGCCACGGATGATGCGACCACCTATCACGGAGCCGTTCCTACTGACATCCTCGTATACGTAGTTGCCTCCTACTATTGAAATACGCGCGTGTTCACGACTGACGTTTTCGTCGGGCACTATGATGTCGCAACTACTACTGCGCCCTATGGTCAACATTGATTTCATAATATCTGAAAATTAAATTGATATTTAATATGCCATATTTATTTGACATTTATGGTGATTCGATTTAAAAGAAAATGATAGTTTTTGACTGTTTAATTAGTTTCATTTTTTTTCGACGCTGTAATGCGTGCCTTTATCCATCAGATGTCGCGTCCATTTGTCCAATAGCCTTGAGTGCTATCGGTCGGTTCCACATAGTAATAATCCGACCCAAGGACTGGCTCATCCATTGGTTCAGCATAAGGGTAGTCCTCACTGGCGGCCTCTTCTGACACCAAATCATATCCCCAATTGTTTTCGTTTCGGTTGTTAAGCTTCGATATCACGACAATAATTCCTACAATAAAGGCAAAAACAAGCACGAACAATATGATGAGTAATGTTTTTGTCAAACCATTGCCTGTCTCTTTTTCCGGCACATTACCTGAAACAGACTGCGTTGTTGCTGAGTTTGCAATAGTAGCGTCTTCGCTGACTGTTGCTGACTGTTGCTGACTATAGTCGGGTTGAGGAGCAGAGGGTGCGTCTGGAGGATTCCAGCCGCGTGAGCGAAGCAAGGTGACTACCCTATCCCACGGCAGTTTGCACTCAATGCGCGCGGCCAGCAACACCAGGGGCAACATATCTGACGACTCGTACGGGACATTCATAGTGCCTTTGAGTGGACGACCGTCAACACCGGTTCCATTGGTACCATTATTAGTTATTTCCAAATAATAGCGTACACCCGAAGGAATTTCTTCTTCGCATCCGCGAATGACAAGATGACGGCGGCTTACGTACTGATTATTAATCTGTATATCGTTGTCAGCATCACGGCCAACGGTAACAGTAGGAACTGTGTTTGCGTCGACAGCAAGCAGAGCTTCGCGAAATGCGGCAGCACTCTGATAGCGCTTGCGCATATCCTTATCGACAGCCTTGAAGAACACCTGGTCAACAGCCAGAGGAATAGAAGGGTTGATCTGGGACGGAATAGGAACCTTGCCGTGAATGATGGCATCAATGGTGTCAAAATCACTGGAGCCTTTCTGAATCATATTCTGGCCAGTGACGATGAAGAAGAATACACATCCCAGCGAGTAGATGTCGGTACGAAGGTCGATGTTGAGGCCATAAGCTTGTTCGGGGCTCATATAGCCATCGGTGCCGATGATGCGTCCGACGGTATGTCCGGTGCCGCCAATTTTGGCATCCTTGGCTATTCCGAAATCGATGATACAAACTGTACCGTCAGGACGGAGCATAATGTTGGATGGCTTGATGTCGCGATGGATGCGGCGTTGGTCGTGCACATATTGCATAGCATCCAGAATCTTGCACATCAGCTCAATGGCATACTGGTAAGGGAAGGGACCTTGTTGACGCACAATCTGTTCGAGGGTCTGTCCTTCGACAAACTCCATAGGGAGGTAATAGTTTCCGGAGCTGTCCGAATAGGGTTCGCCAAGAATATGCACCACCGAAGGGTGATCCATCTGTCGCAGGGTGTCGACCTCGGCTTGGAAGAGCTCGCGGTATTCGGGATAGCACGTCACCTTGTTGCTCAGCATCTTAAGAGCCACAGTACGGCCATTGGCGTCCTCGGCTTTATAGACGCATCCCATTCCTCCGTGTCCGATTTCTTTTATGATTCTATAGTCTGACATAAGAAAAGGGATTTATGAGTTGCTCTCGCCGTCGTTCGTGCTGTTTGCCTTGGGCGCAGGCTGGTTCTGGCTTTCGTGCTGCTTGCTGTCGTCAGGACCGGACCCTGCGTCGGAACTGCCTTTGGTCGGATTGTCCTGTTTGGTTTCCTTTTGTTGCGAATCGGTCTTTTGTTCCTTGTTTGCAGCAGTGTTTTTCTTCGAATCGGTCACCGTCGATGCAGGATCACTCTTCCTATCGGCATTGCCCCTGCCCATTGTGACGGCTTTCGGCTGATTGCCAGTAGCGGCATTGTTGTCCGATGTTGCATCATCGTCGTTCACCAGTGCTTCGGGTTGAGCGTCAGTCTGTCCAGCCGAGTCTGTCAGCACTGTCTGTTCCGTCTGCTCGCTTTCAGCAGTTTCTGCTTTGTTATTCCTTACGTATTTAAATAAAAGGAAGATGCATAATGCTAAAACTATTATTGCTGCCGGGATTCCACAGGTGAGCCATTTTTTGCGTTTTGCTGCCTGTAAGCTCAGTTCTTGAGGGCTGACCGCAAACTCGACGATGATGCTTGTGATATTGTCCAAACCTCCTTTTTCGCGTGCGCGGCGGATGAGTTCATTGACCCTCTCGCGCTGAGTCATACCCGTCTGATTGCTGACCACCTTAAGAATATCGTGGTCGCTAACCATACCGCTGAGGCCGTCAGAACAGAGCAGGAAGCAGTCGCCCGCTTCGGGAATGATGGCATCGGGCAGCACTGTGGCCGGCCGCATACCCTCCAACCCGAGAGCGTTGGTTATTTCGTTCTTGCGCGGATGATGCTCGGCCTGTTCCTTAGTCAGTTCGCCCGAATCGACCAACATTTGCACGAAACTCTGGTCTTTGGTAAGTTGAGTGATTGTCTTGCTGCGTATCAAGTAGATGCGGCTATCGCCCACCGAACCCAGATAGACTTTTCCGTCACGGACAACAAGCATCACCAAAGTGGCACCCATACCTTTCAGTTCGGGCTGCTCGGAAGTGCGTTTCAATATTGCCGCATTTGCCGCATTTGCCGCATCGACAATAGCCCTGCGCGGGTCGTCATAGTAGTGGCTTTTCAGCAGTTGCTCAATGGTCTCGACAGCCAGGTGCGAAGCCACCGCACCACCCACGTGGCCGCCCATTCCATCGCATACCACACTGACAAGGCCGTTCTCGCTTTCGAAATAGGTGAGCCAGTCTTCGTTGGCCTTACGCTTGCAGCCCACGTTGGTGTCGCCTACCACGTTGCAGTAGTTGTATGGATTTTTATCTTTCATAGCAGAAAATTAAAATGCCGGGATTCCGAGGAAGAGTAGTTTTGTATTGCCAGCAGTGATAACATCGTTGGTGTGAAGTTCCACAAGACCACGGGCGAACTTGCCGTTGATGTAGGTTCCGTTCGACGACTTCTGGTCTTCGGCCCACACAATACCCTCCGCCTCCACATAAAGAATCAAGAGGTGTTGACCAGACATCTTATCGTCGCGAACGAAAGGAATGTCGGCCGTATTGGAACGTCCAATAATGTTGCGGCCTTCATATATCTTGTATACCTCGCCCGCCGGATTGTCGTTAAAGGATACCAGCAATCCGACCAGCTTGCGACCTCCATCAGGATTGGACTCGTTTCCGCCAGCGGTACGTATTACGGTGTGTCCACCGGCAAAATCATCTTGGAATGCAGCAGTTGCCATCGTGGCCGCAGGCGAGCCCCAGCCCTCGCCCACCGCGCGGGTCTCGCCGCTAAAATCGTTAGAATCGTCGTTCACTCTTGTGTGTCCGCTTTCAGGACAGAAGGGACAGTTGTCACCATAGATGTTGGAATCGTACTGGTGACCATTGGGACATTTTTTTGTTGCCATAATATTATTGATATTTAACGTTTTGCTTGCTTGACTTTTCAGAACGTTTGTTTTATGAAATCGGATGCAGCTCTGGGCTTGATGGCCTGATTGTGCTGGGCAGGAATGCGCTGTATAGCGCCATCGGGACCGACACTGCGGTATTCCATACCTGAGACAATGATACCTGCGAACTTGCCTTTCGAGTCGAATATCGGCGAGCCACTTGCGCCGTGAGTCGTGTTTATGTTGTGACCATAGACATAGTCGTTAACTGTCTGGTTGACAGAACCGCTCTCATTGGTAGCCTGCACCCCTTGCTGTGTAAGAGCCCAATCCAATCCATTGGGGAATCCAATCGTGTATAGGCTCTTGCCCATAGCCAAATCTTTATCGGACGATATGTCCGACACGTCGATAATCTTGGTCACATTCGATGGCGTCTGTTTGGAATTGATCTGTATCACCGCCACATCAAGTTGAGCGTTGTCGCTTACCCTAAGAAGCGTACAAGGAGTCAGGTCGCGGGCATCGCTTAGGTGCGCATCGTTCATCGCGACCGACAACGAACTGACATAGTTTACCGTAAGGTTATTCACATAATTCACTACCCGGTAGTCGTAATTGTAGCTTTCCAGCAATACATTCGATACAACTTTCTTGATATACTGGGCTATGGCTTCCTCCTGCCCCATAAGGGTTACCACGTGACGGTTGGTGGCTATTTTTCCATCGTTTGAGACGAAAAAACCAGTACCCATAACTCCTGTTGTGCCAGCCACAACCTCGTCTTTCTCGTTGAGGTAAACATTGTCCGGCATACCAGAGATTACCTTGCTTAGGTCGTAATCCCCAACCTTAAGGCGGAATGCATATTCGTTGTATATCAGCACAACACTTTTCTTGTATTGTGCGTATATTTCCTCAGGCTTCATTTTTCCGCCCAAGACAAAATGCAAAATACTCCACACTCCAATTGAAACAATCGCCACTGCGGCAACAATAATAATCCATTTGTTGCTCTTTTTGGTAGCAGAGGGGGCCACTGGAGTACTGGGTGTCGGTGCGGACGCACTGAAGTCCCTGTATGATGGCGAGGGTTGAGGCTGGGATATTTTGCTTTGTACTATAATACCTTTCAACGACGTTACTTCTGTGCCAAAACGGATGGTATCGGATATCGACACTCGTGTCGGACCGCTGATTCGACGGTTATTGACAAAGGTGCCGTTTGTAGAGCATAAATCTTTGATAACACCAGTGGTTCCTGTATCGTCAAGCGACAACACGGCGTGGGAAGAAGATACTGTGTCGTTCGTAAATACACACTCATTTGTGCGTGATCGGCCAATCGTAATAGTTCTCATATCAACAATTATTATGCTGACTAAAGCATTAGCAGCGGTTTATTGGCTGATACCTATACCAAAAAAAAATAATTAAAAAAGATAAAAAAGCGCGGGTATCTTAGCACATCGCCAATCCCGTCGTCAAGGCTCTCGCATTGCCTACCATCCGGAACAAGCAATGCCTTTGCCCACGCATAAGACACATTCCATTACGTGCTGGTATATGTCCAAGCATAGAACGCAGGGCATTTGCTTTAACTGACGGGATGGTTTCGAATTTGCGAGATTCTGACGACCGCAGATAAAACGTTGCACTCAACGTCATATTTTATCCTATCAAAGAATCAATACAGTTAGTATTAACAGGAATTTGATAATCAGTTTTATACAAGCAGTCGCTTTAGTATCTGTATTAACACTTTGACATTGCAAAAATACACTTTTTTTTGAAATGGCACAAAATATTTGAAAAAAATACAGCGGATTGACTGTCGCCCTACACCTACCAATCTGCTACAATGAACCAAACCGACACACAAACAGAGCCCTACATCATCTAACACACAATAAACAATACTAAACCACGTTATGACTTTATCTATCTCAATAAAATTATGGAAACGAACATTATTCACAATAATCTATTGGGTCTGATACTGACCCTTTTAATAATCATCCCCTCCTGTAAGGCAACGGCACAGGAAGACTATTACACAAGACAGGCAAAGTCTTATATGAATGATGCCGACTACTACAACAAGAAGGCGGAGAGTTATGAGCGGGAAGCTGCATACTACAACAAAAAAGCACAAGACTATTTACGCGAGGCCGACTACTACACAAGGCACAACAACCCCGACAAGGCAAAAATGTATACTCGCTGGGCAGAAGATGCGCTGGATAAAGCCCGAATGCAAAACAAATGGGCATCGGATGCAAGAGACAAAGCCCGATTGAGGATGAAATGGGCCGACGAGGCAATGCAGAAAGCTGCCGACGAGAACAGAAGAAGATTAAGACAACAGCACTAAATTCAATAGGCCATCAAGATTTACAGAATATCTTGAACAGACAGCGTTGTCTTTTAATTCGACCCTTTGATATACTGCGACATTATCTCTTTTTTTAGCGAGAGCGTTTCTAAAAAATCATTTTAAGCGTTTCAAAAATCATTCTCAAACCTCCGATTGGTCATATTGTTATTTTAAGCTCTGGTATAAGGATACTTCTATAAATAACTTCGTATGAAAATGAAACTCCAATATTGTTTTCGATAGCGGTAGGTGCGAAAACTAAGGGGAGAATAATCTTGTATGTTTTTATGAAGTGAAGCACCGTTGGCAAAGATAGGCGAGAAAAATCTGTATTAAAAGAACCCATCTAAAAATGAAACAAAAAAAGGATGCGAAAATGAATTCCACACCCTTTTTTTTTGATGGATTATGCTTCGAATTACTCAGCCTTGGGTTCTTCGGCGGCAGGAGTTTCTGCCACAGGAGCCTCAGATGCCGGAGCCTCCGTAGCAGGAGTTTCGACAGCCGCAGCCTCTTCAGCTTTTTTACCACCGCGACTGCGGCGAGTACTCTTGGCCTTCTTGGCTTTGGGCTCTTTCAGCATATTCTCATTATAATCAACCAACTCGATGATAGCCATTTCCGAGTTGTCACCCTTACGGATACCGGTCTTGAGGATACGGGTGTAGCCACCGGGGCGGCTGGCGATTTTCTGCGACACCTCGCGGAACAGCTCGTTGACAGCTTCTTTGCTGTGCAGATAGCTGAAGACGATACGACGGTTGTGGGTCGAATCCTCTTTGGAGCGATTGATAAGGGGTTCTACATATACTCTTAATGCTTTGGCTTTGGCCAAAGTTGTTTCCACTCTCTTATGCATTATTAAAGACGTGGCCATATTGGACAGCATCGCAACTCTGTGTGCGTGTGTTCTTGACAAATGATTTACTTTGCAACCGTGTCTCATAGTTACTATTCTTTATCTAATTTATACTTTGAAATGTTCATACCGAAATCCAGGTTCTTCGAGGCCACGAGGTTTTCGAGCTCGATGAGGGACTTTTTACCAAAGTTTCTGAATTTCAGCAAATCAGCTTTATTGTAGGAAACCAGATCTCCAAGGGTTTCAACCTCGGCGGCCTTGAGGCAGTTGAGTGCACGCACCGAGAGGTCGAGGTCGATGAGCTTGGTCTTGAGCAGCTGGCGGATGTGGAGGGTGTTTTCGTCAAACTCCTCAACAATCTGCTTGGGCTCAAGTTCGAGGGAGATGCGCTCGTCGCTGAACAGCATAAAGTGCTGGATCAGGATGGTGGCAGCGTCCTTGAGGGCCTCTTTGGGATGGATGGAGCCATCGGTCTGGATGTCGAAGGTGAGTTTCTCATAGTCCGTTTTCTGCTCGACGCGATAGTCGCTGACTTCGTATTTCACATTCTTGATGGGAGTGTGGATAGAGTCGATAGCGATGACACCGATGGGGTCGCCGGGTTTCTTGTTCTCGTCGGAGGGCACGTAGCCGCGGCCTTTTTCGATGGTGAGTTCTATCTTGAGAGAAGTCGATGCTTCCATATGGCAGATTTCCAAATCGGGGTTGAGGACTTGGAAGCCTTGCAGATGCTCGTTGAGGTCGCCAGCCTTGAAGACGTTGTGTTCCTTGATTTCAAAGCTGATTTTCTCTGCATCGGTATCTTCCACCTGGCGGCGGAAACGGACTTGTTTGAGGTTGAGGATAATATCGGTCATATCCTCGACAACTCCCGGCAATGAGGAGAACTCGTGGTCGACACCATCGATGCGGACCGACGTGATGGCAAAACCTTCCAAAGAGGAGAGTAGCACACGGCGGAGAGCGTTACCGATAGTGATACCATAGCCAGGCTCCAGAGGACGAAATTCGAATGTCCCCCTGAAGTCGTCAGACTCGAGCATAACGACTTTGTCTGGTTGCTGAAAAGCTAATATTGACATTTACTGTTTCCTTTCTTGTTTTCTACGAAAAAAATTAATTGAGTTTCTCCTTACGCCCTATTACTTGGAGTAGAGTTCGACGATCAACTGTTCGTTGATGTTTTCAGGGATATCGGCACGCTGCGGGTAGTTGAGGAACTTACCAGCCATTGCAGCGCCGTCCCACTCCAACCAAGGATAGTTGTTGGCGCGTGATGCCAGTGAGTCGCTGATGATCTCGAGCGATTTGGAACGTTCGCGAACTGATACAATATCACCCTCTTTTAAAGAATAGGAAGGAATGTTGACCACATTGCCGTTGACGGCGATATGGCGATGAGATACGAGCTGGCGTGCTTGAGCACGGGTGCGGGCAATGCCCAGACGATAGACGACGTTGTCGAGGCGCGACTCGATGAGCTGCAGAAGCACTTCACCGGTGATGCCACCGCGACGGGAAGCCTCTTCGTATATTTTCACAAATTGGCGTTCAAGAATTCCGTAGGTGTATTTCGCCTTTTGTTTTTCCTGTAACTGAATACCGTATTCAGAGGTTTTGCCGCGGCGCTTGTTCTGGCCGTGCATACCCGGTGCATAGGGTTTTCTTTCGTAGTTCTTGTCGGGACCGTAGATCGGTTCGTGGAACTTTCTTGCGATTTTGGTTTTAGGACCTGTATATCTTGCCATAAAATATATCATTT
>R22__coassemble_263_pt1 | contig 39406 bp, 30 predicted proteins | sample R22__metabat2_high_PE_041 | metagenome-assembled genome bin R22 | reverse complement strand
CTTATATCGTTCCTATATAAAAATATAAGAACGATATAGGATCGATATAGGAACGGGCGGAGAAGGTGGCTGGAAGGATAAGAGTGGAGGGTGCTGCGAGCAAGCAAAAAAAAAAGACCTCATTGTTATGAGGTCTTTATGGTATTGTGGTGGCAATAAGAGTTACTGCACGTCTCTCGGGTCGAGGGGCTGTGCGAGCAGGCCGGTGAACTTGCCGGTGTTGTCGAACTCCATACGCGTGTACTTGAGGGTGTGGCCAGAGGCTTTCTGGCTGACGACGACGTAGGTGTAGGGTTTGGGTTTTTTGCCGTCGGGGCCACGGAACTTGGCGTCGTATTCGTAGACGACCATTTTCTCGACGCGATATTTTTCGCCTTTGAATTTTTCGTTGAGGTACTTGATGATGGCGCTGGTGTAGCGGTCTTTGGCGAGGACTTTGCCGGTCTTGATGAGTTTTTCCTCGCTCATACTGTAGACGGCTTCAAACTTGTTTTTCTGGTTGTTGGCATAGTAGGCCACGCATTCGTCGCCCGAGCGTTCGTACCAGTCGGGGCCTGCGCTGAGGCGTGTTGCGGGATAGCGCTTGGCAAAGTTAGCGGCGATGGCCTGCGAGGGCTCGAAGGCTTCGATTTCGGGGACGTCCTCGACGGGTTTGGAGCGTTTCTTGTTCGATTTCTTGGTCTTGGAGGTCTCTTCGTCGCTGGAGACGTCTTCAGGGTTGGAGTGGGTGTAGTAGTCCTTCTTGACGACATCGGGGTCAGGGGCGGTGGAGCGCTGCAGCTTGCCGCGGGTGTCGAAAATCATCTCACAGTCGGTCGAGCCGAGACCTTTTTTGATGATGATCATACGGTAGTAGTTGTCGCCGCTCATTTCCTCGACATACTCGGTGCTTTTGATGCGGTAGCCGGGGTAGTTGTTGACGAAATAGGTGTTCATCATCGTTGGGCATTCCTCGAGGGCCACGGGGAAAGAGCTGTACTGCCAGTCGCCGTTGGCGGTGAAATAGCAGCGTCCGTTCTGTCCGTCGGTAACGAATTCGGCAATGTATTGTCCCGGAGCCTGATACCAGGTTTTGACTTTATAGGACTCGTAAGTCTTCTCAAGCGAAAGGAGTACGGATTTTGGCACGTCAGTTTCTTTCACTTTGGTCTGTGCCGTTGCCAGGAGGGGGAGGCACATCAATGCTACAAGAAGGAATCTTTTCATTTGTATCATTTATTTGTTTAGTCGCACAACAGTGCTGTTTATTGCATTTGCCATTAATTTTTTCTATAACGCAGAAATGTTAAATCTATTATACGCGAAAAAAAATTTTTGGTTTCGTTAATGAGTGATCTTTGATATTGCGTTAGTGGCTGTGCGACACACCCCGCCCTTTTTGTTCACCGCTTCGCTATCGGAACGGCCTCAGGCAGTTCCTTCTCCCCTCTCCGAGAGGGGATGTGGCTGACGCGTTCGTGTCACGGGTCACGGGTCACAAATCACCATTAAAGCATTGTCAATCTTTGAAGAGCACGTCTTTGCGGTCGGGGCTGATAGAGACGGCCATTATCTTGACGCCGGTGCGCAGTTCGATGGCGGAGAGGTAGCCCTGCAGCTGGGCGGGCAGGTCGCTATAGCTTTTGGCAGAGGAGAGCTGCTGTTTCCAGCCTTCGAAGGAGACGAGTTTGGGTTTGATTTCGACTTCGTTGAATTCGAAGGGTATTTCTTCGGTTTCTTTGTCGTTGATGATGTAGGAGGTGCACATTTTGACTTCGTCGAAATCGTTCATCACGTCGGGTTTGGTGACGATGAGGTCGGTGACGCCGTTGAGCATACAGGCGTAGCGCAGCGCGGGGATGTCGATCCATCCGCAGCGGCGAGCGCGGCCGGTGGTGGCACCGAATTCGTGTCCCAGTTCGCAGAGGGTGTGCCCGGTGGCGTCGAACAGCTCGGTGGGGAACGGGCCTGCGCCGACGCGTGTGCAGTAGGCTTTGGTGATACCCATAACGCGGCCTATGGACGAGGGGGCCACGCCGAGTCCGGAGCATACGCCAGCGGTGATGGTCGACGAGGAGGTGACGAAGGGATAGGAGCCGAAATCGATGTCGAGCATCGAGCCCTGGGCGCCTTCGGCAAGGACTTTCTTGCCCTCGCGCAGGCAGTTGTTGATGAAATATTCGCTGTTGATGAGTTTGAACTTGCGGAGCGTTTCGAGCGATTCCATCCAGCAGACTTCGTATTCGTCGAGGGTTTTGTCGCCGATGCGGAAGGCATCGATGTCGAACTTGAGCATCTTGGCTATCTGGATGTGCTGGAATTTGAGCAGTTGGTATTTTTCGCGGAAGTCGAACTCCATAATGTCGCCCACGCGGATGCCGGTGCGGGCAATCTTGTCGGTATAGGCGGGGCCGATGCCTTTGAGCGTCGAGCCGATTTTGGCGTTGCCCTTAGCCTGTTCGTTGGCGGCATCGAGCAGACGATGCGAGGGGAGGATAAGATGGGCCTTTTTGGAGATGAAAAGGTTTTCGGTGGGTTCGACGCCTTTCTGGCGCAGGGCATTGATTTCGTCGTTGAAAATGGCGGGTTCGATAAGGACGCCGTTGCCTATGACGTTGATTTTCTGCTTATGGAATATGCCTGAAGGGATGATGTGGAGGACGTGCTTGATGCCGTTGAATTCGAGGGTGTGTCCTGCATTGGGGCCACCCTGGAAGCGAGCTATGACATCATATTCGGGCGTAAGGACGTCGACAATCTTGCCTTTGCCTTCGTCGCCCCACTGCAAACCTAACAAAACATCTACTTTACTCATTTCTGTATTTTTTTTATATTTGTTTCAATTTAAAAGAGATACGCATCGTTGACGGTCGGAACGGCCGCCCGAAAACGGTCACGAAAATACGAAAAAAAAATGATTCTGTGTGAAAAGTTGAAAAAAACTTTGCGAATAGTGACTTATGACACGAATTGAACCATTAAGTTCCGTTTTCCGCTTTCCGCTTCCTACTGGTCGCGTTTGCGCTTGAACCACTCTATGAATTCGGGCAGGTCGTCCATAGGCCGGAAGCCAGCCTTGAAGGGCTCGCTGGGGATGGCGCAGGTGTCGAGGTAGCCGATGAGGGTGGCGCAGTCGAACTCGCCAATCATAGCTTCGATGGTGACGTAGACACCCACCAGCTGGTCGTCATCGTCGGCGACGGGGTTGGGCAAAGCGACACGGAGGCCGAGGATGTCAGGCTCCTCTTCGCTTTCGAGCTGCATAAAATACATCTGCTTGGTTTCGAAGCGGTACTTGTCGAAGGTCACCTTCAGGTCTTTACCTTTGGGCTGCTTGAAGGCGACAAATTCCCACCAATCGAAATCGGGTGCATTATCGACCAGATCGACGACATAGCGGAAGAGGTCGGTGTCGCCTTCGGCCGAGAAGGTGAAGGTGCGCCCCGACGGCGAGGGTTCGCCTATTTCGAAGGTAAGTCCTTCGCAGTAGTTGTCCAGTTCGTTCTGAAGGGCGTCGAGGATGTTCTGCTGCTCCTTGTCGTCCAAGTCACCAAGCATCGTAAGTTGCTCGTTATTGTCGGCAAACCATTGCCAGAATTTCGCGTAATCGTACATTAGCTAATATGTTAATTCGTTAATTCGTTAATTCGTTAATTCGTTAGTGGCTGAATCAGTCACATCTACAAAAATAGCCTCACAATCGAGTCGTATTCCGAAGTGGGTTTCGACGTCGGCGATTATGGCATTCGCCAGACGGCGCACATCCTGGCCGCTACAGCCATTGCGATTGACAAGCACAAGGGCCTGCTTTTCGTACACTCCTACCCTACCCATCGAACGGCCTTTCCAACCGCAACGCTCTCTCATCCATCCTGCTGCCAGCTTGTAGGCGCCCGTCGGGAGCGGAAACGACACGATGTCAGGGTATTTGGCTTTTAGTTCGTCGAATTTCGTTTTGCCGACTATGGAATTCTTGAAAAAGCTGCCCGCGCTACCTATCTCTTGAGGATTGGGCAGTTTGGAATCGCGCACTTCCGCCACGGTGTCGGCCAGCTGGCGCGCCGTGGGCTGCGATATGTTGCGCGCTGCCAAGGCTTCAGACAGCGCCTTGTATGAAAGGTTTGGGGTGAAGGCCGAGTCCAGTCTGAACACGACACGGTCAATGATGAAACGGTTTTTCCACTCGCCCTTGAAGTTCGACCATCGGTAGTCGAAACCGCAATCGGCAGCGTCAATCCAATGTTCCGCACCGTTCGCGATATCGAAGCAATGGACCCTCCAAATGACATCTTTGGCCTCCTTGCCGTAGGCGCCGACGTTCTGCACTGGCGAGGCGCCGACACATCCGGGGATGGCGGCAAGGTTTTCCAACCCATACCATCCCTGGCTTATGCAGCTGTCCACAAAATCGGCCCAGACCTCTCCGGCGCCGGCTTCGACGAAACAACTGCTGCCCTCCTGCCCTATCAGTGATACGCCCTTATTGGCCGGATGCACCACGGTGCCTTGATATTTATCGGAGAAGACGACGTTGCTGCCGCCGCCAAGGATGAAGAAACGGCCGTCGTCCAAAACGCCCGACGACAAGAGGTCGGCATACTCGTCGGTGGAGTGCAACGCGATGAAACGGTCAGCCCGAGCATCGATACCAAATGTATTGTAGCCTTTGAGCGAAAAGTCTTTATAAACTTCTAATTCATTCATTTCCTGGAGGCTATATTAGCGTTATAATATTCGGGATTGCCTGTCACATCGGCGACGACGCGAAGGAACGGAGGCATCGTGACAGCGTCAGCGCTCTCGGCTCCTTCGATTTCGAGCAGATGATGCTGCATAACGGGCTCGACAAATGTATCCAACTCGAAGAACTGGTTTTGCCAAGTGAAGCAGCACCGGCGCTTGTGTATGGTTCGTTTTTCAGGGTCGGCTTCCAGCAAAAGCCGCTCATATTCCTCGCGGCTGATCTCGCCTTCTGTCTCGACACGCCTGTCGTAGGCCAGAGGCCTTTTCTCCGTGAGGTAGAAAACGCATTTGGCGTTGCTGCAACGCTTGCGCACCCGGCGGCAGACATCCTTTTCCGAAAGCAAATATGTCTGCCAAATATCAGACACATCACCGTTGGGAATTTGGCCGATAATGTCGACAAGATATTTGCGTTCTATTTCCACTTGCGTGTGCATCTGCATATTGAGGAAGTTGAGAGTTGAAAGTTTGAAAGTTGAGATGATTTTTAGAGATTTTCCTTTTATGTTATTGGACATCTTCTTTGGGGCCCAACTCTTTGCGTGGTTTGCGAAGCGGCGGCACATAACCGACCGTGAACACCTGCCGATGGGTCAGCAACAGCACTGCCGACAGTGAAGCACCCAGGAAATCGCATATCATACACGAGAGCCAAACTCCCGTCACGCCATCGCCGCCAGCACGGTCGATGATGCCCGGCAGAATCAACGTGATCGGTATCAAGAATATAACCTGGCGCGAAAGGCTTGTAACTATAGCTATCCACGGCTGGTCAATAGACTGAAAGAGCTGCGAATTGACAATGGTGAAAGCAATCAACGGGGCGAAAACCATCAGGTAGCGCAACGCCGGCACGCCGACGGCAAGTATGGCCTCCTCGGAATTGAAGCACGATATGATTGTCCGCGGAAAAACCATCGACAAGGCGGTTCCCACGATGCCCAGAGCCACACAAACCTTCATCGTAAGGATATAAACCTCGCGCAAGCGGTCGTTGCGATTGGCACCATAATTGTAGCCGGCAATAGGCTGCATACCTTGGCAGACGCCGAGGAACATCATAAAGATCAGGCCTGCCGCCGAGTTGACCACTCCATAGACAGCCACAGCGTTGTCGCCGCCATAGATAGACAGTTGCTTATTCAACACAGCGACCACCGCAAAAGCTGCGACATTCATCGAGAACGGACTAATGCCAATAGCCAGTATATTGCGGAAAATGTACAACTTGGGAGCCCACGCGTGGGTACGGAAACGGATAAAGCTGTGAGGTTGCACAAAATGGATTACCGACACCAGAGCGGTGATTGCCATCGAAATCGTCGTACCCCAAGCGGCACCCAAAACGCCCATCTCCATCAGGTTGATGAAGACATAATCAAGTACGATATTGATCAACGCACCACCTATCATAATCCACATTGCCTTAGTGGGATAGCCGGAGGCGCGGATAAGGCCCGTAAGGTTGTAGGTCATTGTGACCAGGAACATTCCGGGCAGAACGACATCCATATACTGGCAGGCGAATTCGAGCGTTTGGGCCGAGGCTCCGAACAGCGTCAGAATAGGCCGCATCCATACATAGCCTGCCGTAACAAACAGAAAACCAAAGAAGAACGTCAGCAACATCGTGTTGCCCAATATCTTCTCTGCCCAACGTACATCTTTGCGGCCCAGCACGATACTCATTCGCGACGACGCGCCGGCACCGACCAGCGAGCCGAAAGCGTGGATAATGTTCATCACCGGGAAGGTGATAGCCAGTGCCGCCAGGTAGACAGTGCCGTTGCCGTCGACGCTGTGGCCCAAGAAGATACGGTCAACGATATTGTAAACCGAAGTTACAATCTGGCTCACAACTGCCGGAAGGGCATACTGCCACAGCAGTTTGCTTATCTTACTGGTTTCTAATTCTTTTGTCTTGTCAATCATCGCACATCATTGATGTTTAATTCTGTTTTTCAAAGCCATAATAGCGTTATAAGCCACCAGACCGTTAGCCAACTCTATGGAGCGTTCGTCGACAATCAGGTTGGGGCGGTGCAGATTGCTGAAGGGGGTGCCCGGTTCGTGGATGCCGATGCGGAAATAGCAGGCCGGTATCTTCTGCGCAAAGAAAGCGAAGTCCTCGGCCGTCATTCTCAGGTCGAGCCATTCCACTTTGTCGGATCCAAGGAAAGCGCAGGCGTTGTCGTAGACTTGCTGCGTACATTCGTCGTCGTTGACAACGTAGGGGTAGCCGTAATCGATAAAGAGGTCGCACTCGCCGCCCATACATTCAGCTATTCCTTCCGAAATGCGGCGTATCTTCTCGTGCGCGTCCAGACGCCATTTCTCGTCGAATGTACGGATAATGCCCTCCATTTTCACCACGTCGGGTATGATATTGGTGCGGCCGCTTCCGATAAACTTGCCGAAACTCAGCGTCGTAGGCATCATCGGCGCCGCATTGCGCGACACGATCTGCTGCAGTGCCACCACGATATGGCTGGCAATGAGGATGGGATCGACGCTGAGGTGCGGTGTGGCTCCGTGTCCGCCTTTGCCCTTCACCGTCCAATACAGTTCGTCGGTCGAAGCCATATATTTGCCTTTGCGCATACCGACGCGGCCATAATCCATTTCCGGCAGGCAGTGGAAAGAATAGATCTCATTTGGCATAAGTTCGTCAAACAGACCGTCTTCCATCATCATACGGGCACCGCCGGGGTATTTCTCCTCCGACGGTTCGAAGATGAACATCAGCGTGCCGCGGATTTCCTCGCGCAGCTCGCAAAGAATCTTGACAGCTCCAAGCAACGAGCTGGTATGCATATCGTGTCCACAAGCGTGCATAACGCCAGGATTTTCGGATGCAAAGGGCAATCCCGTTTCCTCCTGCAAAGGCAAGGCATCATAGTCCGAGCGGAGCGCAACACAGTAACTGTCAGGCTCGATGCCACCTCTCAGCACGGCCATACAGCCCGTCTTGCCGATGCCCGTTTTGGGTTCCAGGCCCATTTCGCGCAGCCGGTCGGCAACAAATGCCATCGTGCCATATTCCTCTTGCGACAGCTCGGGATGCCTGTGCAGCCAGCGGCGCCATTCAATCACTTCAGGATTAATTCTATGTGCTATTTCTTTTATTTTCTCTATCATATCTCTATCTTTTTTTCACTAATAGCCATTCACTTTTCACAATTCGCTGTTAAAGACAGGATTTGCATAAATGGACAGGAAGAAATCCATAATCCTCTCCCTGGCCGCCAGCGAAGGACCTTTGAGGGTCGAATGCTCGGCATATTTGATAAATTCCTCCATCTGTTCCGTCGTATAGTTGTCCGCATACTCAGCGGTTCCTTTAAGCAGGTCGGCAGCGATATAGTTGGTTTTGTGCAGTTTGTAGCCCTGATGTATACGACGGTCTATCACCTTGGCCAATGCCGAGAAACGTTCGTTCTTGACCATACTTGCACACTGGGCCACCTCGTCGGCTCTCAATGGTTCGCAAAAATGCAGATGCACACAGCCTTTATGCTGCGAGATGCCCACCAAAATGCTGAGCACATCCTCGTGCGCCGACTTCTCATAAAACCCTGTCGATGCCGTATATTCAGCTATGCTCTTCATCAAGTCGCAAGGCTCGTACTCGTAGCTGACCGCAACAGGGAGTATCCGCAACCGGTTGAAATCCTCTTCAAAATCGCCACTGCCCGCCATCGAGAACATCTTCAGCAGGCCCTGATCCGTGCGGTCGTCGCCGTTTTTGGTGCGTCCGTTGCGCTGGGCTATCCACACCGAGCTCTTTTTTTCAAACAGCACGTGGTGTATATAGTTCGAAAGGAAAACAGAGTTGTTGTAGAATTCGCGACGCGACCCGTCGCGGATGATAGTGAACATCTTGTTGAGGCGGAACAGGTCGATGATAAAGTCGTTCTTCATCAGGTTGTTGCCAAACCCGATTTCGGGCGTCTGTATGCCTTTCGATATCAGCGCCACGTCCAGCAGACCGGCATCGAGCGTTATGTCGCGATGGTTCGACACGAACAGGTATGGCGTACCCTTCTCCACATTCTCTATCCCGTCATAGGTGAACGATGTCGCACTGCGCTGCATTATCTGGTACACCAGAGGACGCATCACCATATACTGCAGCTCGTCGCAAGTGGTGATGCATTCCATCATAGCCGAAAAACTCGCGACATCGGTTTTAGGGTTCATCGTCTTGACCAGACGTGCAAACATCGGATTGTGCGCCAACCGCGAAATGGCCTTGGGGACCTCTTCGTTGTTGTAGGGCTCTATGCTTGAAAAATCAAAATCGCTCATCTTGTTTAATTCTGTTTTACATTCTTGTGAACTGTGACCAGTAATACGGGCGCGTTCGTGTCGCAGGTCACAATTCATACGCCTTTTCTTTCAACATTCCGTTGAAGAAAGAAAGCGTCGTGATTTTGTCATTCTTGTTCACTTCAAAAGGCTCAGTATAGCGCTTGAACACGCCATCGCCAGTATGGTAGTATATCCGCGTACCTTCCACCTCCCAATGCAGCGTTGCCATTCGCCGGCCCTCGCTGTCTTTGGAATAAGTCACCCAAGGCTGGAACGAACCGCTTCCGACATTATAGTCATTGGCTTTGAGGCGGACGCAATGATGCGACACGCGACCACGGAAGTCCTCCCAGTTCCTCATCGTTTCGGGCGTCCACAGCACTTCGGCCATTGCGCACAGACGAGGCAGCAGCATATACTCTGCCATTTCGGGAGTGTTTATGTATTCGGTCCACAAATTGCACTGGGCCCCAAGTATATGCGCGCGCTGCCTCTCGGAACTGATGCCCGCCGACGGATCGAAACCGTACACCTTATGAAGCGTCACCAGCGAGTTTGGCATCGCCGCAGGCTGAAACTCCGCATTGGCCTGATAGAAATTGAGATAGCAATAATCCAACGGAGTCATAATCACATCGTTCCCGTGGCGCGAGGCTTTGATGCCGCCCTCGCTTCCGCGCCACGACATCACCGTGGCGTCGGCCGAGACACCACCGTCCAGGATTTCGTCCCATCCGATGATATTCTTGCCTTGCCGCTTCAGATAGTTTTCCATCTCCACGACCATCCATCCCTGCAACTGCTCGAAGTCGCTCAAACCCAGCTCTTTCATTCTTTTCGCACAGCGAGGGCAGCGTTCCCAGTTTTCCTTGACGGCTTCGTCGCCACCGATGTGGATGTATTTGCCCGGAAAGAGCGGTATGATTTCGTCCATAACATCTTTCAGGAACATCATAACGCTGTCGTTGCCAGCGCAAAGGATGGCGCGTGGCGGCCAATAGGGACCGTACTGGACGGTATAGGTCGTATCGTCGTCGGCACAGGCCAGCTGAGGATAAGCCTCCAGCACAGCACAGCAATGGCCCGGAATCTCGATTTCGGGAATAACATCGATATATCGCTCGGCGGCATAGGCAACGATTTCCTCAATCTCCGCCTTGGTGTAGTATCCGCCGTTGGTGCGCGCCTCGCCCTCGCGCGGAGGGTCGGCCTCGCCCCAGAGCTGGTTGTCGCGGTCCACACGCCACGAACCTATGTCGTTCAGTAGCGGGTATTTGGCTATTTCGATACGCCAGCCGTGGTCGTCGGTCAGATGCCAGTGAAACTTGTTCAGCTTGTATTGAGCCATCAAGTCAAGATGCTTTTTGACCTGACTGATGCCGAAGAAATGGCGCGAAACATCCAGCAGGCTACCTCGCCACTCGTACTGGGGATAGTCGCGGATATGGCAAAACGGAAGCGATATCTTGCTGTATCTCGTCACCGAGATGTCTTCGGGCAGCATCTGGACAAAGGTCTGAAAACCATAGAAAAGTCCACGTTCGCTATTGGCGGCAATAACAATGCCGTCCTTGCCGACATCGATGGTATAGCCCTCGTCGCCCAGCTCACTGTCGGACGTTTCGTTTATGATCAGCTGCAGGCTGTTTGCCTCGGGCGTGCCAATCAGGACCGGATTGAAATGCCATTGCCGCAGGTGCGAAAAGATGAACTTCACCGACTGGTCGTTCTGTCCCACGCCGCCCGCATAGCACTTGGTCGACGACGAGAGCGTGAAATAGCCCTTATCCATCGTCATTTCGGCAGGCTGGGGAATGATTGAATAGTTTTCAGTGACAACTTTACGGCCGCACGAAGCGCAAAGCACGGCAATAAGCATCACAAAACAAGGCAAATATATTTTTTTCTGCATCTTTTTATTATCTAATTATAAAAATGCAAAGATAACACTTTTTTTCCACATCTGGCAACTCTCGGCCTTTTTTTATTTTTCAACAAAATCCGACGAGAAAAACCACCACTGAAAACCAGACACTTAAGACACCTTCTCCGCCAGTTGTACGGTATATGTACGCTATATGTACGGTATTTGTACGCTTTCGAAGCGTACAAATACCGTACATATAGCGTACATATACCGTACAACGGGCGGAGAAGGTCGGGTCGATCAGGCATTTAGGCGGACCTTTTTTTAGGGCTTGGCACAATTTTTTTCGCCTTTGGTTGTTAAAGTGGGAAAACATCGCAAAGAAAATGAGTAGCACATCCCTGAAGAAACTTTTCTCCGATTCTATGATTTACGGCCTCAGCTCGATTGTCGGCCGGTTTCTGAACTATTTGCTGGTGCCGCTGTACACCTACACGCTGGTGAGTTCGGGCAATTACGGCGTCGTCACCAACGTGTATGCCTACACGGCGCTGCTGCTGGTGATTCTGACCTTCGGAATGGAGACGACGTTCTTCTATTTCGCCAATCGCGACCGCGAGCGGTACGATGTCGTCTTCTCGACGGCGCTGTCGCTGGTCGGGCTGGTGGCGCTGCTTTTCATCGCGGCTGTCAACGTCTTTATCGGACCGGTATCGAGAGGGCTCGGCTACGCCGAACATCCGGAATATCTGCGCATTATGGCCACGGTGGTTGCCTTCGATGCGTTTCAGGCCATCCTCTTTGCGTTCCTCCGCTTCCAGGGGCGCGCCTGGAAGTTCGCCTCGCTCAAGCTGCTTTTCATCATCTGCAACATCGGACTGAATCTTTTCTTCTTCATCATCGCCCCAAAACTGGCCGTGGCGCGCCCCGAAATAATGCAATGGTACAGCGTTGACCGACAGGTGTTTTACATCTTCCTGAGCAACCTGCTGTGCACGGTTCCCATAACCTTGGCCTTCCTTCCCGAACTGCGTCTGCTTCGGGTCGGCATCGACCGCGAGCTTGTGGGCAAAATGCTGCGCTACACGTGGCCTTTGCTGCTCTTGGGGTTGGCGGGAATCCTCAACCAGGTGGCCGACAAGATTGTGTTCCGCTTCCTTGTCCCCGGCGACGAGGGCGACGCCCAGCTGGGAATCTATGGCGCCTGCGTCAAGATTGCGATGATTATGGCTATGATTACGCAGGCGTTCCGCTACGCCTACGAGCCCTTTGTTTTTGCCCAGGGGCAAGGCAAGGAAAGCAAGGAGAGCCAGGCGCTGGTAATGAAGTACTTCATTATGTTCACCCTGCTGGCGTTCCTTGCCGTTATGGCGTTTATGCCGCTGCTGAAGCACATCATCGCGCCGCGCTATTGGGAAGGCCTCCGTGTGGTGCCCATTGTGATGGTTGCCGAAATTTTTATGGGCATTTATTTCAATCTTTCGTTCTGGTACAAGCTGATTGCCAAAACATATTGGGGCGCCATAATGTCGGCCATCGGATGCGTTGTGCTGCTGGCTGTCAACTTCATTTTCGTGCCCCGCTATGGCTATATGGCCTGCGCGTGGGGCGGCGTATGCGGATATGGCGTATGTATGATTCTGAGCTATTTCCTGGGGCAGCACTACAACGCCACCAATTATCCCCTGAAGGCCATCTTTGGCTATTTCGCCCTGGCTATGATTCTGTTTGGCGCGATGTCGCTGACGGCCCAGCCCGGCGGATGGCAAACGCTGGCCATAAACAGCATCCTGCTGCTGGTCTACGTTGCTGTCGTGGCCTTCAACGAAAGGGGTATGCTCAAAAGGCTACTGTCTCGCAAAGCGAATAGGTGAGTCCGAAATCGATCAGCTCTTTGCCTGCGCAGGTGGTGCTGTCGGCCTTGATTTCTTCCATATCGAACTCGTCGACATTGCCATCATAGCGATAGCAACGGCACGTTTTGCCGCACGAGACCAAAAGCAGAGCAACAGCAGAAAGGGATAAGATTATCTTTTTCAATTTGTTAATTTTTAATTTGTTAATGAGTGAGCTGTGACACGAGCGCGTTCGTGTCACTGGTCACTGCTCTCCAAAAGGAAATCTTTCACTTCGGCTTCGTTGATATTGCGATAGGCATAGGATGCCTTGGTTTCGCCATCCTCTATCAGCAGGACTATCGGGAACGAAGCCCGCGTGATGCGCACAAACAGGTCCTTGTCAATATGCACTTCGTTGTATCGGGGCGAACGCGAAACTTCATAAAACTTATTGTACGAAGCCGTGTCTTTCACCTGCGGAAACACGTATGTTATCTGGTCGCCGTCCAGGTTGTGCCGGTTTGCGATTGTCGAAATTTTTTCGGCAGCCAGCCGGCAATAGCCGCATTTGGGACTGAAGAAGGCAACAATATGGCGTCCCTGTTCCAATCCCAGGCCCGCCAAAGCCGGCGAAGCGACACTGTCCTGTGCAGCCTCACCCTCCGCAAGCGACAATTGCTGGTAAAACAGCTCGCGGTCAAAACGTTCGTCGTTGTCGCGATAGAACCAACTGTCCGGCGGAGTCAAAATAAAAACAGTCACCAAAGGGGTAAGTACAAGCGCCGTGGTGGCAAGCCAATGACGATAGAACGGCAGCGACGCTACCACGCCGACACAAAGCATCACCAGCATCAGCACCATCGCGAGGAGGTCTCTGACGTACAGCACCCTAGTCATATAGAAATACATAGCCACCGCCGTAGTGGCATAGATCAACACCACAAGCCACCATCGCGGCCACCAGTCGCGGAAGGCATATTTGTACACAAAAAGCAGAACAGCGATTAGTACTGCATTTTTCATTATCGACTGGATGGGCGAAAAGGGAATCAGGTCGCCGAAGCAATGGCAATTGTCGGTGCGACCCACCAGGTGGGCATAGGTGAGGAACACCACAAAACAGAGCAGGAAAAGCAGCGACATCAGCAGCGTGAAACGATGATGACGATGCGATATCAGCGCCGCCCCCAGTATAAGCTCACACACCAGCACGAGACGTGCCACATAGAAGCTGATTTTCAACGGGAAAAGGCCAAAGCTGTATACATACATCTCGAAGGCGTCGATGGTGATATATTTCGCCACCGCCGAAATGAGGAACACGATACCGGCCAGTATCTTAAGTACCGAAGCAGTTATGCGCAGCGATTTCATCTATCTTCAGTCTTCTGTTGGATGTTCAGCAGGTATGGTGACCACCGTATCCATATCAAGTTCAAGACAATCCACCTTGCGTGTGGAAATCACGTACTCGCCGTTCTTAAGCTCCTGAACGCCAAGATCTGTGAGATGTTCGCACTTGAAACCGCGGTCGACATTGACGACAACCGTGTCGGCCACAGTGCTCGTGGATCCGTCGAGTGCAATAGCCTGATAGCTTTCGCTTATGCAGTGACAATAACGGCTTTTCTTGCAGGCACCCATTGTGACGACAACGGCGGCAAGCAAAAGTATGACAATTATTCTCTTTGTTTTCATATTACATTCAGTTTCATTCGTTCATATACGGTTCAAAATCAAAGTCGGTGCAAAGCACGGAATCTGTCCGGTCGGGATAGAGCACGGGGTCCTGGTCAAAAAGGACATATCGAATCTCTTCGCAAGTGCCCTTGTCTATTTTGATGATACGTATTTTTTGCGGATTGGCCTGCTGGCCAAACACCGCGCAGCGGCAAGTGCGTTCTTTACCGCACGACGAAAGACAGGCTAGCATCGCAACAACACCTGCACAAATGAATAATTTTTTCATATTGTATCTCTTTTTTTTCGTTTCTAACAAAATGCAAAAATAACAATTTTTTTTCATTCATCGAAAAAAAATTACAAAATACTGCAAATCATCATCCCATCACGCACGCTAAGCATCACATTTTCAACTCTTGAGTCGCCATTAACATAGTTATTGAAGTCGTCTATGCAAATCGTGTCCGGGTCACGATGCTTGTCAAGGTCCAGGACTTTGCCGCCCCACATCGTATTATCTATCACTATCAGTCCTCCGCGGCGCATATATGGCACTATGAGCTCGTAGAATTGGCGGTTCTGTCGTTTTCCGCCGTCTATGAAGGCAAAATCCACAACGCCGGTTTTGTCTCCCAACAAAGCGGGAATCAATGCATTGGCATCGCCGATATGGACTTCGACGCGTCCGTCGAGGCCTGCGGCAGCGATATGGCGGCGTATGTGCTGCTCGCATTCCTCGTTGGCCTCGAAGGTGTGCAGCACTCCCCCATCGGCCAACCCGCTGGCAATGCAGATTGTGGAGTAACCGACAAAGGTGCCTATCTCGACCGCACAACGTGCCTGTAGCGACCGGCACAACAGCGTCAGCAAACGCCCTTCGTATGGTCCACAAAGCATCTGCGGCTGCGACGTGTGCAGATGCGCCCAGCGTTCAATATCGTCGAGCACCGTCCCGACCGGCGTCGTGTGCTGTTCTATGTATTCTTGCGGGGTCACCATCACAGTGTGCGAAGCAGTTCTTCCAGCGTCACTTCGTCCTTTATCAGCACGTCGCGCGCCTTGGATCCATTGTATGGGCCGACTATACCGGCGGCCTCCAGCTGGTCGATGATGCGGCCGGCACGGTTGTAGCCCAGCGACAGCTTGCGCTGCAGCAGCGACGTGCTGCCAAACTGCGAAGCCACAACCAGACGCGCCGCATCGTTGAAGAACTCGTCTTTCGATTTGGCATCGAACTCCTTGTTGGGAGCGTCGTTTTCGTCAAGGTATTCCGGAAGCACAAAGCCCTCGCCCTCGGCATAGCCGCGCTGGTCTCCGATAAACTGCACCAGACGCTCTATTTCGGGGGTATCGATAAGGGCACATTGCAGACGCACCAAATCCTTACCAGCCAGCGAGATAAGCATATCGCCGCGGCCTATAAGCTGCTGCGCGCCACCAGTATCGAGGATGGTCTTGCTGTCGATGCCGCTGGTGACGCGGAACGCCACACGGGCCGGGAAGTTGGCCTTGATGGTACCGGTGATGATGTTGGTCGTGGGGCGCTGGGTTGCGATAATCAGGTGGATACCCACAGCACGCGCCAGCTGGGCCAGTCGGCAAATCGGCAGTTCCACCTCCTTGCCCACGGTCATAATCAGGTCGCCAAACTCGTCGATAACGACGACGATATAAGGCAGGTAGCGATGACCGTTGTCGGGATTGAGCATCCGCTTGCAGAACTTCTCGTTGTATTCGGTGATTTTGCGCACCTTGGCAGCCTTGAGCAGGTCGTAGCGCGTGTCCATCTCGATGCAGAGCGAGTTCAGCGTGCGTACCACCTTCTTGACGTCCGTTATCACGGGCTCGCGCTTGTCGGGGTCCTTGCCCAGTTCGTCGGGCATCACTGCCAGATAGTGGCGTTCTATTTTCGAATAGAGCGAAAACTCGACCTTCTTGGGGTCGATCAGCACCAGCTTCAGTTCCGAAGGGTGCTTTGTATAGAGCAGCGATGCCAGCACCGCATTGAGTCCCACCGACTTACCAGTACCCGTAGCACCAGCCATCAGCAGGTGGGGCATCTTGGCCAGGTCGGTGACGAAGCATTCGTTGCTGATGGTTTTGCCGAAGGCGACAGGCAACTCCATCTTGGCCTTGCGGAACTCCTCGCTTTCAAGCATCGTCTTCATCGCAACAATCTGCGGCTTGGCGTTGGGCACCTCGATGCCTATGTTGCTCTCGCCGGGAATGGGGGCGATGATACGTATGCCGAGGGCTGCCAGCGACAGCGCAATGTCGTTTTCCAAACCCTGTATCTTGCTGATACGCACCCCTCGGGCGGGTTTTATTTTGTAGAGCGTCACCGTGGGACCGGGCTGCGCCGATATTTCGGTGACCTCAATACCATAGTCGCGAAGCGTGTCGACAATGCGGTCCTTGTTGGCCACCAGCTCTTCTTTCGACACCTTGACATTCTTCTGTTCCCAATCCTCCAGAATATCGGTATTGGGCATCTGGAAATCCTTCAGGTCCAGCTTCGGGTCGTAGGGTTCGTCAATGCCATAGTGCGCCCTGTAGTCGTCGGCTTCCATCGCCTCTTCGCCATTCTCTGGCGGCAGTTCCTTGTTTCCGCCCTCCATTACGGTGAAGATAGGCCCGCCGGCGCTGTCCGGGGCAGGCTCGCCAGGACGCCCGGCTTTGCTGTTTATGCGGTCAAACTCGTCGTCAATGCTGAAAGTCACCCTTTCATCATTCACGCTTTTGTTTTCGTCTTCATTTTCCGCCTTCCGCTCGTCTTCGCTTTCCGTTTTCCGCTTTCCGTTTTCCGCTTTCCGCTTTCCTACACGGTCTATCACGATATCGTCAAGCGGAGAATCGGGCTCAAAATCAGCACCTTCTTTTTCCTCGTCATCCTCGTCGTCACTCTCCTCGTCAATCGGCGTGCGATGAAACAGACGGGCAAAAAATCCAGGTTTCTTCTCCTCGTCGGTATCCTCTTCTTCCTCTTCATCTTCCTCAACGACAGGACTTACGGCCTTTTCCTGCGGCCTTTCCTTGCGTTCGGGCAACTTGATATGCACTCCGTGGACAAGGACCAGAAACAGGCAGGCCAGGAACAGCAGCAAAATGGGGAAACCGATGTGCAGAAGACTGTTGAGCACACGGGCCAACTCCGTGCCCACCACCCCCGAAAGGGCAGCACCAATAGTGTACTGGTCGCCCTTCTCCGGATTGGCCAGCCATCCTATCGTGGTGCTCAGCCACATCACCCAGAACAGGGTGGACCACAGCGTCTTGCGAAACAAATGGTCATCACCCCACAACGTGCGTCGGGGAGCCTTTTCGCTATTCGACTTGCGGTTTTTGGCTATCAGGCGCAACCCGTACACAAAAAGCAGAAAACAAAGTCCCAACGACGCTATGCCGAACGAACCGCTCACAAGCAGCCTGGACAGCCAGCCGCCCAGCGTGCCGCACCAGTTCACGGCGCCCGAAGGCTCAAAGCCATAGTGGATATATGCCAATGTATAGCTTACAATGGCGACAAAAGCATACACCGACAGCAACGCGTAGAAAGCGCCGCGCACTATTGCAAATTGGGACGAGGCCAGGAAACGGCCCATCCCACTCTCTTTCGTTGGTTTTGCCTGCTTTTTCTTCTTCTTGCTCACCCCTCTGTTTCCCTTTCTCTTTAAACTTTAAATATTTTGAGCACTACTCTCCCTGCAGATATTCCATCTCTTCCGAAATCTGCTTGAAGAGGGCCTTGAAATCCTCGTCAGAGATGGTCTCATAGCCGCTAGGCAGCAGCATATCAACCTCTTTCACTTTGCCTTTCTTCACCTCGGTGGCCGTAAGGGTCAGCTGGCGGCCCTCGCCAAGGTCGGACGAATATTCAAGGCCAACGCCCTTCACGCCGTGGAACAGCAGGTTGACATCCGGGCCCATCTCGTCGTTGTACCACACAACAACCGGATGGTCATCGCCATCCTCGCCAAAGATGTGGATAACAGCCTTCTTGGCAGTGACGCCGGCAATGGTTTTGGTTTCGCCATCGACATATTCGATATACATACCCTCGGTGCAGGGAATGGTGAGGCTGTCAATGTCATTCTGCGTCAACTCACTCTTGGCCAATATTTTGCTCGAACCCTGATAGTCCAGTTCCACATCGTTCTGCGAGAGAAACATAAAAATCATACTCAGGTCCCAGCACATAAACTGCTTGTGGCCATCGACAAGCACGCTGTTGATCATCGGCGAATTGGTGAACACCATACTGGATGTCAGCACCTTGTCGTCATAAACCTTCAGCTCGCCAGTGGCCATCTGTTCCGGCACCTGGAAAGCGGTCTCGCCAGTCGATTCCACTTTGTAGGTTATCGTTCCCCTGAAGGTGTTCTGTGCCATAAGCACGCTCATCGATACAACGGCAAAAGCCGCAAAAACTAGTATTTTTTTCATAATTAAACTGTTAATTTGTTTCAAAAAGCAATATTTAATTTAAAATAACGCGTCAGCGAAAAAATTATTTTGTCATTGGCAATAAAAAAACTTCACATCGGTTACAGGTATTGCTCCAAGGTCCAAAGCCTGTTCGAATTCGAGCCCTTGACCAGCACCGTCGCACCCTCGATCGGATTGTCTTTCAGACGCTGAGCCACATCCTCCGTCGCAGCAAACCACTCCACACCCGGCCGTCCGGCGGCAAACTTGAACTCGTCGCCAATCAATATAATGCGGCCGAAACCGGCAGCGGCAACACGGTCAAACAGAGCGTGATGCTCGGCACGCGACTCGCCGCCCAACTCCTTCATCGCTCCCAGGATAACGACCTTGTTGGCCGACTTCATAGCAGCGAAATTGTCGATGGCGACGCCCATACTCGACGGATTGGCGTTGTAGCAGTCCAGAATCAGCGTGTTGCGGGCGGTGCGGCAACATTGCGAACGGTTGTTCGAAGGCTGATATTCCTCGATGGCAGTCTTGATGTCGAACAGCTCGACGCCAAAATAGCGACCCACACACACCGCCGCCATTGCGTTGGCATAATTGTAGCCTCCAATCAGCTGAGACTGTACACTATACACCGTATCGCCATCCTCAAAATAGAACTTCATATAGGGTTCGGCCGACACAAACGAGCCCTTGCATTCGGCCAGTTCGGCGCTGCCGTACGTCACCACCGACGCCATAGGCAGATTGACGCCACGAGGATGAAAATCAGCACCATACTCCGTAGGCGTCACACCGGGAATTGACGGCACCACGCCGGGCAGCACCGAGGGCGACGACGCCAGCTGGGCCATCTTTTCGGCGCGCTCCATAAGGATCTCGTCGTCGGCATTGACAAAAATGACACCAGCCATAGCCGCCAGATGCCTATAAAGTTCTGTTTTAGTACGTATTACACCCTTAAACGATCCGAAACCCTCCAGGTGAGCCTTGCCGACATTGGTAATCAGGCCAAACTCCGGATTGGCTATATTGCACAGAAAATCAATCTCGCCGGGATGGCTGGCTCCCATCTCCACAATCATTATCTCGGCATCGGCAGGCATCGAAAGCAGCGTCAGCGGAACACCGATGTGGTTGTTCAGATTGCCCTGAGTGCAATGGACGCGGTACTTTTTCGAAAGGACAGCATTGACCAGTTCCTTGGTTGTCGTCTTGCCGTTGGTGCCCGTAATGCCGATGACGGGAATCGACAGCTGGCTGCGATGCCAGCGAGCCAGCTCCTGCAGCGTCCGCAACGAGTCGTCGACAACGATGCAACGGTCGTCGACCTTGCAGTCGGCATTGTCGATCACACACAGCGACGCGCCCTTTTCGAGCGCCTGAGCGGCAAAACGGTTGCCGTCGAAATTGTCGCCCTTCAGGCCAAAAAATATGCACCCCTCGCCTACCTGACGCGAATCGGTAGTCACACGGCGGGTTTTCAGATATTCAAAATATAATTCTTCAATGGTCATATACGTAATGTTATTTCAACGTTCAGCTCTCAACTTTCAGCTTTTGAGTGCTTTTGAATTTAAAGAACGGCGAAAGGAGGCATTTATTATAATTTCAGTTCAAAAAATATCAGTTTTCGGGCCACCGTGAACTTTTCCCGCCCCAATGCTGCCCGCCTCCGGCACCGGACCCGGCAGGGCCGTTCCTATATCGTTCCTATATCGTTCTTATATCGTTCCTATATAAAAATATAAGAACGATATAAGAACGATATAGGAACGATATAGGAACGGGCGGAGAAGGTGGCTGGCGAGGCCGACTTGTTTCAACCCGCGCTCCACCAAAATAAAAAAGGTTCTTCGACTGAAGAACCTTTCTTGTGTCGGGGCGAGAAGACTCGAACTTCCGACCCCTTGCACCCCATGCAAGTGCGCTAGCCAACTGCGCCACGCCCCGAACTCGGTTTTGCACCTAAGCGAAAAAAACTGCTTTTCTCTCCTCAAATGCGGGTGCAAAAGTACTACTTTTTGCAATACCCACCAAATTTTTTTGGACTTATTTTTGCAAATATTTTTTCAAACCGATATAACTACCTAATTAACACCACAGTTCCCTTGCGAATAATTTGGTCGTAAGGATAGGTGATTTTGTGGCAAGATATGAGATAAGTGTATACTCCTTGAGGACATTTTTGCCCATTTTGACCCATTCCGTCCCACGGTTTTTCGGGGTCGTACGACTCGTAGACGAGCACTCCCTGGCGGTTGTAGATGAAGATATGGTATTTCTGCACGTCGTTCATCTTGACGAGGAAGGTGTTGTTGGTGCTCTCGTCGGGCGTGAAGGCATTGGGCGCCCACAGGGTAGTGTGGTCCACATAGACGGTCACCGTGGTGGTGTCATAGCAGAGATAGGGATTGTAGGCCCACAGGAGGACATTGACGGAGTCGACATCGTCGGGGACGATATACGACACTTCGCGCTCGGTCGAGGTGACGCCGTCGGGGAATTCCCAACGCCGCGTGGTGGCATACTGGCTATTGTCGACAAAGACGGCCTCCATCTCGCCGAGCGACACGGTGCGCGGCGTCACTTCGCCGATGGCTACAGGCATCGGCTCGACGGCCACGGTGGTGGACTGCGACGTGGTGCAGACGCCGTTGGTGACGGTAATGGTATAGACCGTGGTGCTTGGCGGGTTGACGATGATGGTATGGCGCGTCTCCTGTCCGCCCAGCGACGGGTCGGCAGGATTGGCGGTCCAGACGATGTTGGTTGCGTCGGTGGTGACTGTCAGCTCGGCTTCTTCGCCGCCACACACTCCGCCGCCGTCGCCCAGGGTGACGTCAGGTATTGTGTCGACCGTGATGAGGATGGAATCCTTGCCGTAGCACTCAGCGCCGTTGGCGAGGCCAAGGATGGTGTACATCGTGGTGGTGTCGGGGTTGAAGGTATTGGTGGGCGTTTCCGAGAAGGTGGCGCCACCGTCAAAGGAATACTTGAAAGCGCCGCTGCCGGTGAGGGTTGTCGATTCGCCTTCGCAGATGCGTTCGCTCGAAGCCGCGACGTGCGTTTCGGGCAGAGGTATCACCAGCACTCGGATCGAGTCGAAGTCTTCCCATATCTGATTGTTCCAGTGGGTGTAAGAGCGGACATAATAGGTCGTCGTCGCCTGAGGATAGACACGCACCGTGTCGCTCTGGAGCTCGAAGGGCTGCTGATTGCCGACATACCACACGCAGCTGTCGACTGGGACAGCGCTGGTGCCATACATATACAGGTCGAGCGGCTCGCCGGCGCACACCGTCGTGTCGGGACACTGGAAGGCAAAGTGGTGGCGTATGCCTATCAGCATCGTGTCGCTGTAGTTGTTGCCGCACGAGTCTTCGACGTGCAGACGCCAGCGGGTGTCGGTCAATGCCGATACGAGGATAGAGTCGCCGTTGCGGGTTTGGCCTGTTTCGAGGTTATACCAAATGACGTGGCGGTTGGGCATACCGCCTTCGACGACTGAACGGAGCCAAACGGTTTGGGTCGCGCTGGTCATCGTGTCGCGGTCTATCTCGCAAGTCAAAGGATAGACGTCGAAAATGGTGAAAGAAACCGAATCCGACGGGCACAGCTCGTAGGTATTGAAAGTGAACAGCGCCGTTTCGGTGCCTTCAACCTCGCCGTCCATATAAGGCATAATGGTATAGTCGACCCGCGTGGTGTCGGCCGGGAAGGAGAAGAGGGCGTTCTTCTGCTCGAAGTCGATACCGTTCGACGCCGTGCCGGCAAAGGTAACGGTGATCGGCGTAGGCGTCGGCGTGGCTTCGGGACGCGACATATGGATAACGGCAACACAGCCTTCGTACATCTCGCTGGCGTTATTCGGATTGGCAGGGTTTTCAAATTCGAACGAGATGGCGTTGGACGAGAGGCTGTTGGCCTCGAGGAAAACGCCCGAATCCCAAACCTGGTCGCCCACGTCGGCGATGGCCATAACGAGGTGGTAGGGCGTGCAGGGTATCACTGCCGCCTTGGCCGTCAGGACCGTTGTAAAGCCATCGTATTGAACGCTTTGTTGCGTATTGCTGACATAATATGCCGAATTGGTCAAAATGCAGGGCGTACCACCCGAGCTACCCGCGCTGCCACCATTGACCGTATTGATTGACACTGGCGTAGAGTCGGTACCGGGTATTATAGCGATATTGTAATTCTCGTATTCGCCACCCGCCGGATTGATGCCCGAGATGAAGAAAGCGAAGATGTCGTTGACCGTTCCGCAGACATATTCCGGATACTCTTCGGAAGCAAAAACATAATTGAATTTGATTGAATCCGACTTGGGATAGAAGTCAAATTCCAGAACCGCGCAGTCGTTAATAGTTCCCGATGCAGCTGCCGCCAAAGGGGCATAAGGATATGTGGTGCATCCTGTCATAGAACCGCCGCCGGTGTTGTTGGGACCGACAGCGAACGACACGTTGCCCGAGCCCATAATGATGCCCGACGACACACCAAGATTGGTGCCGTTGGCACCCGACGTAAACGTGCCTATCGAGGTGCAGCTGATATTGCCGGCCGAACCATTGAAACGCACGTTTTCGACCGTGACGCCCTCGCCCACCAGCACCTGCTGGACCAGCTGTTCGGGGGTCATATTCAATGCAGCTCCGGCAGTGACCTGCAGCTGCGCCGACAGCGTGGACGGCAGAAGCATCACCGCCAAAAGTGAAACTATCGATTTGAGATTATTTTTTATAATTGGATACATAAGAATACAATTTTTCACGATGCAAAATTACAAATAATTTTTCAATTATTCACATCTTGCACTTTTTTTTGGGAAAAATAACAGTCTGGTTTTTGCAAAGAGCTAGCTACCACTATCTTGCAAAAACAAAGAAAACTGTTCGCGACGACTGTGCCGTGGGCGATTCCGCCTCGTCGTCGACGTTTTCCGCTGCATTGGCGGGTTTGACGGTCGAAGTGTCTATCGAACTTTGCGGCACACCTTTCGCCACAAGGTAATCGACAATGGAACGCAAACGGGCGTTGTTGAGCAGCGAGCAAAATGCCGCATCGATGCTGAGGTTGTATGCAGAGGCTATCTTCAGCCGCAAATTGCTGTTTTCCAACAGGAATGTCGCCATCTGATCCACACGGTTGCGGCCGGAAGCTGACAGCTCGCTACTGACCGGCGACCCGAAGAGGTCGTCGTAGTTGTAGGCACTGCCAATCTCGAAAGCCAGCAACGTGATGTTGTAGCGTTCCGAGCCGTAGAGCAAGTCCTCTTTGGTACGCGAGTAGGATATCTTCTGGCTGAACGAGAAATGTTCGGCGGCATAGCATTTCAGCAGGTATTCCACATCGGGCTGGACAAAAAGGCAGTAGCGGCCCAAACGGTCGGTGCGGGTCTTTATGGCCTGACGCCCGTCGGCGACAAGCGTGATTTCGGCATCGGCAAGGACATTCCCGGCAATGTCGCCCACAACGCCTGTCAGCTTTATGCAATCCATCCTGCCGTAGAACGAATGGATGGCGTCGATGCTGTCGACGCTGCGCGAAATCCACCAGCCATAGCCTCCGTCGCCAACGGCGAAACCGAAGTCGTCGCCGACGGTACAGAACGGAGCCTCAAGGCTTTGCAGCGTGCTGCGGCCTATAGGGTACATCATCACCGTGTCGCCGGTTTGCTCGAGAGCCACCAGGCGCGAGGCATACAGGTCGCTGCCTCCGCGGCTGTCGCTGCGGCTTGTGGAGGCAAAGACAAGAAAATCGCCATAGATGGCTGGCATCGTCTCGTCGCCCTCGCCGTTGATGCGATGGCCCAGATTCTGAGGGTACTGCCACTGGTCGTTGTGCCACTCGCTGTACCACAAGTCGCTGCCGCCAAAACCGATAGGACAATCGGAAGCAAAAACCATCGCCCTACCGTCGGACGAAAAGACCGGATGCTCGATGGTGTACGAGAAGCCGTAGGGTTTCACACGGCGCGTGTCGTATTTGCCGGGCTTTTTCTCGTAATATTCATACAGATAGCTGCGTCCTTTGGAGTCTTTTCGGGTGTAGTAGAACGTCCCCGTGGCGTTGTGGCGCACGGCATAAGTCATCTGGGCATCGATCGAGGTCAGCGCGGTGTCGGCCTCAGGGAAACCGAGTTTCCCGTTGTTGACGCTGACGCCGAAAAGCATACCGCCCGACGAAATGTGCAATCGTCCGTCGAAGAAACAGATATCGTCGATGTTGGCAGGAAGGCGCAGAGCCTGAAGCTTGATCATCTGCAGCGAGCGGTTCTCGCCACGCAACTCGGCGGTTTGTGCTTTCGCCGGATCGGAATTCTGCGCTTTCAGCGGAATCGCAAAAAGGAGCGGCAACAGGTATATGGCTATTTTTTTCACTTCGGTCAAGTATTAATTTTCAGTTCGGCAAGTATTATTTTTCACTTCGGTCAAGCATTAATCAACAAAAACCAACGGCAAAACTTGCGACATTTCGGAAATATAATGGAACTGGAGCCCAGCGAGATACTCGGGAGTGATGTCCTCTATGTCGCGCCGGTTGTCGTCACACAGCACTATGTCGGTGATGCCGGCACGCTTGGCGGCCAATATCTTCTCGCGGATGCCACCGACAGGGGTAACGGCACCGCGAAGGGTGATTTCGCCAGTCATTGCCACATCCGAGCGCACCTTGCGACCCGTAAAGGCACTGACCATAGCGGTGAACATCGTGATGCCCGCCGACGGACCGTCCTTGGGTGTGGCACCTTCCGGCACGTGAATATGTATATTGCTGTTTTCCAGCTTTTCATCGCTAATTTTAAGCATCTGGGCATTGGCCTTGATGTACTCGTATGCCAGCGTGGCCGACTCTTTCATCACGTCGCCCAGGTTGCCGGTCATTGTGAGGTTGCCCTTGCCCTTCGATATGCACGCCTCGATAAACAAGATGGTACCACCCACCTGGGTCCACGCCAAGCCGGTGACCACGGCGACGCGCGGCTCGGGGCCTCGCTGCTCGCTCTGATGCAGCGGCAGCCCAAGTATGGGTCGCAGTTCGGCAACACCGATACGCTTGGGGGCAGGTTCGCCCGACGCCACCTTGACAGCGCGGTTGCGAACCACCTTGGCGATGGTCTTCTCCAGCTGACGAACGCCCGACTCGCGAGTGTAGTCCTCAATCATACGGCGCAGCACGTCGGTGGAGAACTGGTAGGCACCACACTCGAAACCATTGTCTTTCAATTGTCTCGGGACGAGGTAATGCTTTGCTATCTGCAGTTTTTCCTCCATTATGTAGCCCGGCACCTCGATCATTTCCATACGGTCGATAAGAGCGGGATGGATGCCGGTAGTGCTGTTGGCCGTCGCTATGAACAGCACATTCGAGAGGTCGTAGTCGACATCAAGATAGTTGTCGTGGAAAGCCATATTCTGTTCAGGGTCAAGAACTTCGAGCAACGCCGCCATAGGGTCGCCGCTAAAGTTGTTGGCCTGCACCTTGTCGATCTCGTCGAGTACAAAAACGGGGTTGCTGACCTTGGCCTTCATCATACCACTGATGATGCGGCCCGGCATAGCACCCACGTAGGTGCGACGATGGCCGCGGATTTCGGCCTCGTCGTGGACGCCGCCCAAAGCCACACGCACATACTCGCGGCCCAAAGCCGAAGCGATGGATTTGCCCAGCGAGGTCTTGCCCGTTCCCGGAGCGCCCACAAGGCACAGCACCGGCGACTTGCGCTGGTCGGTGAGGTTGAGCACAGCCATCATTTCCAGCACACGCTCTTTCACCTTTTCGAGTCCGAAATGATTGCTGTCCAGACGCTTGCGAGCCTTATTCATATCCGTATTGAAACTGCCCCTCTTGCCCCACGGCAGGTCGAGCATCATCGTCAGATAGTTAAGCTGAAGGCTATAGTCGGGCGAAGCGGGATTGGTTCGCTGTAATTTTTCCGTCTCGTGTTCGAAATGGCGGGCCACCTCTTCGTTCCATTGCATTTTCTCGGCACGCGCGCGCAGATTCTTGATGTCCTCTTCGTTCGACGACCCACCAAGTTCCTCCTGGATGATGTGCATCTGCTGGTTCAGGAAATACTCGCGCTGCTGCTTTTCCATCGACACCCGTGTCTTGTCCTGTATTTCGCGACGCAGGGTCTCCATCGTCGAAAGACCACGTATATGGCTGATTAGCTCCACAATACGTTCGGAATAGGTACCCATCTCGAGCAACTTCTGTTTTGCGGCGACATCGATTTCTATGTGCGAGGCGATGAAGTTGACCAGCATTCGGGGTCCGCGTATTTCCTTGAGTGTCTTGATAGTTATATCGTTAGGATTGACCGACTTAAGGTAGGCCGAATACTTTCGCGACAGGATTTTGGCCGATTCCTGCTCTTCCTTCGAGAAAGTCTCGGTCATATCAGCCGTCACGGCCTGAAGCCGCTGGCCCATCAGGTAGGGCTTGACGCTTACGATTTCGCCCAGGCGGAAGCTGCAGCTGCCACGCAGGATACCGACGACCTCATTGTTGGGAAGGTCAATGACTTTCACAACCTGCGCCAGACATCCAATATCGTAAAGGTCGCCACGTTCAGGGATGTCGGAATAGTCGTTGCGTTGAGTCACAACGCCAATATACTCACCGTTTTCGGCCACACGACGCAACAGTTTGAGCGACATATCCCTCGTTATGCCTATAGGCGTTATCGTTCCGGGAAACAGCACGTTGCCCGTCAAAGGCAAGATAGGTACAACATCAAGACAGTCAGGGTTGTTCTCGAAAAGAAAATCCTCCGGGTTGACGCCGTCGCCCATAGGAAGCACTTCTATCATAGCAGATCCAACATTCGCACCTTCGGCCACTTCGTGAAAAAGTTCGTCAATATAATTGTTCTTCATAAGAGTATTATTCCTTTGTGTATAGCGTGTCTGGCCACAACGGGTGTCCAAACATTGTCTTTTTACGCACAAGGTTTGGAAAAGTTTCACTCAGGCAACAAAAAAAGCTCTTGCAAGAAGAGCTTTTTCCTAACATTTAACCTAAAACAAACTACTTATTATTTTTTGTTGTATCTTTTGTACTTGCTCATAAACTTATCGACGCGTCCAGCGGTGTCGACCAGTTTCAGTTTACCGGTGAAGTACGGATGCGAAGTGTTCGAGATTTCAAGCTTCACAACATCATATTCGTTACCGTCGGTATAGACGACTTTCTCCTTGGTGTTGGCGCAGCTTTTGGTGAGGATCATATTGTCGTTCGACATATCTTTGAACACGACCAGTCTGTAGTTCGAGGGGTGGATTCCTTTTTTCATTTTATTAAAATTTTTGCCGTTTTAAACAGTGGTTTTATAAACGATTGTTATAAAAATTTTTACTTTTTTCTTCTATTTTTGAGAGTGCAAAAGTACACACTTTTTCCGAACCTGCAAAATATTTTTGCCAAATTCACAAAATATATTTGTAATTACCTGATTTTAAACAATCAAATTATCACAATTCTTCACGCAACAAAATCCTTTAAGCCGTCAAAATCGAAACTCCGGCACTCCAAAATCCGAAAATCGGGCCTCGGACGATTCGCCTATTCGTAGTACGAAATCTGACGTGTGATGACCTCGTAAAGGTATCCCTCGGTGGGGGTCACGTGGTACACATAGGCCTGGATCCAGTTGCCCTGTTCGTCATAATAATATGTATATAGGAACGCCTGCCGCAGGGTGGTAAGGTAGTACGAGCAGCGTTCGGCCAGGAAACCCTCGGTATCATAGCGCATTTTGTCGGTTCCGCGATAGATGCCGTTTTCGCCTTCGGTAAATGTCGCCAACGAGCGCATTCCCACGTTGTTGTATTCATATTTTGTCGTAGCGACTTCCTTGCCAGCCTCGTCATAGATGGTCACCTGCCTGAGGTCGTTGCTTTTGTCGAACCGATAGACCGTTCGCGTCTCGAGCGAGTCAACTATTCCGAACATCTCGGCGGTAATGGTATTGCCCTTCTTGTCATAATTGTACACGGTTTGCGAAAGCAGCTCGCTATAGGGCTCGTGGGTTCGGATATCCTTGACCAGGCGATGTTTCTTGTCGTAGGTATAGCTGACAATAATCACAGGGTTGCCCAACGTATCGTAGTATGTGTTTTGGGTAAAGAAGCCCTCCCGGTTGTAGTTGTTTCGCACAGGCTGGCTCACGATGCGGCCCTGAGGGGTACGGGTCGTGGTCAGGACCGACTTCACCTCCCCTTTCAGATGTTCGGCATCGATGTCGCGCTCGAAATGCTGGGCATTGCCAGCAAAACCCATAGACAAAAATAATGCGGTAATAATCAGTACTTTCAATTTCATTTCGTAAAAGTTTTGAAAATGCAAATTTACATATTTTTTGGAAACTATATGCCCGTTGGCACTCAAAATCTGCCAAACAACTGTTTTACACCACAATAAATTGGCAAATTTAGTACCCATCTATACACAAAAAGTCACCTTGCAAAAAAAATTCATCCGCTTCACACGATTTTTTCCTTTTGAACGTTATCCAATATTATTTATTGAAACAATCATAAAAACACATAATAATATAGCCCAGACTCCAACACAAACAAAAAACTAATTTTCAGCACCTAACGCACCCGTTCAACAAAGGACAGCATACTTTTAGCATTTTTTAACAAACTTTTTAGGCCTCTAAAACTACTATATACCGATAGAGAAAAACAAAAAAACGATGAAAAAGCAAAAATTAATCATAATCCTACTGGCACTTTTTTGCCTAAGCATTCCGTCTCTGCACGCCGCACGCGACAAAAAACAGCCGCCAAAGGGCTACCGCTTCACGCTCTTCATCTATGGCAACACCGACACCGTGATGTATTTGGGCAACTACTATGCCGGCGGCACCTATGCTTTCGACACCGCCCGCCTGTCTCCCAAAGGTATGTTCGTGTTTGAAGACAAGGAGCGCGAACTCAAACCGGGGCTTTACTTCTTTGTCAACCCCGGCGGCACATATGTTGAATTTGCAGTTTACGGCAACGAGAAACGCGACTTCCACTTCGACACCGAAGAGCCTGGCTGGCAAACAAATATGAACGTCAAAGGCTCCGAGCAGAACCGTCTGCTGTTCGATTACCACAAAGCCAACCGCCAGATCTACCGCTCCATCGACTCGGCTGTGGCCGCAGGAACCGACAGCGCAGCAATGGTCGAATTCCGCCGCAGGCAGTCCCTCAGGATGGACAGCGTGAAATATGCCTTCATCGACAAAAACCCCAACAGTATGCTGGCCCTGCTGATGAATGCCACACGCGAACCCGACGTGCCCGAAACAGACAGCAACGGTGTCAAACTGACCGACAGGCAGAAATGGGAATACTTTATGGACCACTACTTTGACTACACTCGCCTCGACGACGACGCCCTGATTCGCACTCCGCAAATGGTTTTCAAACGCCGCCTGGACCGCTATCTGGACAACTACCTCAAGAACGCGCCTCCCGAAACCGTAATACAATACGTCGACAAGCTGATAGACAAAGCCAAACCGTCGAAAGAGAACTTCCGCTATCTGGTTCACACGCTGGCCGAAAAATACCTGCAAAGCAACGTGATGAGCTACGACGCCGTATACGTCCATCTCGTAAAACGATACATCGAACCGGGCCTGTGCGAATGGATGTCGCCCTCGACCGTGGATATGAACGTGAAGCGCGCCGACAAGTGGGACAAACTGCTCATCGGCAAGCAGGCCCCGCTGCTGATTATGAAAGACGACAAGGGCCAGTGGCATAACCTCCACGCCCTGAACCACAAATACACCCTCCTCGTCTTCTGGTCGCCCACGTGCGGCCATTGCAAAACCATCATCCCCGACCTGTACGCAAAATATGCCAAATACAAAGACTCGTGCGACATCGGCACCTTCGCCATCCTCAGCGAGCCCGACGACGAGACACGCCCCAAATGGCACCAGTTCATCAAAGACCACAACCTGCAGTGGCTCAACATCGACGGCGGCGAGGCTAACATCGACTGGCACGACGTCTACGACATCGAAACGACACCACAGATATACCTCTTGGACAAGGACAAAAAGATCTTGGCCAAAAAACTGAATGCCGAAACCTTCGAGGAGGTAATAAAGATACTGGAAAATATTGAGTAAAGGGAGTTAGAGGGAAGTTAAAGGGAAGTTAGAGGGAAGTTAGAGGGAAGTTAGAGGGAAGTTAGGGGAAGTTAAGGGAAGTTAAAGGAAGTTAAGGGACAATACGTATTAGCATCTAACATATCAACATAGAAACACATCACCGTCAAACATTTCATCCAATATAACAATGAACAAACGTTTACTCATCATCGGCTGCGCGGCACTGACGCTGATGGCAGCCTGCAAAAACAAGGACAATATGGACAATCCTTTCTTCGGGGAATGGAACACGCCATACGGCATCCCCAATTTCGAAAAAATCAAACCCGAGCATTATATGCCCGCCTTTGAGGAGGGCATCAAGCAACAAAAGGCCGAAATCGACGCCATCGCCAACAACAGCGAAGCCCCGACGTTCGCCAACACCATCGAGGCTCTCGAACAGAGCGGCGACCTGCTCAATGAGGTCAGCGCCGTCTTCTTCAACCTGGCCGAGTGCATCAACAGCCCTGAAATGGAGAAAATCGCCGAAGAGGCCACTCCGCTCGTCTCCGCCCACGGCGACGACATAATGCTCAATACCAAGCTCTTCGAGCGCGTCAAGGCCGTCTACGACCAGCGCGAATCCCTCGGACTTGACGGCGAGCAGATGCGTCTGGTCGAAGAGACCTACAAGAACTTTGTCCGCAACGGTGCCAACATCCCGGCCGACAAGCAGGATCGCTTCCGCGAAATCAACAGCCTGCTGGCATCGCTGACGCTGCGCTTCGGCAACAACGTGCTGGCAGCCACCAACCAATACGGGCTCAGCCTCAATGCCGACAAGGCCCGCAACATCGGCCTCGGTGACGACCAGCTGGCAGCAGCCTTCGAGGCCAGCGCAGCAGCAGGCATCGACGACCACGCCCGTTTTACACTCGACATCCCCAGCTGGGAACCTTTTATGCAGAACTGCAACGACCGCGAGCTGCGCCAACAGATGTGGGAGGCCTACGCCAACCGCTGCACCGGCGAAAACTATAACAACAGCGTCCTTATCGACAGTATCGTCAACCTGCGTCTGGAACGCGCCAACATCCTAGGCTTTGAAAGCCACGCCGCCTACACGCTCGACGACTGCCTGGCCAAGACCCCCGAGGCTGTCTACAAGTGCCTTATGGACCTGTGGACTCCGGCCTTGAACAAGGCAAAACAGGAGCGCGACGAATACCAGAAGATGCTCGAGAAGGACCAGCCCGGCGCCAAGCTGCAGCCCTGGGACTGGCGCTACTACTGCGAGAAGATGCGCAAGGAGCGCTATGCCCTGAACGACGACGAGATTCGTCCCTACTTCCCGCTCGACAAGGTGCGCGAGGGCGCCTTCACCGTTGCCAACAAACTGTACGGCATCACCTTCCGCGAAAACAACAAGCTGCCCAAGTACCATCCCGAAGCCATCAGCTACGAAGTGCTTGACGGCGACAAGGTTATCGCCATCCTCTATATGGACTTCTTCCCGCGCGAAAGCAAGCGCAGCGGCGCCTGGATGACCAACTTCCGCGAGCAATACATTGACAAAGACGGCAACAACGTCATCCCCATCATCTCGATGGTCTGCAACTTCACCAAGCCCACCAAAGACAAACCCTCGCTGCTCAACTTCGACCAAAGCGAGACCCTCTTCCACGAGTTCGGCCACTGCCTGCACGGCATACTGAGCCAGTGCCACTACCGCTCGCTGAGCGGCACCAACGTGCCCCGCGACTTCGTCGAGATGCCCAGCCAAGTGATGGAAAACTGGTGCCGCCACCCGCAGGTGATGAAGGAATACGCCCGCCACTACAAGACCGGCGAGGCCATCCCCGACAGCCTCATAGCCAAGATCGAAGCCGCCGGCACCTTCGGCCAAGGCTTCATCAACACCGAGCTGCTGGCAGCCTCGCTGCTCGATATGGACTACCACAGCATCACCAAGCCCACCAAGATCGTCCTGCCCGACTTCGAAGACCAGGCGATGGCCAAAATCGGCCTCATCCCCGAAATCATCAGCCGCTACAAGAGCTGCTACTTCCAGCACATCTTCAGCGGCGGATACTCGGCAGGCTACTACAGCTACACCTGGACCGCCATCCTCGATGCCGACGCCTTCGAGGCCTTCCGCGAGAGCGGCGACCTCTACAACCCCGAGCTGGCCAAGAAGTTCCGCTTCCTCCTCTCGCACGGCAACACCATCGACCCGATGAAGATGTACGTCGACTTCCGCGGCAAACAGCCCAGCGTCGAACCACTCAAACGCAACCGCGGCCTGATTTGAACGGAAAACGGAGAACGGAAAACGGCTCCGGCTCCAAAATCTTTAAACTTTAACCTTTTACCTTTACAAAAAATGGGAAGAGCATTTGAATACCGCAAAGCAAGAAAACTGAAGCGCTGGGGACATATGGCCCGCACCTTCACCAAGATAGGCAAAGAAATCGAACTGGCAGTGCTGGCCGGCGGCCCCGACCCGTCGAGCAACCTGCGCCTGCGCCTGCTGATGCAGACCGCCAAGAGCGAGAGTATGCCCAAAGAGAACGTCGAACGCGCCATAAAACGCGCCACCGAAAAGGACAAATCGGCCTACAAAGAGGTCGTCTATGACGGCAAGGGCCCTCACGGCACCGCCTTCGTCGTCGAGACAGCCACCGACAACCCCACCCGCACCGTCGCCAACATCCGCGCCGCCTTCGTGCGCGGCAAAGGCGAGCTGGGCACGATGGGAATGAACGACTTCCTCTTCGAGCGCAAGTGCAGCTTTGTCGTGGCCTGGCGCGACGACATCGATATGGACGAACTGGAGCTGGAACTCATCGATTGCGACATCGACGAGGTGTTCCGCGACGAGGACGAGATAATGATCTATGCCGACTTCAAGAACTACGGCCCCATCTCCAAGTACCTCGAAGACAAAGGCTACGAAATCAAGTCGTTCAAGTTCGAGCGCATACCGCTGACAATGCGCGAGCTGAGCCCCGAGGAGCAGGAGGACGTCAACGGCCTCATCGAGCGCCTCGAAGCCGACGACGACGTGGTCAACGTGTTCCATAATATGGCCTGAAATTCCATTTTTCGAGCCCTAAAACAAAGTGCCTTTCCGACAATCACGGCCGAAAGGCACTTTTTCTTATTTACGTATCACGATATAAATCAACAGTATACATTATAATCAAAACTTTTTTTCGTCATTTTCCTTTCAATTCAAAAAAAAGTTGTACTTTTGCAGCCGATTTCGCAAGAGAAATCACACCAATAACCACGCATAAAAGCGTGGTTGTCGGCAAAGCCGACACCAACACGCCGCATTCGTCTAGTGGTCCAGGACAACTGCCTCTCACGCAGTAGATCATCGGTTCGACTCCGATATGCGGTACAAAAGCGACAAAATCAGCAGGTTTTGCCGCTTTTTTCTTTTATCATTAACCCGGGAACCGAATCCAGTCGCGGGACACAAAAGCGAAAACCAGAATCAGCCAACCACACGCAAACCACACCATCATCAGCTCTGCCATTTCAACGTTCCTTCAACGATACTTCAACGTTCGTTCAACGTTATTTCTACCATTTAAAATGGTTAAACGATGGTTGAACGATGGTCGAACGATGGTCGAACGATGGTCGAAATGCCAGTGCTGGTGGGGTGCAAAAGAGGTGCCGTTTTCTTTTGGCAAAACAAAACCCCGACGTCCTTTGGGCGTCGGGGTCGAGTCTTATTGCTTTTGGGGCAAAAATTGTCAATTGTCAAGCTGAGTTCTCACATCTCCGTTCTCCGTTCTCCGTTCTCAGTTCTCCGTTCTCCGTTCTAAGTTCTCAGTTCTCAGTTCTTCACGCTGATTACGAGGCGGATTCCGATGTCGTCGGATTCCTTCGAACCGAACGCGAAGTGGCGCGCCGTGTTGCGCAGATAGTAGGGCGACATAGCGTACGAGCCGCCGCGCAGGGCACGTTTTTGCAAGTTGGCGTTGGAGGGCATCTCCGGGCCTTGCGGATTGGTCTGAGGGCCAGAGGTGTAGCTTCCGTACCAATCGGTGCACCATTCCATCAGGTTGCCCGACAAATCATAGATTCCCAAAGCATTGGGCGCCAGCATTGCCGACTGGTGGACGCGTCCTCCGCTGTTGCGCGACGACCATCCGATGCTGTCCAGATTGTTGCTGCCAGCAAAAAGATAGTTCGAGTCGGCCCTTCCAGCGCCGCGTGCAGCATACTCCCATTCCGCTTCGGTGGGGAGGCGGAAGTGGTAGCCGGTCATTTTGTTCAGCGTGTCGATAAATTGCTGTGCGCGAGTGAACGACACGTCGTGGACGGGCAAGGAAAGGTCGGAAACGGTCGACGGATTGTTCCGCGTCACGGCAAAATAGAGGAACTGCGACACTTCGACCTCGGCCATCAGGAAGGCGTCGAGATGCACCGTATGTGCAGGCTGCTCGAGGATGTCGGCGTCGGGGTCGTAGACGCCCGAGCCCGGATTGGTCGAGGCCCCCATCGTGAAGTTGCCGGCAGGTACATATATCATATTGAACCTGACGCCGCCGGCTTCGAAAACGGTATCCTTGGCGGGAGCCAGACGCAGATTGAGCGGTTCTTCCTGGTTTTCAACCGGATCTGCAGGCACGTCGACGGGGTCGTCTTCCGGTTCGCAAGCGGCGAAGACGGCAAAGGCGGTCGCGAGGAGAACAAATATGGAATGCTTGATTTTCAACACTCGTACGGAAATTTATGAGATACTCTTGATGTCGTTGATGATGCGCTGCGCAAGGGCGTCGGCCTGCTCGGCGGTGTGGGCCTCGCAATAGATGCGGATGATGGGTTCGGTGTTCGACTTGCGCAGGTGAGCCCAGCTGTCGGCGAAGTCGATCTTGACGCCGTCGATGGTGCTGACGCGCTCGTTTTTGTACTTTTCGGCCATCTGGCGCAGGATGTTGTCGACATTGATGTCGGGGGTAAGGTCGATGCGGTTTTTCGAAATCACATACTCCGGATAAGTGGCGCGCAACTCGGAAGCCCTGAGGCCGCGGTGGGCCAGGTTGGTCAGGAACAGGGCCACGCCGACGAGGGCGTCGCGACCGTAGTGGAGTGCCGGATAGATGACACCGCCATTGCCTTCGCCGCCAATGACGGCGTTGGTCTGCTTCATCATTGTAGTGACGTTGACCTCGCCCACGGCCGAGGCGGCATAGCTGTATCCCATACCCTCGGTGACATCGCGCAGGGCGCGGGTCGACGACATATTGCTGACGGTGTTGCCGGGCGTATGCTGCAGAACATACTCAGCCACAGAGACAAGCGTGTATTCTTCGCCAAACATCTGTCCGTTCTCGCACACCAAGGCCAGACGGTCGACGTCGGGGTCGACGACGATGCCGAGGTCGCACTTCTGCTGCGGCACGGCGGCGGCTATCTCGGTGAGGTTTTGCGGCAGGGGTTCGGGATTGTGGGCAAAATGGCCTGTGGGGTCGCAGTTCAGCTCGACCACCTCGCTGACGCCCAGGGCGCGCAGCAGGCGCGGGATGGCGATACCGCCGGTGGAATTGACGGCATCGACGGCGACGCGGAAGCCGGCCTTGGCGATGGCCTCGCGGTCGACGAGCGGCAGGGCCAGCACGCGACGTATGTGGCTGTCGATGGCATCGTTATCCTCGGTCACCTTGCCCAGGTCGTCGACTTCGGCAAAACGTATCTCGTCGCTGTCGGCCAGACGCAGCACTTCGTTGCCCTCGGCAGCATCGATAAATTCGCCCTTGGCATTCAGCAGCTTAAGGGCATTCCAATGTTTCGGATTGTGCGAAGCGGTAATGATGATGCCACCGTCGGCCTTGTGGTCGATGACCGACATTTCGGTGGTAGGAGTCGTCGAAAGACCAGTTTCAATGACATCGATTCCCATACCCATAAGGGTGCCGACGACCAGACGGTCGACCATAGCGCCCGACAGGCGTGCATCGCGCCCCACAACCATCTTGAGACGTTTGGAAGGTTGCTGGCGTTGCATAAAGGTGGCAAAGGCAGCCGTAAACTTTACGACATCGAGAGGGCTGAGCCCGTCGCCTGCAGGTCCGCCGATAGTGCCGCGGATACCCGAAATAGACTTGATTAAAGACATTGGTTTTTAGTATTTTATATTAAACGCGCAATTAATTAATAAAGTGCAAAAGTAATAAAAATTTCAGAAAACCAAACAATCTTTATTATTGATTTTTTTTTAAACACTTGCGGAAACGAAAAATATTCGTATATTTGCTTTTTTGAAAAAAGACTCATTTCTCCGCTATTCTGCTAAATATCAGAGTAAAATTTTTACTTTGAATACTTTTGCAATAGCGAAAAATGATATTATAAAGTATTAAATATAGTAAACAAAGATATGCACATAGCTATAGCAGGCAACATTGGTTCAGGCAAAACGACCCTTACCAGCAAACTGGCGAAGCACTACGGCTACGAAGTCTTGATGGAAAAGATGGAAGGCAACCCCTACATCAACAGTTTCTATGAAGATATGCGCCGCTGGAGCTTCAACCTGCAGATATACTATCTCCACACCCGCTATCGCCAATTGCTGGAAATGAAGCAGACCGGCTTGAACTTTGTGCAAGACCGCACACTGTACGAGGATGCGTACATCTTTGCCCCCAACCTGCAGGCGATGGGGCTGATGAGCACCCGCGACTACGACAACTACATTGCCGTCTTCGAGCTCCTCGAGTCGTTTGTCCAGCCGCCCGACCTGCTCATCTACCTGCACGGCGAAGTCCCTTCGCTAATCAAACAAATTCAGAAACGCGGGCGCAGCTACGAGAGTTCCATACGCCTCGACTATCTGACGAACCTGAACGAACGCTACGAGCGCTGGTTTGAAAGCTACGACAAAGGCAAGTCGGTCATCATCGACATCGACGAGCTCAACTTTGCCGACAGCCGCGAAGACCTCGGTACCGTCATAAACAAAATCGATGCAGTATTCAATGGATTGTTTTAACATTCAAAAACCATAAGCAATATGAAAATTTTAGGCATTATCCCAGCACGTTACAACTCGACCCGTTTCCCGGGCAAACCCCTTGTAATGATCGACAACAAACCGATGATTGAACACGTATGGAACGGCGTATACGGCACCGGCATCGTCGACCGCGTCATCGTTGCCACCGAGGACAAACGCATTATGGACGCTGTGGCGGCCTTTGGAGGCGAAGCCGTTATGACCGGCAAGCACCACAAGAGCGGCACCGACCGCTGTGGCGAGGCCATACAGAAAATCGGCGAAGACATTGAAAAATACGATGTCATCATCAACATCCAGGGCGACGAACCCAAAGTTGCAGCCGAGCATCTGAAGCTTGTCGTGAAAGCTTTCGACGACCCCGACTGCCAGATTGCGACCCTGAAAAAGAAGATCAAAAATCTGGCCGAACTCAACTCGACCAACACCGTGAAGGTGGTGTGCGACCAAAACGGCAATGCGCTCTATTTCAGCCGCCAGCCGCTGCCATACATCCGCGGGATAGCCAAAGAGATGTGGCTGCGCACACGCCGCACCAACTACTACAAACACATAGGCATCTATGCCTTCCGCCGCGAAATACTGCAACAAGTGGTGCAACTGCCACAAACGCCGCTCGAAAAATGCGAATCGCTGGAACAGCTGCGCTGGATGGAGAACGGCTACACCATCCACGTTCTCGAAACAACAAAAGAAAGCGTGGCAATAGATATGCCCGAAGACCTGCTTAAGCTATAAACAACCGAACACCAACGTAACAACGTAAAAATAAATGAATATCACCAATTATCTGGTAGAATACCTCAAAACCGGCAAAGCTGTGGCAATACCGGCCATCGGTACCCTTGCCGCACAGGAAGAAGAGGCACATTACGACAACACTACGTCGACTTTCTATCCAACACGCACCACCATACAAATGGTTGGCGACAAGATAGAAGGCACCGACTTCATACAATATCTGGCGGACAAAGAATGCGTCAGCAAACCCACTGCCGAAAAGATTTGGAAGAACTATGTCGATGCCCTGACAGCCAAAATAGAGGCCGAAGGGCGTTGCCAGCTCCAGGACCTCGGCGCATTGGTCGCCAACAACGGGAAGTATGCTTTCGAGACGTCCGACGCCCTCAACCTGAAAGAATCTGCATTCAATATGCAGCCCGTAGTAGGCATCCGCACCCATAGTGCTGCCGAGGCCGACGACCCCTTTTCAGCCTTTGAACAGCCGCTGAAAGAAGGCCCCGTCACAACCAGTTCCATCCTTACCGGCGCCACAACAAAAATGGCACAACCCGAACCGGAACCCGAACCAATGCCAGAACCCGAGCCTGAACCTGAACCAGAGCCAGAACCGGAACCAGAGCAGGAGCCGAAGCCGGAGCAGGAGCAAGCGACAGAACCAG